>OCTW011612424.1_pt1 | contig 16225 bp, 12 predicted proteins | sample 1539671 | NCBI WGS metagenome assembly OCTW01 (sample SAMN02144230, study PRJEB22623) | gut metagenome | biome: sheep rumen | host: Ovis aries | place: New Zealand
ACATCGGTCATGCGCCAGGGGGCGATCACCTTGATATCCGGAGCAAGTGCCTTGACGCCGAGCTCGAAACGGATCTGGTCATTTCCCTTGCCGGTAGCTCCGTGGCAGATCGCGACAGCTTCTTCTTTGCGGGCGATCTCCACAAGCTTCTTGGCGATGGCCGGGCGGGCCATGGAAGTACCCAGAAGATAGGCATGCTCGTATACGGCACCGGCTTCTACGCAGGGCATGATGAAGTCATCGCAGAATTCATCGACGATATCCTCGATGTAGAGCTTGCTGGCACCGGAAGAGAGTGCTCTTTCCTCCAGCCCGTCCAGTTCTTCTTCCTGTCCGCAGTCCACACAGACACAGACAACATCATAATCGAAGTTCTCCTTCAGCCACGGGATCATGGCGGTGGTATCGAGTCCTCCGGAATAAGCAAGAATTACTTTCTCTTTTGCCATAATAAATGAACCTCCTGATAAATATGCTGTTTCTGGTCGATACTATAACGCGGGTGGAATAAATATTCAAGCAAAAAATAATGAATATCGTGATGAATAATGCATAAATGTATATTATGCAGTATATATACAATATTTATAAACAAAAACACTTTACTTTGCTACCTATCTGTTGTAGGATGGTCGGGACAATGAGATAAATGCAGTTCAGAGTGAGGAGACTTTGTATGATTAAAGCCGGGATCATTGGTTCCACTGGTTACGCAGGCGCGGAGATCGTCCGCCTGCTTCTTCAGCATCCGCAGGCAGAGGTTGTCTGGTATGGCTCCAGAAGCTATATCGACCAGAAGTACGCGGATGTATACCGCAATATGTTTGACCTTGTAGACGATAAGTGTCTTGGTGAAGACATGGACGAGCTTGCGAAGAAGGTCGATGTCATATTCACCGCGACACCGCAGGGGCTGTGCGCGTCGCTGGTAAATGAGAAGGTTCTTGATGCGGTGAAGATCGTAGACCTCAGCGCGGACTTCAGGATCAAGAGACTGGACGTGTACGAGCAGTGGTATAAGAGAAGCCATGAAGCCCCGCAGTATATCGATGAGGCGGTATACGGGCTGTGTGAGATCAACCGGGAGAGCATAGCCTCTGCCAGGATCGTTGCCAATCCGGGCTGCTATACGACTACCTCGATCCTCACTCTGTATCCGCTGGTTAAGGACGGACTGATCGATCCGGATACCATCATCATAGACGCGAAGTCCGGCACGTCCGGAGCAGGAAGAGGCGTCAAGCTCCCGAATCTGTTCTGTGAAGTAAATGAGAGCATCAAGCCTTACGGCGTGGCCTCCCACAGACACACACCGGAGATCGAAGAGCAGCTGAGCTATGCCGCAGGCATGGATTACAAGGGCGGACAGAGCATAACGATAAGCTTCACGCCGCACCTGGTTCCCATGAACCGGGGGATCCTGGCGACCTGCTACGCGAAGCTGAAGGATGGAGTGACTGCTGAGCAGATCGCTGCCTCCTATGAGAAGCAGTATAAGGATGAGTACTTTATCCGCCTTCTGGGCCAGGGAAGCTTCCCGGAGACACGCTGGGTGGAAGGCTCGAACTTCGTGGATATCGGATGGACCGTCGATGAGCGCACCGGCAGGCTGATCGCCTGCGGAGCACTGGACAATCTGGTAAAAGGAGCAGCCGGACAGGCTGTACAGAATATGAACATTCTCTTCGGACTGGAAGAGAACACCGGACTGAAGCTGGTTCCGGTATTCCCCTGATTCCGGAGAAAGGGGGATCAGCGAAGCGGCGGCCGGGCCATACTCCGGTACCCCGACAGGATTCGCCGGACAGTACGAACACACAACAGGAGATCGGACATGAATATTATGGAAGGCGGAGTGACATCCGCAAAAGGATTCAAGGCTGCAGGCATCTGCGCAGGCATCAAGAAAGACCGCAAGGATATGGCGATGCTGTACTCGGAAGTTCCGTGTACGATGGCCGGGACCTTCACGTCGAATCTGGTGAAGGCGTCCCCCGTTCTGTGGGACAGAAATATCGTTCAGCAGTACAAAACCGCGCAGGCCTGCGTGATGAACAGCGGAGTTGCCAATGCGTGCACCGGCGCGCAGGGCGATGAATACTGCGCACAGAGCGCGGAAGAGGCTGCACAGGCACTCGGACTGAATCGCGAGGACATCCTACTGGCTTCCACGGGCGTCATCGGCATGCAGATCCCGATCGATAAGATCCGTGCCGGCATCAGGACCATGAGCGGCATGCTCTCGGATTCACAGCAGGCAGGGTGCGACGCGGCGGAGGCGATCATGACCACGGACACCGTCCGGAAGGAGGCTGCCGTCACCTTTGAGCTTGGCGGAAAGAAGGTCACGCTCGGAGGAATGACCAAAGGCGCGGGAATGATCCATCCGCAGATGGGAACGATGCTCTGCTTCCTGACGACGGACGCCGCGGTCAGTCATGAGATGCTGCAGAAGGCACTTCTCTCCTGCGTGCAGGATTCATTTAACATGATATCCGTTGACGGAGACCAGTCCACCAACGACACCTGCCTGCTCTTTGCAAACGGTCTGGCGGGAAATGAAGAGATCACCGTGGAGGGTGCTGATTACGAAACATTCTGCGAAGCCCTGTCGCTGATCACAAAGAACCTGGCAAGAAGGATGGCAGCGGACGGAGAAGGCGCGCACGCTCTGTTTGAGGTGACCGTGCAGGGAGCCTCCTCGAAGCAGCAGGCCGTCACCCTGGCGAAGTCCGTGATCGAATCGAGCCTGGTGAAGACCGCGATCGCAGGACATGACGCGAACTGGGGCCGGATCATCTGCGCGATGGGATACTCGGGAGCGCAGTTTGATCAGCAGAAGGTCGACCTTACATTCAGAAGCAGGGCCGGCGAGGTGCTGATCGCAAGGAACGGAGTCTCCACGGGATACAGCGAAGAGCTGGCGACGAAGATCCTGTCCGAGGATGAGATCACAGCCGTGATCGATATTAAGGAAGGCAGCGACTGTGCTACGGCCTGGGGCTGCGATCTGACACATGAGTATATCACGATCAATGCGGATTACCGTTCATAGAAGGGGCAGACAGAGATGGAACATGAGATGAATGCAAGGGAGATGGAGCTGTATCTGGACAAGGCAGGGGTGCTGATCGAGGCGCTTCCCTATATCCAGAGATTCCAGGGGGCGACCATCATCGTGAAGTACGGCGGCAGCGCCATGGTGGACCATGAGCTGAAGAAGAGCGTAATCAAAGACGTGGCGCTCCTGAAGCTGATCGGATTCAGACCGATCATCGTCCACGGCGGCGGCAAGGAGATCACCCGGTGGCTCGGCAAAGTCGGAAAAGAGAGTGAATTCGTCAACGGATTCCGCGTGACCGACGAGGAGACCATGCGCGTGGCGGAGATGGTGCTGAACCGGATCAATAAGGGCCTGGTATCCATGATGGAGAAAACAGGCGTGAAGGCCTGCGGTATCTCCGGCAAAGACGGTACCATCCTGCGCGTCTCCAGGAAGAAGCCGGACGGCGCGGATATCGGCTTTGTAGGGGAAGTCAGATCTGTAGATACGACACTGCTGAACACCCTTCTGGATGCAGGCTTTGTGCCGGTCATCTGTCCGGTGGGCTCGGATAACGGATACTATTCCTACAATATCAATGCGGACGATGCCGCCTGCGCGATCGCAAAAGCCATGAAGGCGCAGAAACTGGTATTCCTGTCTGACATTCAGGGCGTCTATGAGGATCCGGACGATCCGGACAGCCTGATCTCAGAGATGACAGTTGCCGAGACGAAGGAATTCATCAGGAGCGGACACGCCGGAGGCGGCATGCTTCCGAAGCTGAACAGCTGCATCGACGCGATCCAGGCAGGCGTCCAGAGAGTCCATATACTGGACGGCCGGATCCCGCATTCACAGCTTCTTGAATTCTTTACCAATAAGGGTATCGGTACTGCTATAATAGGAGATACAGAGCAGCGTTTCTACGAGAAAGAGAAGAAGGACTGATATTATGTCATTATCACAGAAGATCATGGAGCAGACCGAGGAGGTCGTCCTGCATACCTATAACCGTTTTCCGGTTGTCTTTGATCACGGAAAGGGCGTACATCTGTACGATGCCGACGGAAAGGAGTACCTGGATTTCGGCGCAGGTATTGCCGTATTCGCTCTCGGGTATGGAAATGAGGCCTACAACAATGCGCTGAAGGCGCAGATCGACAAGCTGATCCATACCTCCAATCTGTATTATCACCAGCCGCTTCTGGACGCGGCATCCGCGATCATCCGCCACACCGGACTTTCCAAAGTCTTCTTTACCAATTCCGGGGCGGAAGCGATCGAAGGCGCGATCAAGGCGGCAAGAAAATACGCCTATATGCGTGACGGCTCAGCCGATCACGAGATCATCGCCATGAATCATTCATTTCACGGCCGTACCGTCGGCGCGCTGTCCGTGACCGGCAACACCCATTATCAGGAGCCGTTCAGGCCCCTCATGGGCGGTGTGAAGTTTGCTGATTTCAATGACTTTGACAGCGTACTGGCCGCAGTGACGGATAAGACATGTGCCATCATCATGGAGACGGTCCAGGGAGAGGGCGGCATCTATCCGGCAGATCCTAAGTTCATTAAAAAAGTCCGCGCGCTGTGCGATGAGAGGGATATCCTGCTGATCCTGGATGAGATCCAGTGCGGCATGGGGCGGACCGGCGAGTGGTTTGCCTGTGACGCTTACGGAGTCAGGCCGGACATCATGACCATGGCCAAAGCGCTCGGATGCGGAGTTCCGGTAGGAGCCTTCGTACTGAATGAGAAGACAGCATCTCAGTCTCTGGTCCCGGGGGACCACGGGACAACATACGGCGGCAATCCCTTTGCCTGCGCGGCAGTCGCGAAGGTATTTGAGCTGTTTGATGAGATGGATCTGGTATCCCATGTAAAGAATACGGCTCCGTACCTGGAAAAGAAGCTGGATGAACTGGCATCAAGGCATGACTTTATCACAGAGCGCAGAGGCGCCGGCTTTATGCAGGGACTGGTCGTGAAGGACCGTCCGGTTGGAGAGATCGTTAAGAAGGCTCTGGAGAACGGCCTGGTGATCCTGTCCGCAGGATCGGACGTGATCCGTCTGGTGCCGCCTCTCGTGATCACGGAGGCAGACATAGACGAGATGATCAGGCGCCTGGAGGCTTCATTCTGATAACGGATGCAAAGTAATACCTGAACACACAGATTCATACAGGAGGACTATCATGGAAGTGAATCAGTACGTAATGGCACTGGACGCGGGCACCACTAGTTCCAGGTGTATTCTGTTTGACAGGAAAGGCAATATCTGCTCTGTATCACAGAGAGAGTTTGAACAGATCTATCCCCATCCGGGCTGGGTCGAGCACAATCCCATGGATATCTGGTCCTCCCAGATCGGAGTTGCCGCGGAGGCCATGGGAAAGCTTGGCGCAGGTCCGGAGAATATCGCTGCCGTCGGCATAACCAATCAGCGTGAGACCACGATCGTCTGGGAGAAATCGACGGGACGTCCCGTATACAACGCCATCGTATGGCAGTGCCGCAGGACTGCGGACATGGTGGAGGAACTGGTTCAGGAAGGATTTGGCGAGCATATCCGCGAAGTGACCGGCCTGATCCCCGATCCTTATTTCTCGGCGACGAAGCTCAAATGGATCCTTGATCATGTGGAAGGCGCCCGGGAGAAGGCGGAGAGAGGAGAGCTTCTCTTCGGTACGGTGGATACCTGGCTGATCTGGAAAATGACTGACGGACAGGTCCATGTAACGGATTATACGAATGCGTCCAGGACCATGATGTTTGATATCCATAAGCTCTGCTGGGACGAAGGCATACTGAAGAGGCTCGGCATCCCTGAATGCATGCTGCCGGAAGTAGTGCCTTCAAGCGCCATCTACGGCAGGACGAAGGACTGCATGATCGGTGACGGGATCCCGATCTGCGGAGCAGCCGGAGACCAGCAGGCGGCTCTGTTCGGACAGTGCTGCTTTGGCGAGGGCGAGGTCAAGAACACCTATGGGACCGGATGCTTCATGCTGATGAATACCGGCACTGAGGCGGTCATGTCCCAGAACGGACTTCTTACGACCATAGCGGTCGGTTTGGAGCCGGGCAAGGTACAGTATGCCCTGGAAGGCTCGGTATTTGTTGCGGGCGCTTCGATCCAGTGGCTGCGGGATGAGCTGAGGATGGTGAAGAATGCGCCGGAGACAGAAGAATACTGCAGCAGAGTCTCGGATACCGGAGGCGTATATGTGGTTCCTTCATTTACGGGACTTGGAGCTCCTTACTGGAATCCCTACGCGAGAGGAACGATCGTCGGTCTTACAAGAGGCACGTCCAAGGAGCATGTGATCAGGGCTACCGTTGAGTCCCTTGCGTACCAGACCGCAGATGTCCTGAGGGCCATGGAGAAGGATTCCGGGCTGAAGATCAGCAGGCTGAAGGTGGACGGAGGCGCAAGCGCCAACAACTTCCTGATGCAGTTCCAGTCAGATATCCTGGACGCGGAAGTGATCCGTCCCCAGTGCGTGGAGACCACTGCCATGGGTGCGGCATTTCTTGCAGGTCTTGCCGTGGGCTACTGGAAGAATACAGATGAGGTGAGAGAGAACTGGGCCCTCGGCCATGAGTTTGTTCCTTCAATGGATGCAGACACAAGGAATGCTCTTATGAAGGGATGGTCGAGAGCGGTCAGGGCATCCATCGCCTGGGCGCAGGATGATGACAGAGACTGAATTCTTACCACTGTGCAGAAATAAAGAGTCAGAATAGTCCAGTTGTTTCTTGAAAAACTGTTAAGCATTTGTTACAATTCAATTCGTATTGCATGGCAGGGCATCCTGGCGGTCAGTCAGGAGTTATGCAGTGAAGAATAGAATTGTAACGGTGATCCTGTCCGCGTCACTGATCGTGACATACGGATGCGGAAGACAGAGCAGGATCCGTGTAAACGGGGTGCGGGCAATGGAGCATCTGGCAGGAACGGAATCTGTTCTCATTAAGGAGCCGGAAACAGACCGGTCTGATGCAGCGGTGCCTGAATCCGGAACAGATCCCGGCAAAGAACAGCTTGCAGTCTATGTGCGTGGCGCGGTCGTAAATCCGGGTGTATATTATCTTCCTTCCGGATCCAGAGTGTGCGACGCCATCGATGCGGCAGGCGGATTCTCTCAGGAGGCGGATACGCAGTATCTTAATCTGGCGCGCCCTGTGAATGATTCGGAGATGGTGTCTGTCTATACCGTGGATGAGACTGCTCTTATGAAAGAGCAGGGCACGGGCGAAGAGAATGATCCTGACCTGTCAGGCCTGTCCGGGGAGGACAGCTCCGGCAGCGGATCGGGAAGGGTGGACCTGAACAGCGCTTCAAAGGAGCAGCTGATGACGCTCCCCGGCATCGGGGAATCCAAGGCAGAGGCGATCATCCGCTATCGGGAAGAGTCCGGACCGTTTTCATGCACCGAGGACGTGATGAATATCAGCGGTATCAAAGACCGCGTATATTCACAGATCAGGGACCGTATCACAGTACAATAGATTATAGGATTCTATAATATATAAAAATAAGCAAGAGATAATGTAAGAGGGTAAAGATGCCGAAGAAGGTTCTGGTTGTTGATGATGAGAAACTGATTGTTAAGGGACTCCGCTTCTCGCTTGAGCAGGACGACATGGAAGTCGATACCGCTTATGACGGTGAGGAGGCTGTTGAGAAGGCAAGGGAAGGAAACTATGACATCATCCTTCTCGACCTTATGCTGCCCAAGCTGGACGGACTGTCCGCCTGCCAGCAGATCAGGGAGTTTTCCGATGTCCCCATCATCATGCTGACGGCCAAGGGCGAGGACATGGACAAGATCCTCGGTCTTGAATACGGCGCGGATGATTACATTACCAAGCCTTTCAATATCCTGGAGGTCAAGGCACGGATCAAAGCGATCATGCGCAGGACCACCTCCCGCGGCGTGCAGGAGCAGAATGAGCGCATCGTGGAGGTCGGCGATCTTGTACTGGACTGCGACGCGCGCAGGGTACAGGTGTCCGGAAGGGAAGTCAACCTGACCGCGAAGGAATTCGACGTTCTGGAACTCCTGGTCCTGAATCCCAATAAGGTATACAGCCGCGAGAACCTGCTCAATCTGGTGTGGGGATATGAATACCCGGGCGATGTCCGTACGGTCGACGTTCATATCAGGAGACTTCGCGAGAAGATCGAGGAGAATCCGTCAGATCCGAAGTACGTACATACTAAATGGGGCGTTGGGTATTATTTCCAGCACTGATCCCAGGCGCAGCAGGGCATCTGTCTGCGGCAGACAAGAATGATCATGTCCGGCCGGAATCTTTTCCGACCGGTCATTTCTTCTGAAGCAGACTTACATCAACATCAGATTCGGATTAAACAGGTATGAAAGACAGGCTGAAGAGAGTATTCCAGAGTATGCATTTCCGCATGCTGATCATATTGCTGCTGGTAGGATTCGTGCCGGCAAATATCATGCTGCGCGGCGTCCTGACCGGATATGAGACGCAGTCTGTTTCGATGCGCGCCTCCATGATCCGGAACCAGTGCCTTCGCATGAGCAGGGATCTTCTGGAGAAGAATTACCTCGAGAACGGTACTTCCGATGTCGTGGATTCTGAACTGATGCAGATCGCGAACCTCTACAGCGGGCGTGTGATCGTCGTGGACGGCTCATTTCAGATCATCCGGGATACCTACGGACTGGATGAGGGGAAGACCATTATCGCCAAGGAGATCATCGAATCCTTCAAGGGGATCAATACCGATTATTATAACGCCGACAATGATTTCATCGAGGTTGTCAGTCCGATCCAGGACGATGTTACCAAGACTGTTCTCGGCGCGTTCATCGTCTCCGTCCCCACGACGGATATCATCCAGAGCAGAGAGGTCCTGTCAGGAAATGTGCTTCTCCTGCAGATCCTCGTCTCGATCCTGGTAATCGGCGTGTCCCTGTATGCCTCCAGGCTTCTGGTCAGGCCCTTCGGAAAGGTCACTGCCATGATGAATTCCGGGGCGGATTTCCTCACAGAGGATATCTCGATACCCGACTACACGGAGACCAAGCTTCTGTCGGAGGCCTATAACCAGATGCGCCACAGACTTCAGGCACAGGAGGAATCCCGCCAGGAATTCGTGTCAAACGTCTCACATGAACTGAAGACGCCCATGACCTCCATGAAGGTCCTGTCGGATTCGCTGGTGCAGCAGGCCGAGATGGGGGAGGTCCCCAATGAACTTTATCAGGAATTCATGAAGGATATCGGGGAAGAGATCGACCGTGAGAATAAGATCATCACGGATCTTCTGAATCTGGTGAAGATGGACCGCAGGTCCAATGATCTGCATATAGAGGAGACCAATATCAATGACCTGATCGCCCTGATCCTCAAGCGTCTGAGGCCGATCGCGGCCGGCAGGGGGATCGAGATCGCCCTTGAGAGCTATAAGCCGATCATAGCGCAGGTAGACCAGACGAAGCTTACGCTGGCCGTATCCAACCTGGTGGAGAACGCCATCAAGTACAACAAGGAAAACGGATGGATCCACGTCTCGCTGAATGTGGACAATACTTATTTCTTTATCAAAGTTGAGGATTCCGGCATCGGCATACCGGAAGAAGACATCGACCGGATCTTCGAGAGATTCTACCGGGTCGACAAGTCTCATTCCAGGGAGATCGGCGGAACGGGGCTCGGACTTGCGATCACGAATTCCGCGGTCAGGATGCATCACGGTGCGATACGTGTATATTCCAGAGAAGGGGAAGGCACGACATTTACAGTCAGGATCCCGCTCAGATATGAGAAGGACAATACGGAACAGTATGATGACGATGAAGAGAACATGTCATAACAGAATAATTCCTCTGGTGTTGAGCGCGCTGCTTGTGCTCGGCTCTTTCCTTGCGGGATGCTCCAGGACAGACAGACGATCAGGCATTGATAAAGACAGTGCAGAAGACGGAGTCTACACGATCTATTATATGAACCCGGAAGGCACGGCACTTGTGAGTCAGAGCTATAAGACGACCAGCGAAGACTTTGAAGGGAGACTGTCGGAGCTTCTGACGGCATTCATGACTCCGAATTCCACACAGTACAGATCGGCTCTTCCCGAGGGCGTGAAGATCAATTCCACAACGACAGGGATCGGAGAGATCGGTGTGGACTTCAGTGCTGAATATCTTAGTCTTGACAGCATCAGTGAGATCCTTCTGCGGGGTGCTCTGGTAAGCACGCTGCTTGGACTGCGCGGCGTCGATACGGTCAGGTTCACAGTGGATTCGCAGGCACTTACGATCAATGACGAAGAAGTGGGTGCTATGACGAAGGATACGTTTGTCGTTGCCGACGGTGACGCGATCAACTCCTACCGGTTTGAGACCCTTGTGCTTTATTTCCCGAACGCGGATGGAAGCAAGCTGATCCAGGAGCTGCGCACCATCTATTATTCCACCAATGTGAATACGGAGCGCATGGCAGCAGAGCAGCTTATCAGCGGACCGGACAACCCGAATCTGATCAAGCTGACAACACAGGGAGTTCTTGTAAACAGTATCACCGTCGATGGTGATATCTGTACGGTCGACTTCAACGCAGAGGTCAATAATCTGCCGTTTGCAGATAATCCTACGGGCCCGGAGACGGTACTGTACGCGTTTGCCAATTCGATCATTGATTCCTGCGAGGACGGGAAGATCGAAGGAGTCAGGTTCCTGATCGACGGATCCCAGGATGTAAGGTTCAGAGGAGAGGTGAATCTGGACCAGACCTTCGAGCGCAATGCGGAGCTGATCGATACCTCCGGAACCTCTGTCCAGAAGCAGGGCACAGTGGTCGACGGGGAGGAAGATGCGCCGGCGGAGAAGGGCAGCGGGGAACCGTCTGCGGACGAGCAGCAGGTGATGTTGGAGCAGGAAGTTACGGAAGCTGTCGGATAACCTGACCATCATCCATGGAAGGGAGGCGCAGGCTTATACACCTTCTCACAAGACGTCCGGTCCTGCTGATGGCCATAGCGCTGGCACTGCTGATCTGGCTTGGCAGGATGACAGGACTGTATGATCCCGGCGGCAGACAGTTTCCTGAGATACAGGACAGACATCTGACCGTTGCCGGGACTGTGGCCGGCCGGGAAGCTTACGCCGGAGGCTGCAGGGTAATACTCGATTCTTTATCATTTCTGGCGGACGGTTCCGGATCATTCCGGAATACGATCCCTGTTTTGAATGAAAGACTTCATTCATCTGACAGAATGCTCGTCAGCCTGACGATGGGCACGGGCATCGAATCTGATCTGTACGGCAATCCCGCATCAGAATCATATAAGTACGGTCCGGATCAGCAGGAGGATCAGACCGTGATCTTTCTGCGCCTTCACACCGGCGACAGAGTCATATTCCGCGGAAAATGCGCACAGCCTGAGCAGGCCTCCAATCCTGGCCAGTTTGATCTGCGCAGCTATTATCATGCGCGGAGTGTTTACTTTACGCTCCGGGATGCAGAACTCAGGGAAGTTATCTCAGCAGATGTCAGCTTGAAGAGCGCGGCCTGTCTTGCAAGGGATGCCATCGATGGTATGCGGTACCGGATGCAGAGGGGCCTGAGGGAGGTCTTCGGACAGGAGGACGCATCTTACATGGCTGCCATGCTCCTGGGAGATAAGAGCGGCCTGAGTACGGAGAAGCGGCAGGTCTTCAGGGACGGAGGGATCGCGTATCTGCTTGCTGTATCAGCACTTCATGTCACGCTTGCAGGCAGGGCAGCCTACCGTCTTCTCAGACGTCTGCGAAGGTCATTTCTCTTCTCGGCATCCATATCGTCTCTTATACTGATTCTGTATGTGATCATGACAGGGGGCTCCATATCTGCACAGAGAGCCTGCATTATGTTCATCTTCTGGGCGTCTTCGCAGATTCCCGGCCGCACGGAAGACCGCCTGACCTCTCTGTCAGGAGCGGTGCTGTTTATTCTGATGCGTCAGCCCTATGCTCTTTTTGACAGTTCATTTCAGATCTCCTGTACCTGTATTCTCTCGATGGAGCTGCTTCCCGGAGCGATCTTCCGGGTGATCTTTCCCGGAAGGAGCCGGAGTGCAGAGATGGATGCGGGAGGTCATGGGATCTGCAGGATGATCCTGGTTCCTCTCAGCATCCAGATCGGAACTCTTCCGGTATTCCTGTACTGGTACTATCAGATCTGTCCATATACCTGGCTCCTTCATACCGTTCTTCTGACCGCCATGTCTCTTATGATGGGGTTCGGGATGTGCGCCGCGGTGTGCGGGATGATCCTGAACACGGCCGCGTGGACCCTGGCCGTATTACATGCAGCCGGACTTCTTCTCGCAGGACCCTGCCACTATCTGATCACATTCTTTCTGCTGATCTGCAGAGCTCTGCAGGAGCTGCCGTTCTCAGTCATCATTACGGGAAGACCGCATATCATCCAGATCCTTGTGTACTATATGATACTTGCAGCATTTATCCTCCTGATGAGGAATGCGGACAGGAGAGTACTGAAAGAAAACCGCAGAAAAGTCAGGGCTGCAGGGGTTATGGCCTTCTTCGGGCTTATAGGACTGATCACTTTCAGAGTAAGACCGCGGTTCAGGTTCACCTGCCTTGACATCGGACAGGGCAGCTGCAATCTGATCGAGTGCGGGGACTATGCTTGTCTGTTTGACGCAGGCTCCAGCACAGTTGACAATGTATGGCTGTATCGGATCGACAGTACTTTGAAGTACTACGGTATATCCAGGGTGGATACGGTGTTTTTGTCTCACGCGGATACGGACCACATCAATGGAATCGAGCAGATGCTTGCGATGTACCATAGGAATCTGACGGGCATGAATGCGGCAGATGTGACGATCGGTCAGATCCTGCTGCCGGATCTGCCGCAGGACGACGGACGCATGACGGAGATCATCAGGCAGGCCGGAAGATGGAAGATCCCGGTCGGATATGTATCGGAAGGGGCAGATCTGCAGGCAAATGGGATGAACCTTCGCGTTCTGGGACCGTCCGTGGACAGGATCACGGGAGATGCCAACCAGGACTGCATCGTCCTGCAGGCATGCTGCGGTGGGATCAATATCCTGATGACGGGCGATCTGGAGAAGGAGGGGGAGGAGATGTTCATCCGGCACTACCGCAATGATGCTCATTTCAATCATAATGAAAATGAGATACGGCCCGGGGAAGATTACCGTATCCTGATCGCAGGGCACCATGGAAGCGGGAACGCTACCTCTGAGTCCATGCTGGATCTGGTGAAGCCGGATCTTGTGCTGATCTCCTGCGGCAGGAACAACCGCTACGGGCATCCGGCAGGAGAGATGCTGGAGCGATTGAAGGCATATGGCGTCCCCTGGAGAAGGACCGATCTGGAAGGGGCGCTGTGTATCGAAATCATTCCTGAATGATACATACGTCGTTGCATAATAGACAAACTATGATACAATATGTCTATGCTAAGCACAGGAGGATTGGAGCATGACTACAATTCAGGAAACGATCAGGCCATCGGCTGATCTCAGGAATCATTACAATGAGATATCAAGGCAGTGTCGTGAACAGCGTGAAGCAGTTATTATCACTGTGAATGGGAGAGGGGATACGGTTTCTCTTGGATATGAGGAATACAAGAGAATGAAGGCCCGGTTGGAATTGCTTGAGATCCTTGCCGAATCAGATGAAGACGTCAAATATGGGAGAACTGCTTCTGTCAGCGAAACGTTCAATGATCTGAGAGACTTGCTAAAAGGAGAATGAACCTTGGCGTATAGAGTGATACGGACAGATACAGCCGATTCTTTGATTCGCAAGATTGTTCTTTATGTGGCTGAGAACTTTGGGAATGAAACGGCATTGGAGAAACTTGATGAACTGGAACAAGGCATATCATCGCTCGAGAAGAATCCCTATATCGGCGTTCAACCGGGATACCGCATCCTCAGGCGCCAGGGATATAGAGTTCTTATACTGGAGAAAGACCTTGTCTTCTATAAAGTAGATGAGGAGGATAAAACGGTCACGATCTACGCAGTCGTTGACCAGAGACAGGATTACCTGAGTATTGTCAGGGGAATATAGGAAGCGGAGATCACTAAATAATAATGCATCGTTGTGTATAGACTTGAGTTATGCTCACACTATGGTATAGTTACGAAAGATATTAGTATTGATGCATCCTATGCAGTCTTACCGGACTGTTCATGCAATAATGGAGCGATTACTGCAGTATGACATTTAATGTGAACCGAAACAGATATAGAATCGGTTTTGCCGGAAACTGGTTTGTCTGCCTGTTTCTGGCAGTCTGTTTCGTGATGCTTTCTGCCGGTGCGAAGCAAGTGTATGCCGCAGTTCATGTGCCGCGCCTTTCTGAGCAGAGGTTTGAAGCGGAACTGCTCGATATGGTAGATGAATACGATGGATATGTTTCAAAATCAAGAGCTGCGAGAGATCCTTATCTCAGCAGGAGGCTGATATTAAAGTCGGCAGACAGGACGATCAATCCGGCCGTATATGGTGCAGTTGAGGCGATCCAGGACAAGGACGGACACTATATCCTTCAGTTTGACTCATCCGACGCCGCAATGCAGGCACAGGAAGAACTTGAACAGCTGAGCTCGACGATCTATGTCGAACCGGATCGGTATGTTTTTTTGGCAGACGTGACAGATGTCCATGACCGTCTGGAGGATGAAGAGGTTACCAACTGGGGAGTAGATGCGATCGGAGCGGACAGATATGCCTGGTACTTGAACAAGACAGGTGCAGCGGGATCTGTAAGCGTGGCTGTGCTGGATTCCGGTGTCCGCAAAACACATGAATTGTTTGAAAGCCGGTTGAGCTCAGATGGGGAATATGACTATTACAGTAAGGATGACGATGCCTCAGACGTATACGGGCATGGGACGATGGTTGCGGGAATTGTAGTGCAGTGTACGAAGGACCTTGATAATATCCGTATCATACCTGTCAGGGTTCTGGGGAGTACAGGCGGTACGAGCTTTTCGATCTGCGCGGCGGCTGTTCTGGGAGTATCTAATTATGCGGATGTATTGAATCTGAGTTTTGCCATGAGCAGCACCACGATCAGTGAACTGTCTGAGGGTCAGCTGGAAGAAAGCAGATATATGGAGGAATGCATCCATAATGTGACTGAAGCCGGTACAGTTGTTGTTATTTCGGCAGGAAATAGTCACGATGATTCCGCTCAATATGCTCCTGCCAATATAACGGATGATATAGCAGCAGGATGTATCGTTGTGGGAAACAGCACGAAACAGAAGACACCTTCGACATCCAGTAATTACGGAGAAGCGGTCGATGTTTCTGCGCCGGGCACCGGTATTGTCAGTTCGTATATAGGTTCCGACAGGAAATATGCGACGAATTCAGGCACATCATTTTCAGCACCGCACGTTGCTGCAGCGGCTGCCATGCTGAAACTGTATGATCCTTCGCTTTTGCCTGCTGAGATCGAAATGGAACTGGAGAGTCATGTGAACCCGCTTAATGGTACTTCGGGCCGCAATTACGGGAGTGGTATCATTGACCTGACGCAATTCATTCCGCAGGAATATCTTGACGCATATGATCAGTATATTGCGGATAAAGAGGCTGCGGATGCTGTGATCGATAAGATCAAAGCACTTCCTGAGAGAATTACACTGAGAGATAAGACGGACGTGGAGGAAGCAAGAAGCGCTTACGACATGTTAACAGACGACCAGAAGAGTCTTGTCACGAATCTGTCAGCTCTGACGAATGCGGAGGCGCAGATCTCCAGGCTGGAAGCGGACCAGGCGGCGGCAGAATCTGTGATGGAACTGATCAGTGATCTTCCGTCACCGATCACCCTTGCAGGCAAGGCGGAAGTGGAATACGCCCGTGCCGCTTACGAAGCATTGACGGATGATCAGAAGAGCCTGGTGACGAACCTCAGCGTCTTAGAAGCGGCAGAGGCAAAGGTGCAGGAACTGATCAATGCCGCGGAGGATAAGGAGGAGGAACAGACCGACTCTCAGAAGAAATATCCCAGGTCCGATCCGAAACCGAATGTTACCTACCGTGTGCCGCTGAAGAAGAAGCAGAAGACAAAAGTGCTGAGGGTGATCGGACTTGCGGACGGCGACAAGGTGGTCTCCTGGAAGTCTTCCAACAA
>OCTW013373143.1_pt1 | contig 16222 bp, 12 predicted proteins | sample 1539671 | NCBI WGS metagenome assembly OCTW01 (sample SAMN02144230, study PRJEB22623) | gut metagenome | biome: sheep rumen | host: Ovis aries | place: New Zealand
CTGCGCTCCCTCGTGGCCGAGCTGCAGCACAACATCACCCGGCTGGTTGACTCATTCTCCCTCGGCAACGCCATCAAGCGGGGCATACCCGTTGCCATCGTAGGCAAACCCAACGTGGGCAAATCCTCCCTGCTCAACGCCCTTCTGGACGACGACCGTGCCATCGTCAGCCCCATCCCCGGCACCACTCGCGACACCATCGAAGAGGCCCTCACCCTCGACGGACTCTCCTTCCGCTTCATCGACACCGCCGGCCTCCGCCGCACCGACGACCCCATCGAGACCATCGGCCGCGACCGCGCCATCCAATCCATCCGCCGCGCCACCGTCATTCTCTTCGTCCGCGATGCCACCGAACCCTTCTCGCCCGCCTTCCTCGACGAGGTCCACCAACTGCTCGACGGCATCCCCCAACAGGACAAAATCACATTCATCGTCCACAACAAAGCCGACCTCACCCCTCCGCCTTATCCCTCCGGCATAGCCCTCTCTGCCCGCACTGGGCAGGGACTTGACCAACTGAAACAACACCTCGTCCAGGCCGTCCGCCAGCGGATGGACCACACCGAGGGCGTGATGCTCACCAACCTGCGCCACCTCGAAGCCCTCCGCCAGGTGCAGCAAGCCCTCAACCATGTCGAGCAAGGCCTTGCCGACAATCTTCCTGCCGACCTCGTGGCCATCGACCTCCGCGACGCCCTCCACCACCTCGGCACCATCACTGGCCAGGTCACCTCCGACGAAGTGCTGGGCACCATCTTTTCCCGTTTCTGCATCGGGAAATGAGCGCCGCATCCATCCTTTCGGAACACTCCGTTGCCCAATAGACCAATCCGGGTGTAACATCAAAAGTTATCACACCCGAACCACAATTCCCATTCCGGGGGGTCAGGTGCAACCTCCTAAGGGAGTACCACACACGGATGAGCCTGTTCCGTTCGCCACGGGGTTGCACAGAGTTTCACCCCATTGTCGCCCACCAACATCTGCACAAATAAAAAAAAATGTGTATCTTTGCCGTTTGAACAAAACAAACATACAATGCTGCAACTGCAATATATCAAGGAGCATACAGAGGAAATAATCGAACGCCTCAAAATCAAGAATGTCGAAAACGTCGAAGAACGCATAGCCGAAATCATCCGTCTCGACGCCGAGCGCCGCGCCCTCCAGCAAAAAGCCGACACCGTCAAAGCCGAGCAGAACGCCATTGCCAAAGAAATCGGCATGCTCTTCAAACAAGGCAAACGCGACGAAGCCGAAGCCAAGAAAGCCCGCACCGCCGACCTCAAGGCGCAGGAGAAAGCCCTCGACGACCAGCAAGCCGCCGTCGACGCCGACCTCAACGCCAAACTCATCTCCCTGCCCAACGCCCCGCACATCACCGTGCCCCACGGCAAGAGCGAGGCCGACAACGTGGTGGTGGCCGAATTCGGCTCCAAACCCTCCCTGCCCGACAACGCCCTGCCCCACTGGGAACTCTGCGCCAAATACAACATCGTCGACTTCGAACTCGGCAACAAGATAACCGGAGCCGGATTCCCCGTCTACAAAGGCAAGGGAGCACGACTGCAACGCGCCCTCATCAACTTCTTCCTCAACGAGGCCGCCGCCGCCGGCTACGAGGAAATCATGCCCCCGCTGATGGTCAACGAAGCCTCCGGCCTCGGCACCGGCCAACTGCCCGACAAAGAGGGCCAAATGTATGCCATACCCCTCGACGGCTTCTACATGATTCCCACCGCCGAGGTGCCCATCACCAACCTTTACCGCAACGTCATCGTCAACCCCGCCCAGTTCCCCATCCGCCATGTGGGCTACAGCGAGTGCTTCCGCCGCGAGGCGGGCAGCTACGGCAAGGACGTGCGCGGCCTGAACCGGCTGCACGAGTTCAGCAAAGTGGAAATCGTCGTCATCGAACACCCCGACCGCAGCTACGACACCCTCGAAGTGATGAAACACCACGTGGGCGGACTGCTCGACAAACTGGGACTCCCCTACCACATCCTCAAACTGTGCGGCGGCGACATCAGCTTCACCTCCGCCATGACCTTCGACTTCGAGGTGTGGAGCGCCGCCCAGCAAAAATGGCTCGAAGTGTCGTCCGTATCCAATTTCGAGACCTTCCAGGCCAACCGCATGAAACTGCGCTTCAAAGACACCGACGGCAAAACCAAGCTGGCCCACACCCTCAACGGCAGCGCCCTGGCCCTGCCCCGCATCGTGGCCGCCCTGCTGGAGAACAACCAGACCCCGGACGGCATAGTGATGCCCGAATGCCTGCGCCCCTACCTCGGATTCGACATCATCGACTGACCCCCGCGCAGCCATAAGACCCTCAGCAGCAGTCCCGCGCCACATATCGGCCGCGGGACTGCGCTTTTTCCGCACCCCACTGCGCCGCGCCGCACCCTTACTGCCGCTGCACAGCGCGTTCCCCGCTCGTTCATCGCTCAAAAAACGATGAACGAGCGGGGAACACGCTGTTTAAAAACGGATAAAATATTGATTTACAGTTCGCTGCATCAACGGCGGCGGTAACGGCCACCCAATTCGGGGTCGTCGAAAAGGGAGAGATAAACCTCGTCCGGCGCGACGGAGTCAATCTCGATGCGGTGCCAGTCGCCCTCGTAGAAGTCGACCATCATCGTGTAGCCCAAGCGGTCGCCCTGAAGCTTGTACTTGTAGTCGGTGGTGGTGGGGTGGTCATGCCTGTGCGACAGGGCTTTGAGTGTTCCGTACTGCGAAAAGTCGAGCTCGACGACGGACACTTCCACCGGTTCCCAATGGCCGAGGATGGTGTGCGAGTAGTCCAAATCGCGTCTGATTTTGGACTGATTGGCCGGGGCCAAGGGGTCGGACTGCGGCTGGATTACAACCTGCTCTTCGTCGGCCTCGCGGGCGTGCCGCGCGCTGCCTTTGGCGGCGGGCAGCACCACCAGGTAGACAAAGAACCAGACGAGGGTGGTGACGAGGAAGGTTACCAGTACGGCGATAAAAGTTTCTTTCTTCATATTTGATGACGGCTCTGGGCCGCGGGATGTGCAGGCCGGAGCCTGCGGGTTGATAACTATTTGTCGGTCGACAGCCCTCTGCGGCGGCAGTAGTTGAAAAACAGGCCGTAGGCCACCACCAGGCAGAGAGCCACGACAAAGGTGTAAAGATTCTTGTCGGCCACGACCAGGTAGCCCGCGCTAATGGCTGCCTGGAGCAGGGCATAGCCCGCCGCCACAAGCAGATGGGGCGCGTGGAGGTCGTTGACGAGGGTTTCATAAAGATGTTCGCGGTGGGCCTCAAGGATGTTGCGCCCGGTGAGGAACCGCTTGGCAATGGTCAGCAGCCCGTCGGCCAGGAAGACGATGATGAAGCAGAGGAAGCTGACGTTCTGCCCTTCATCGGGCATGGAGGAGTCGTAGCGCACCAGCAGATAGACCACCGCGAAACCCATCACGATGCTGCCCACGTCGCCCGAAAAGCAGCGGGCATGGGTGCGGAAGTTGAAGAAGCCGAAGATGAGGATGGCGAGCAGGAGGGTGGCAAGCAGGAGGGGGTCGGCAAAGGGATGGACAAACTGGTTGACCAAAAAGAAGATGCCCACCACGGCGAGAGAGTATGCCGCCAGCATGCCGTTGATGCCGTCCATGAAGTTATAGACGTTGAGGATGCCGGCGAAGACGATGACCAGCAGAATCATCTGCCAGAGGTGGAGGGTGGCGATGGAGGAGTAGAAGGCCAGCACAATGGCTGCAAACTGGGCCAGCAGCCGGAGCCAGCTGGGCAGCGGACGGAGATCGTCGACATAGCTCACCACGGCCAGCAGCAGGGCGCCGACAAGGAAAGGGAGGAATCCCGCGCCGGGCAGTCCGCCGCCGCCGAGGTGCAGAAGCAGGCCGCTGGCGGGATTGAAGAGGGCGTAGTGGACCATGGCGAGGATGAAGATGACGCCCGCACCCAAGAGCACCACCCGGTGGTGGGAGCTGCGCCCGTTGGGGCGGTCGACAATGTGCAGTCGCTTGGCGAGGGCGAAATAGAGCAGTTCATAGGCTATCAGTGCTATGAATGTGAGTATAAGATATATGACCATTGTTGCCGTTGAATGATGAGACTGCAAAGATACAACTTTTTTTTTAATGGGCCGCCCGAAACTTCGCCGGAATACCTAATAGGGCGGCTTGTGAAATGTGAAGCGTGAAAAAATGAACAAGCAGATGGATGGCGGCAGTGACGGAATTTTGGGATGGGGAATAGTTGTTATTTCGCAAAAAAGGCGTACCTTTGCAAATCAAAAAACAGGTCTGATGGGAAAAATGATAAAGCGATTTTTTGCGGATATGCAATGGTATGACGCCATGTGGTACGTGGCGGCCATGCTGATGACGGCATCTGTGCCAATAGACTGGAATGCCGGCGTTTGGAGTTTGGTGCTGCTGTGTCTGGCAACGGTGGTGAAGTGTGTGGCAAGCCGAAGGGCGGGCAACCGGGGTCTGAGCCGTTGGGCAAAGGCCGGGCTGTGGCTGATGGTGGCATATTATGCGTTGTGCGCCGCGTCGGCATGGTGGAGCAGCCATCCCGCCGACGCATGGCAGCGGGCGGTGCTGATGCTGCCTATGGCCGCACTGCCCGCAGTGTTCCTGCTGAGCGATTTGCGGTATTTGAAACGGCACCATGTGGAGGCCCTGGTCTTTTTGTTGGCCGGGGTGCTGACGGTGCGTTTTGCCGTCATGGCGGCAAGGGCTGCCGTAAGGTTCGCGACGGGGACTCCGCCAAGCCTGCTGATTGACTACCATTTCGACCCGCTGCACCACAACTATTTGGCCATGTATCTGATTACGGCCATCGGGCTGCTGTATGCCATCGTTGAGCGGCACTGGGCTGAGCCGTGCTGGCGCCGGTGGCGGTGGGTGGCGGTGGCCGATATGGCTGTGCTGGCGGGATATATGGTGATAATGGGGTCGCGCTCCGGGCTGGTGGTGATGGCCCTGCTGGCACTGGGCTGCCTGGCCCACATGGCACTGGTGCGCAAGCGCTGGGCCGCGACGGGCATCTGCGCCCTGCTGCTGCTGGCCGGAGTGGGAACCACCTATCTGGCCGCCCCGAAGTTGTATTGGCGCATCGTCTATTCGGCCGAGAAGATGCTGGCCGGCGAACCCGGCGACGGGAGGCAGGTGATGTGGCAGTGCGGCATGGAGCTGGTGGCGGAACACCCGCTGACGGGCTGGGGCTGCGACGGCTATTGGCCAGAGCTGAGGGAACGGTACAGGGCGCACGACTTTGCCGAGGGCTATGAGCCAGAGCGGTACAACACGCACAACATGTATTTGGAAACACTGCTGATGACGGGTGCCGCCGGGCTGACGCTGCTGGTGCTGATGATGCTGGTTCCGGTGGCCTCCGCTTTCGTCCGCGGCCGGCGGAATCTGCCTATGGTGTTGTTCACGATTGTCTACGGCGGGTTCCTGGTGTTCGAGGTAATGCTGGGCCGACAAATGGGGTTGTTGTTCATCTGCTGGTGGTACGGGGTGCTGCTGGCCCCGCACGCCACGGCGGCAGACGGGACTCGAGAGTCGGCAACCGGGACTGGGGAGAAAGTCGAAAGATGAAAAGTGAACAGACAAGTCGTCAATCACTAATCACAATTATTGATAAACAAAAAAAAAATCGTATTTTTGCATTTTGAATTTGTGCGTACCGAATTATGCGAAATGGATTGAAACAACACATAAAAAACAACATAATAGAATCTTATGCAAGATATTAGGATTGCAGTCATCGGACTGGGATACGTCGGTCTGCCATTGGCGAGACTTTTTTCCACAAAGTACAAAACGGTTGGTTATGACCTGAGCGAGGCACGCGTGAAGGCATTGATGGCAGGACACGACGCCACCCTTGAGGTGAGCGACGAGCTGCTGCAGGATGCCATAAAGAACCACGGCTTGCTGTGTTCGAGCAACATTGAGGACATACGGGACTGCAATTTCTATGTGGTGGCAGTGCCCACCCCTGTGGACCGCAACAACAACCCTGACTTGACGCCGCTGTATGGCGCAAGCGAGGTGGTGGGCAAGGTGATAGCGAAAGGCGACACGGTGGTGTATGAGTCGACTGTGTATCCGGGTGTGACGGAAGACGAGTGTCTGCCCGTGGTGGAGAGGGTGTCCGGACTGAAGTTCAATGTGGATTTCTATGCGGGATACAGCCCCGAACGCATCAACCCCGGCGACAAGGTTCACACCGTGGAGAAAATCAAGAAAATCACGTCCGGCTCGACCCCCGAGACGGCCGACCTGGTGGACCGGGTGTATGCTTCAGTGCTGCAGAACGGGACTCACCGGGCTTCGAGCATCAAGGTGGCCGAGGCCGCCAAGGTTATTGAGAACAGCCAGCGCGACATCAACATCGCCTTCGTGAACGAGCTGTCGAAGATTTTCACCCTGATGGGAATCGACACGCAGGATGTGCTGGAGGCCGCCGGGACGAAATGGAACTTCATCAAGATGAACCCCGGTCTGGTGGGTGGACACTGCATCTCGGTGGATCCCTACTATTTGGCCCAGTGCGCCCAGCGGTTGGGCTATAACCCCGAAATCATACTGGCCGGACGGCGCATGAACGACGGCATGGGGGCCTATGTGGCCGACCAGACTGTGAAACTGATGCTGAAGAAAGGCATACAGGTGCTGCACTCAAAGATTATCATCATGGGCTTCACGTTCAAGGAGAACTGCCCCGATGTGCGCAACACGAGGGTGATTGACATCTACCGCGCCCTGCAGGAATACAACGCCGACATCACGGTGTTCGACCCCTGGGCATCGCCCGAGCGCGTGAAACACGAGTACGGCATCGACATCGTGAACAAACTGCCAGACGAGAAGTTCGCCGCCGCTATCATCGCCGTGGCTCACCGCCAGTTCCGCGAAATGGAGATTGACTTCGACTCGCTGCTGACAAAGAACCACGTGATTTATGACGTGAAGGCCATCATGCCGCGCGAACTGGTTGACGGAAGACTTTGAAAAAGCATGCAATGCTTTAGAACTACACAATAAACAAGCATGAAGAATTTTGCATTGATAGGTGCCGCAGGTTATATCGCACCGAGACATCTGAAAGCCATCGCCGACACCGGGAACAGACTGGTGGCGGCATACGATAAGTTCGACAGCGTGGGACGGCTGGACAGTTTTTTCCCCGACTGTTCGTTCTTCACCGAGCAGGAGCAGTTCGATCGGTACTGCTCGAAACAACAGCACACCGACAACCCGCTGCACTGGGTGTCGATCTGCACACCCAACTATACACACGATGCCTTTATCCGCTACGGCCTACGGCTGGGGTGCGACGTAATCTGTGAGAAGCCCTTGGTGCTGAACCCCTACAACATCGACAACCTGCTGGGCATGGAGGAGGAAACAGGCCATAAGGCCTACACAATCCTTCAACTGCGGCTGCACGACAGCATCGTGGCCCTGAAGAAGAAGGTGGAAGAGGGTCCGAAAGACAAGGTGTACGACGTGGACTTGACTTACATCACCTCGCGCGGCAAGTGGTACTACTCGTCGTGGAAGGGAGATGTGCACAAGAGCGGCGGCGTGGCCACAAATATCGGCGTGCATTTCTACGACATGCTGCAATGGATTTTCGGGCCGGTACAGCGGAGCATAGTGCACGTGATGTCGCACGACCGCGTGGCCGGATTCCTGGAGTTGAAACAGGCCCGCGTGCGCTACTTTTTGAGCATCAATGCCGCCTGCCTGCCAGAGAACGCCGTTCAGGGCGAGAAACGCACCTACCGCACCATCATGATTGACGGCGACGAGTTTGAATTCAGCCAAGGGTTCACCGAGTTACACACCCGCAGCTACGAAGAGATTCTGGCCGGACGCGGATTCCGCATCAGCGAGGCACGCCCCTGCATACAGATGGTGAGCGACATCCGCCATTCAACCCCCATCGGGCTGAAAGGCGACTATCATCCCTTGGCACGGCTACCGCTGGCCCCTCACCCCTTCGGGTGGAACGACATGAGATATTGAAACCATGGGTGTGAGAGTGTGTCATGTGACGAGTGTACACCCAGCCGACGACGTGCGCATATTCCACCGCGAGTGTCTATCGCTGGCGAGACGCACTGGTGCCGACGGCCAGCCGAGCTACGAGGTGTTCCTGGTGGCTCCCAACGTGGACGACGGCGAGCGTGAGGGGGTGAAGATAAGGGGAGTGGAACTGCCCACTGGCCGACTTGAGCGGCAATTGTTTCTGGACAGAGTATACCGTCGTGCCGCCGAGGTAGATGCTTTGGTGTACCATCTGCACGACCCTGAACTGATGGACTTGGGCCTAAGACTGAAACGTGGGGGCAGGCGGGTGATATTCGACTCACACGAAGATGTGCCCGGCCAGTTGCTGACAAAGGAATATCTGCCCCGGTGGAGCCGGAAACCCCTCTCGGCGCTGTACGCGACCATGGAGCGTGAAAAACTGAAACGCTATGATGCCGTGGTGACGGTCACCCCATCGATAGTGGACAGGCTGAAGCAGGTGAACAGCCGCTGCGCGATGGTGACGAACTACCCCGTATTCGAAGACACCCCCCACCAGTGGTGTGAGCGCGAGGAACGGTACGTCTGCTTTGCCGGAGGCGTGGACGAGCGCTACATGCACGAGAATATCATAGAGAGCCTGCAATATACAAAAGCCCGCTACCTGCTGGCCGGGAGGTCGTTCATACCCTCCTATATGGAGAAGCTCAGGAGCCTGAAGATGTGGCAGCGGGTCGAGTATCTGGGAGTTCTGCCACCCGAGCGGGTAAGCGAGGTTTACCGCCGGGCTGACATAGGGCTGGTGCTGCTCGACTATTCGCCCAATGTGGGTTACCACAAGGGGACGCTGGGTGTGCTGAAGATGTTTGAATACATGATGGCTGGCATACCCGTGGTGGCGACAGACTTCGAGCTGTGGAAAGAGATTATAGAGGGCGAGCAGTGCGGCCTATGTGTGAACCCGCACGATGTGCGCGCCATAGCCGATGCGATAAACCACCTGCTCGACAACCCCACCCTGGCCCGCCAGATGGGTGAGAACGGCCGCGAGGCGGTGCGGAAAAAATACAACTGGGCCTCGCAGGAGCAGGTGCTCTTCGACCTGTACGACTCGCTGACAGACACAAAATAAACAATTATAAACGCGATAGGTAAAGATTCTCATTATGGAATTCAGAGATTTAAAGAAACAGTACGCTGCATTGAAGCAGGATATTGACCAGGCGATGACCGAGGTGGCTGCCTCGGGAGCCTTTATTATGGGGGGCGCTGTGAAAGAGCTGGAACACGAACTGGCCCAGTATGTGGGTGTGAAACACTGCCTGACCTGTGCCAACGGAACCGACGCGCTGACCCTGGCCTTGAAAGCGCTGGGCATCGGCAAAGGCGACGCGGTGTTTGTGCCAGACTTCACATTCTTCGCCAGCGCCGAGGTTGTGTCGCTCGAAGGGGCCACGCCAGTGTTTGTGGATGTGGATCCCCGCACCTTCAACATGGATGCCAAAAGTCTGGACGATGCCATCCGGTCGGTCCACGACAATATGACCCTGCGCCCCAAGGCAGTGATTGCCGTCGACCTCTTCGGCCTTCCGGCCGACTTCACAACCCTGCGCGCCATCACCAAGCGCGAGGGCATGTACCTGATTGAGGACGGCGCACAAGGATTCGGCGGGAGCGTGAAACTCCCCAAGCCCGACGGCGAGGGATTCGACGTGCACCGTGCCTGCAGCTTTGGCGACATCGCCACCACCTCCTTCTTCCCCGCCAAGCCTCTGGGCTGCTATGGCGACGGCGGCGCCGTGTTCACCAACAACGACGAGTGGGCGGCACTGATTGAATCCTACCGCGTGCACGGCAAAGGGAGCTACAAATACGACAACGTGCGCATCGGCCTCAATTCCCGTCTCGACACCCTGCAAGCCGCCATCCTGCGAGTGAAATTCAAAGCTTTCAAAGAACACGAGCTGGCCGACGTGAACCGCTTTGCCGAGTACTACACCCAGCTAATCAGCGGCATGACCCGTTTCATCAAGAAAGAAATACTCATCACCCCTCCCTATATCCCAGAGGGATACACCAGCAGCTGGGCGCAATATACTGTGCAGCTGAGCGTCCCTTCGGGCAACGGCACATTCAACCGCGAGGTGCTGCAAGCCAAACTCAAGGCCAAAGGCATCCCCACCATGGTCTACTACCCCACCCCCATGAGTGCCCAGACCGCTTTCAAGGAACTCCACAGCTTTGCCCTCACGCCCAATGCCTCAAGGCTTTCGAAAAGCGTGCTGTCCCTCCCCATGCACCCCTACCTCACACGCGAGGAAATCCGCATGGTGGCAGAACAACTCATCAGCAACATATAGCCTCCAAGGCCCTGCTGCCATGAACATTCTGATGGTAAGCCACTACGCCGGCGCCCCACAGTACGGCATGGAGTTCCGCTCCTACTACATGGCCCGCCAATGGGTAAGGATGGGACACCGCGTAACCATTGTGGCTGCCAGTTTTTCGCATCTGCGCCAACGGCAACCCCATCCCGGACAAGAAACACTCGAAGGGATAGACTACCGCTGGCTGCCCACCCGCACCTACGAGGGCAACGGCATGGCAAGAGTCCTCAGCATGTTCCAGTTCGTCAGCCGGGTGTTCCGCCAGTCGGACACCCTTGCGGCACTACACCCCGACATAGTGATAGCCTCGTCGGTCTACACCTTCGACATCTATCCCTGCCGCCATATAGCCAAGCGGTGCCGCGCGCGGCTGGTCTACGAAGTGCACGACCTCTGGCCGCTGTCGCCCATGATCATCGGCGGCTACTCACGGCTGCACCCCTTCATCTGGCTGCTGCAACGCGGCGAAGACTACGCCTACCGCCACTGCGACATGGTGATTGCCATCCCCGACAAATCCTTCCCACACATGGAGCGCCACGGACTGACCCGCGACCGCTTCTGTTGCATACCCAATGGCTTTGTCAGCGAAGAATGGCTGCCCGCCAACACCCTGCCCATCCCCGAACCCCACGACACCCTGCTCCAACAACTGAAAGCCCAAGGCAACACCATCATAGGCTTTGCCGGCGGGCACACACAGTCCACAGCCATGCACGTCCTCATCGAGGCTGCCCGGCTGCTGCAGCACCGCCACGGGCTGGCCTTCGTTCTTGTAGGGCAAGGCCCGCAGAAAGCCGAACTCCAGTCACTGGCCCAACGCTACGGACTTGCCGCCGTCCACTTTCTCCCTCCCATCGACAAGAAAGCCATCCCCCAACTCCTCGACCGTTTCGACATCTGCTATGCCGGCGGAGTCCACAGCATCCTCCACCGCTACGGCACCTCATTCAACAAAATAACCGACTACATGATGGCCGGCAAACCCATCGTCAACTCGGTCGACGAGCCAGGCAGCCTTATCGAGCGCGTGGGCTGCGGACTGCAAGTTGAAGCCGAAAACGCCCCCAAAGTGGCCGAAGCCATAGCGCGGCTGGCCGACATGCCACCCGCCGAACTCACCGCCATGGGGCAAAAAGGCCGCCAATACGCCCTCCAGCACCTCGACTACGCCACCCTCGCCCAACAATTCATCGACGCCACAAGCAAACCCCAAGCATGAAAATACTCACCATCATAGGGGCCCGCCCCCAGATTATCAAAGCCGCCGCCGTAAGCCGTGCGGTGCAAAACCACTATCCCGACCAAATAGAAGAGTTCATCCTCCACACCGGTCAACACTACGACACCAACATGTCGCAAGTGTTCTTCGACCAGCTGGGCATCCCCCAACCCCACTACAACCTGGGTGTCGGCTCGGACTCCCACGGCCGGCAGACCGCCCGCATGATTGACGGCATCGAAGAAGTGCTCCGTTCCCAGCCCTTCGACGGCATCATCCTCTATGGCGACACCAACTCCACCCTTGCAGGGGCCGTGGCGGCCTCGAAAATACACGTCCCCGTCTTCCATATCGAAGCCGGCCTCCGCTCCTTCAACATGGCCATGCCCGAAGAGGTAAACCGCATCGTCTGCGACCAGCTCTCCAGCATCTGCTTCGCCCCCACCCAGACCGCCGTCGACAACCTGCGGCGCGAAGGCTTCATGGACAGTCCCGCCACCTTCCGCAACGGCAAACGGCGGCGGGTGTGCAACTGCGGCGACGTCATGTACGACAACAGCATGTACTTCGCCTCCCTCGCCCGGCAGCACAGCACCATCATGCAGCAACTCGACCTCCAGCCCGGCGGCTACATCCTCGCCACCATCCACCGCGACAACAACACCGACAATCCCTCGCGCCTCGGCGCCATACTCCGCGCCCTGGCCGACATAGCGCAACATGACAACATCCGCATCGTCCTCCCCCTCCACCCCCGCACCCGCAAAATCCTCGACAACTCCCCCTCCCTCTTCCCCTCCGGCTCCGAGCGGCTCACCGTCATCCCGCCGGCCAACTTCTTCGACATCAACCTGCTCGAACAGAACGCCAAACTGGTCATGACCGACAGCGGAGGCGTGCAGAAAGAGGCCTTCTTTTTCGAAAAGCCCTGCGTCATCCTCCGCCCCGAAACCGAGTGGGTGGAGATTGTCGACCACGGTGCCGGCATCATTGCCGACGCCGACTACCACCGCATCACCGAAGCCTATCGCCGCCTGGTGGACCACCCCGTCCACTTCCCCCACCTCTTTGGCGACTCCCATGCGGCCGAAAAAATCCTCCAAACCATTCTCGACTATTAATCCCCCGCCATGACACTCCACACCGATGCGCTACACCGCATAGCCTATGCCACCGATGCGTCGGCCTATCGCGAAATGCCCCAGGCCGTGGCCTATCCCGTCAACGAAGAGGACATCAAAGAACTCATTGCCGAAGCCCGGCGGCGCGGCACACACCTCATCCCCCGCGCCGGCGGCACCAGCATTGCCGGGCAGGTAGTGGGCGACGGCATCGTGGTGGACATCAGCCGCCACATGAACCGCATCCTCAAGCTCAACACCGGCGAGCGGTGGGTGTGGGTAGAACCCGGCGTGGTCCGCGACGAACTCAACCTTGTCCTCAAACCCCACGGCCTCTTCTTCAGCCCCGAAACCTCCACCAGCAACCGCTGCTGCATCGGAGGCATGGTGGGCAACAACTCGTGCGGCACCCACTCCCTCGTCTATGGCAGCACCCGCCACCATGTACTCGAAATCCGGGGCATCCTCAGCGATGGCACCCCCTTCACCACCGCCAGCCGCGACGGCAGCCCCCTCCTGCAGCAAATCTACGCCCAACTCGACGGCTGGGCTGCCGACCCCGCCGCCCGCAAACTGATTGCCGACAACTTCCCCGACCCCTCCCTGCGCCGCCGCAGCTGCGGCTACGCCATTGACGAAGCCCTCTCGCCCAACCTCAACGCCCTCCCCGGCGCAACTCCCCAGCCCGACGCCGTCGACCTCTGCAAACTCATCTGCGGCAGCGAAGGCACCCTCTGCTTCATCACCGCCATCAAACTCTCGCTCGACCCACTCCCCCCGCAGCAGCAAATGGTCCTCTGCGCCCACTGCCACTCCCTGCCCCAAAGCTACCAAGCCAACCTCGTAGCCCTGCGCCACAACCCCGTAGCCATCGAGCTGATGGACGGAAAAATCCTCGAACTCTGCCGCAACAACCGCACCCAGGACCGCAACCGCTTCTTCATCCAAGGCGAACCCGCCGCCCTGCTGATAGCCGAATTCAACGGCCCCGACATGGACAGCCATGCCGACGCCCTCGAAAGCGAACTCCTGGCCCAAGGCCTCGCCTACCACTGCAGCCGCGTCTATGGCGACGACATCGCCCGCGTGTGGGCCCTCCGCAAAGCCGGACTGGGCGTACTCACCGGCGTGAAAGGCGACAACAAACCCATCGGCGTGGTCGAGGACACAGCCGTAGCCCCTGAACGCCTCCCGCAATACCTCGACGACTTCCAGCAAATGATGCAGCGACTGGGGCTGGAATGCGTCTACTACGGCCATATCAGCACTGGCGAGCTGCACCTGCGCCCCATTCTCAACATCAAAGAGGCGCGCGGCCGCCAACTCTTCCGCCAAGTGGCCGAAGAGACTGCCCGCCTGGTGCGCAAACACCGTGGAAGCCTCAGCGGCGAACACGGCGACGGCCGGCTGCGGGGCGAATTCATCCCACTGATGTACGGCCAGGAAGTCTACCAAATGATGTGTCAAGTGAAACAATGCTGGGACCCCGACGGAGTTTTCAACATGCACAAAATTGTCGACGCCCCGCCCATGGACCAGTCCCTCCGCTACGAAGTCGGCCAGACCTACCGCTGCCACGACACCGACCTCATGTGCCGCATCGAGCAGTGCAACGGCGCCGGCGACTGCCGCAAAAGCAACACCATCGGCGGCACACTCTGCCCCACCTTCAAACAGTCGCACGACGAATTGCAGTCCACCCGCGGCCGCGCCAACATACTGCGCGAAGTCCTCACCCGCGGCCTGCCTGACGGCCAGAACCCCTCGCCCCTGCTGCAGGAAGTCCTCTACAGCTGCCTGGCCTGCAAAGGGTGCAAAGGCGAATGCCCCTCCAACGTCGACATGACGCGCATCCGGGCCCAAGTGCTGCAAATGCTCTACGACCGCCACGGCACCCCCCTGCGCAGCTGGATGGTGGCACGCATGGCCCTGGTCGAGCGGCTGGGCCACACCGTCCGTCCGCTCTACAACTACCTGGCCTCCGCCCGCTGGTCGTCAACCCTCATCAAGCACATCGTATCCTTCGCACCCGAGCGCGCCATTCCCCCGCTCTCGCGGCGCACCATGCGTCAACTCGTCAAAGCCGAAAAGCCCCACACCCCCAACGGACGGAAAGTCTACCTCTTTGCCGACGAATTCACCGACCTGCAAGAAGCCGAGCTGGGACTCACCTTTGCCCGTCTGCTCACCGCGCTGGGCTACCAAGTAATCATACCCCGCCATGCCGAGAGCGGCCGCGCCGCCATCTCCAAGGGATGCCTGCACCTCGCCTCGCGCTTTGCCCGCCGCAACGTGCGGCTGCTGCGCGGCCTCGTCACCGACGACACCCCCCTGGTGGGCATTGAACCCAGCTGCATACTCACCTTCCGCGACGAATACCCCGACCTCGTGCCGCCCGCCCTGCGGAGCGATGCCGAGCAGTTGGGCCGCAACTGCCTCCTCTACGACGAATTCATCATGCGCGAAGTGGCCCGCGGCCACATCCGCGCCGACCAGTTCAGCCCCCAGTCCGTCGAAATCTGGCTCCACGGCCACTGCCACCAGAAAGCACTGGTGGGCATTGAGAAGACCGCCGCCATGCTGCGGCTGCTGCCGGGCTGCCGGCTGCACATCATACCCTCCAGCTGCTGCGGCATGGCCGGCTCCTTCGGCTACGAAAAAGAGCACTACCGCACCTCACTCGCCATCGGCGAGATGGTCCTCTTCCCCACCCTGCGCAAAGCCAAGCCCCTGCTCGACAGGGCCGACAAGCATACGCCCGCCCTCGTGGCAGCCCCTGGCACCTCCTGCCGCCAGCAGATACTCGACGGCACCGGCATCCACGCCGTCCACCCCGTCGAAATCCTCTACCGCTGGCTGGCCCGATAGGTCCACCCCCACGCAAATTAAAAGCCCCCGTCATCCGACGAGGGCTTTAATCTAAAAACCTAAAACAAATTACTTCAAAACAATTACATTTTACTTCTTAGCGTATTTCTTGTACTTGCTCATGAACTTATCGACACGTCCGGCGGTGTCAACGAGTTTCAGTTTGCCGGTAAAGAAAGGATGGGAAGTGTTCGAAATTTCCAACTTCACAACGGGATACTCATTACCATCGGTGTAGGTGACGGTCTCTTTGGTTGCGGCGCAACTTCTGGTCAAAATCATGTTGTCGTTGGACATGTCCTTAAACACAACCAGTCTGTAATTTTCGGGATGGATGCCTTTTTTCATCTTTTTGGGTTCATTTTGCCGTTTTAAGCAGTGGCTCGTAAACGATTGTTAATATTAATTTTATCTTACTTCTTTCAGTCTCTGAAGGCACTTTTCAGTACCTTTTTGAGTTTGCAAAGATACAAACTTTTTTCGACATAGCAAACTTTTTCTTTCCCATTGCCGAAAAAAAGTGTCGCCGCAGCCGCCCTACGGCAGCCGGTAGTTCATTCGGCGGTGCTCGGCCAGCTG
>OCTW011595567.1_pt1 | contig 16217 bp, 10 predicted proteins | sample 1539671 | NCBI WGS metagenome assembly OCTW01 (sample SAMN02144230, study PRJEB22623) | gut metagenome | biome: sheep rumen | host: Ovis aries | place: New Zealand
AGGGTGTAGTATTTACGCCCTTTTATTTGTTTTTTCACCATTCCGGGAACAGTAGATGTATTATTCGAAATAACATCGATGATGGTGATAAGAAATATATTTTCATGATCTGTCACATGTGTAAGTATGACCGGGATGGCAGACAAAGAGTGCAGAAAAAATCGGGATAAATAAGTCAGGGGCAAATTTAAGGTCACTTGCTCCGCTGCATATCAAGATCACATTGGAGGGGAATGTATGAAAGGTGATAAGGCATTCAGTCTTCTCTATCCGAGAGGAAAAGAAGTAGAATTCAGGAAAATAGAGGACAGCGCGTATCACGATCTTGGGCTTGATGTGATAACGAGTGCTGTTACTTCGGATAAAAAAGAACAGGCAATTGTCGCTGATATATTGTCTTACTTAACCTCAGATCCTGATGTAACGAACTACAGGCAGGAGGTTTTCGAGGATATAAAGAATAATCCGGATATAAGAGCGAGGATAACTGAACTGTTTGATCAGATCGAGTTTGACAAGCAGTTTGGTACGGTAAAAAAGTCCAAGGATGAGGTTGAAGGCCTCTGGTTACTTATGCACCGGCTGGTTCAGTATCGTGATTATATCAAATGTGTCGATGCTCTGAAGGACTGTCTGAGTGATGAGAGGATCAAGTCTAAGGGTCTAAGGGATTATAAAACATATATTGATGAAGTATATGCCGATGCACATTTCAATGAGCTTAAGAAGGATTTGGAGCGACTCTCAATAGAGACCTCTGATATACAGAGCGTAACGCTGGGACTTAATCTTAATGAAAGGCTTGAAGCAGTCAGTATGGGAATCGTATCAGTAAATAAAAAGGCCTTTAAGAAGTCGGGTATCGTAAGTAATTTTGCGGATGGTATCGGCAAGGATAAGATCAAGGATGACAATGAATGGAACGGTGATATGCATTACCGCCAGATTGAAAAAACCAGTGGTCCCGGTTTCATGAGCTTCATGTCGGAGGCGATGAGGATGTCCAATCCGCTGCTCAGTTCCATGAGCAGAAGCACAACAGCATCGATCCCGCGTGATGACGGGCTTGCACATGTGCCGGCTCAATTCGATGCAACGCTTAATAAGATGCTTGACGTTATGGTCAAAAGCTTAAGGAGAACGCTTGATAAATATGCGGATATGGCCATATATCATATTTCGGATGTGATCCCTGAGTTTGTATACTATGTTCGGTTTGCAGAGTTCATAACAGGATTAGAAAATAAGGGCTTTAAGCTCACCAAGGCCAGTGCGGTCACGGGGGATGATAACAGAATGCGTGCAAGGGGCTTCTATAATTTCAAGCTTGCGCTCAGTATGTCAGACCCTGAGGATATCGTTGGAAATGATCTGGATTTCGATTCTGATCATATGATATATATCCTCACAGGTGCGAACAGAGGCGGCAAGACCACTTCGACACAGGGGATCGGACTGCTTTTTGCACTTGCACAGGGCGGTGTATCTGTTCCGGCGGATTCATTTGTATTTGCACCTGCAGACTGCATATTTACGCATTTTCCTGCGGATGAAGATAAAACCATGAATCTGGGACGTCTTGGTGAAGAATGTATCCGATTCAAGGAAATATTTGACGGTACAACGGATGAGAGCCTTATCCTTATGAACGAGACATTTTCGACAACCTCCTTCGAGGAAGGCTATTATATAGCCTGCGATGCTGTCAGAGCTCTTCTTACCAAAGGGGCAAGGACGATTTATAATACGCATATGCATAAGCTTGGTATAGATGCAGAAGAGTTTTCCAGGAATCTGGGAAAGAAGGCAGCTTCGCTTATTGTTAAGAGTGAAGGTGGTAATCGCTCTTTTAAGCTTGAAGTAGCACCTCCGGAAGGTTCCTCATATGCGTCTGATATAGCGAGGAAATACGGAGTTACATTCGATATGCTTACCGGTTCCGGCGAAAGCTAAGGCATATTGAGATCTTTCCTGTGATCAATGCTTACTATGGGAATGGTGTTGAGGATTGTAGTATAAAGGCGAAAGAATATGAGAAAATACGTTATTATCATTGTAAATATAATAATTATAGCTGCTATACTGATTTTCGTTGTTCTCTATTCCGGATTCACAAACAGAGAGTCCAATCGAAGGCAGATAGAATACTTTGAGAATACTACTGTCACTATGAAACGGGTTACGGAAAACTATCTTGAAGGCGAGCAGAGAGTCTGTGATGTCTGGGCACGATATATCAACAATAAGACCATGACGATGGCAGAGGCGGCCGAGTATATTCGTTCTTCACACGTGCTTGCACATACGTCTGCGCATCTGGTTTTTCTTGATACGCGTACGGGTCTTTCGACGCGCCCTAAACAAGGGACGACAGACGATTATACTGTTTCCTATGAACGTGTGAATGTTTTGAATGACATGAATTGGGGGGATGAGATCGGCAAGTCAGTTAACATCACCCGTACGTACACCAATCCGATGAACGGAGAACAGTCACTGGCATTCTGCAACACGATCACGCTATATGATGAAGAAAGAGAAGCTTCCATAGGAGCGGTCTTACTGCGTGTAATACCTATTTCAGAGCTGGAGAAGAAATGGGTTTATCCACAGACAGAGTTCGTGAACGCTGAACTGTCCATGATCGATGAGAACGGTGATTATATTCTCAAGGGTTACAGTTATAAAAACTCAAACTTTTTCGAATTCTACAACTCATATAATGATACTGATCCTGAATCTGAGAAGGAGTTGTTCGAAAGGATTACTTCATCGACAGGATCGGTCTCAATGATTGACTCGCATGGAAAGAAATGCATACTTGCATTTGCGCCTGTAGATGCTACCTGCGGATGGACTCTTCTGGGCTTTGTGCCGGCAGAGGATCTTAATGTGCATAAAGAAAACTGGCTGCTGTTCGGAGTCGTTTCTGCAGGGCTGCTTATCCTGTTCCTGTCAGATATATGCTACATGATTTTCCTGAACAAGCGACTTCAAGCTACAGCCAGAGAAGCAGAGTCTGCAAATAAGGCGAAGACAGATTTCCTTTCAACCATGTCCCATGATATCAGAACACCAATGAATGCGATTATAGGTCTTACTACCATAGCCGAGAAGAATCTCGGGGATGTAGAATCGACAGAGGAGAGCCTTAGGAAGATCAGTCTTGCCAGCAATCATTTACTGACACTGATCAACGATATTCTTGATATTTCGAAGGTGGAAAGCGGAAAGCTGAAGCTCAGTCCGCTGACATTTTCTATAGTGGAGACTGTTGAGAATCTTGTAAATATTTCTCAGCCGATGATCAAGGAGAAGAATCTTGAATTCAGTTTTCATATCAACAAGATGGAAAAAGAATATTTATATACAGACCAGCTTCGCCTGAATCAGATTTTTATCAATATTCTCTCCAATGCCATCAAATATACCGAGCCCGGCGGAAAGGTCAGTGTAGATCTGCATGAGGAAAACAGCACTGAAGACAATTGTGTACGTTTGAAATATGTTGTGGCGGATACAGGAATAGGTATGAGCAAGGAATTTATTGAGACCATGTATCAGCCTTTCTCCAGACAGGTTGACAGCCGCGTTAACAGTATCCAGGGAACAGGCCTTGGCCTTGCAATCACTAAGCAGATGGTAGACTTGATGGGAGGAACGATCGAATGTGAGAGCGAGCAGGGCAAGGGAACAACCTTTACTGTCTTACTGGATATACCTGTAGCTGACAGACAAAGGGAAGATATGAAGCTTGAGCCGGTTGATGTCCTGATCGTTGACGATGATGAGGTTATGCTTGAGACAGCGGTAGATACCCTTGAATCTCTGGGAGCTTCAACGGAACAGGCCTGCAGCGGTGCGGAAGCACTGGGAATGATCGAGAGGAGACATCATTCCGGCAAGGATTACGATGTTGTGATAGTTGACTGGAAGATGCCTGAAATAGATGGTCTTGAGACCATTAAGCGGATACGTTCAGAGATAGATGCGAATATTCCTGTTTTGCTTGTTTCTGCCTATGACTGGTCAGATATTGAGGATAAAGCAAAAGAGGCAGGAGCGATCGGCTTTGTAAGTAAACCGCTTTTCCGATCTACATTATATGATAAGATCAACGATCTGATCGGAAAAGAACCCAAATCCGTGGAACCGGAGGATGATTATTCTGACCTGCAGGGTCTTAAGATCCTTGTGGCCGAGGATATTGATATCAATTGGGAAATCATATCAGCTATGCTTTCCATGTTCGGGATCGATGCCGATCGGGCGGAAAACGGACGTGTATGTGTGGATATGATAAGTGCGGCGGAAAAGGGCAGTTATGAAATGATATTCATGGATATACAGATGCCGGAAATGAACGGGCTTGATGCGACCAGAGCAATTCGAAAGCTGGAAAATACTTGGGCAGCATCCATTCCGATAGTTGCGATGACTGCGGATGCATTTTCTGAAAACGTCACAGAATGTATAAACGCGGGAATGAATGGACATATTGCTAAACCTGTAGATGTCAAATTAGTCATAAAGGAGATCAGAAGGATCCGGGAAGAGAGGAAGCAATTATGAAAAAAATAATGTGTGGTTTTTTATCAGTAATGATGGCTTTGGGAATGACCGCATGTGGTTCGGAGAAGAAAGAGAAGACGGATGATAAAGGTTTTAAGCCGTCCCTTAATACTTCGACCAGCTCCCAGATCAATATAGCCGGCGGTTACGACAACTTTGAGGCTCTGGAGGCTGAATTCGATCGCTTCAACGAGTATTATCCAAATGTAGAACTGAAGTACACAAAAATCGATGACTATCATAATATGATCGGTACAGTTTTGAACGGAAATGATGCACCTGACATCTATGTCAATTATTCATGGATGTATGGCAGGGAGCAGTATAAATCATCAATAGAACATGCCGAGGATCTGTCGGATCCGGCACTGAAACTGAATCTTGATTGTATCCGAAGTAATATTATTCTAAATACAGATGATGGCAGGCTTCCGATGGTGCCGGTTTTCTCAAATACTTACGGTATGCTGGTCAATAACAGTATTTTTGAAAAAGAAGGGCTTAGTGTTCCTACGACTTATCAGGAGTTGGTAGCAGTGTGCAATACATTACGTGAAAAGGGCTATGATAATCCGATTATGGGCTTTTCAAAAGATGAGACGACATCACTTTTCACTCTGATGTGCTATCCTTTCTTCTGCGGAACTGTATCCGATGATGCAGAGGCTGTCAAAAAGCTTAATGCCCTTGATCCGGCAGCCGGTGAGTATATGCGGCCGACACTTGAGAAGATAGCGCAATTCATGAAGGAAGGCTGCGTGAATCTTGAAAACTGTGCAGAGATTGATAATAACTATGATGCAGTGATAATGCGCTTTTTTGAAGGTGATGTTCCAATGATGACAGCATCCGGTGATACAGTTTCCGGAACAGAGAAGCGTGAGAGCCGTTCTGAAGCATTTATCGCGGCACCTTTTAAATACAGCTTCGTACCAATCCCGTTATCTGATGATGGTGTTAACTTCCTTGATATGCCGAATCTGCAGTTCTCTGTTAACAAGGACAGTAAAAATCTGGATATGGCCAACGAATTCATGAAGTTCCTTATCACTTCAGAGGAACTTAACCGAATGGCACAGAAAAAGGGGCTTATGGCTCCGACCAGGGATCTGTCTTTTAACAGTATGTATGCTGCATTTGGGGAGGTTCCGGATTCAAGGATCCTATCGCCGGAAGTGTTCGGTCTGACGGAAGATGCTGTTAAACAGGTGAGGCAGGCTATTTATGGGGTTGGAACCGGTAAGCTGACCATAGATGAAGCAATTGCAGGCTATGGCTCTTTTGACCGGTAACGAACAGATGAACACAGACATGGAGCTGCGAACAGAGGTATTTGTTATTCGGGCTGTGACAGATTCACATGTATGACTACAGTCATAACCAATGAAATATGTTGAAAAAACAGGAAAAATACTTATTATATTAATGTGGGGAAGATGAAAAGAAGCTATTATTATAATAGATGATTTTAGTTGACATAAAGTGGTTTTTGGAGAAAGGCGAGGGGAAATGAAACAGTTTCAGATCAACTATAATGATCCTTTTTCTTTTAGAAGCAGATTGAAGGATTTTGGTGATATGTGCCGCAAAGCCGGCATGTCTAAGTATTATCTGCAGATCTATTCAGAGGATCTGGTCAAGGAGAAGCTTGAAGAGATTGGCCATATTATAGAGGAGGAGCTGCCGGAAGCAGAGTATTTCGGCTGTTCTTCGAGCGGAAATATAGTAAATGGACAGTTTTCCGGTTCCAGAGTTACAGTCATGGCGACAGTCTTTGAGAAGCCGACTACCAACTTTAAGGTTCTTCAGTACAGCTTTACTCCTGACAGCTATGACTCTGTTCGCAAATATCTCGAGAGAGAGGTCGAAGAAAATCCATGGGTTAAAGCTCTCGAGCTTTATATTACTATCCCGGGCTTTTCGACTACTCCGTTCTGTGACAGCCTTGTGTGGCTGAATCCCAATATTCAGATTTTTGGCGGTATCGCCTGTAGTGACGATATTTCAAGTCCTGATTCCTTTGTATTTTCAAAGAAGAACGGTTATAAGGAGCATGACATCCTGATCATTATGTATGGTGGTGAGGATTTCCATGCAAGCTCTCTTTTCCTGACGGGCTGGCAGCCACTCGGCAAGAAATACCGTATCACAAAGTCTGACGGAAACAGACTATACTATCTTGATGATTCTAAGGCTTTCGATGTTTATCATAAGTATTTGAAAATAAAAAATGATGATAATTTCTTCATGAACGCACTGGAATTTCCTCTTCTATATAAGAAGGATGGCATCGACATACTGCGTGTTCCTGCGGAGAGTAATGAAGACGGTTCACTCCAGATGAGTGGTGATATGGCTGAGGGTTCTGTTGTAAGAATGGGTTATGGTAATCCTACAACCATTCTGGAATACGGAAGAGAACAGAGCAAGAAGATTCAGGAGTTTCGTCCTGACATCATCCACATCTTCTCATGTGCGGCAAGGAGAACCTTCTGGGTTACAAATGAAAATGCTGTTCGTGAGCTTAAACCTTTTGGTGAAATTGCTCCTTCATCAGGTTTCTTTACTCATGGTGAGTTCATACGTGTCGGCGGACATCTGAATCAGCATAATGTTACTCTTGTTATTGCGGCTATGCGCGAGGGTGAGCCTGACATGTTCAGCAATTTTGAAACACCGCGCGAAGAGGAAAAATCCGACCGCGTTCCGATGACCGTGCGTCTGGCAAACTTTGTCAGTGTTGTTACAAGTGACCTCGAGGAAGCTAACCAGAAACTTGAGGATGCTAACGCAGAGCTGGCTAGACTAAATGAAAAATCAAACTATTTTGCGATACACGATGGTATGACCAAGCTGCTCAACCGTTCCGAAACTCAGAGACGTATCGAAGGAAGATATGGCTTCTTTAAGGAGGACCCTTCAGATAGTAAAGGGTTCGCACTTATTATGATGGATATCGATAATTTCAAGAGCGTAAATGATACCTACGGTCATCATATAGGCGATGAAGTAATCATAAAGCTCGGAGAACTTCTTAGAGAGACGTCGAAATCTATTCCGGGTTCATTTGCCGGAAGATGGGGCGGCGAGGAATTTATGTTGTATGTTCCGGGAACATATGAAAGCTTTGCCAAGATGCAGGCGGAGAAGCTGAGAGTAGCTTTTTCCGAGCTTTCCTTCACAAGTATCCCAAATCAGACACTGAGTCTAGGCGTTGCCGTAGTAAGGAGTGATGAGGAAGTCGATAAGCTCCTGACACGTGTTGACAAAGCCCTCTATACTGCCAAGAACGCAGGTAAAAATAGAGTGGATGTACTATAATTAAAATCGTTTATCTATATTGAGCATGAGCATATATTTCGAAGTATTGCGGGATTTGCGTAAAATCAAACAAATTCTGGTTTGTGATTTTTCATGATTGGTGAGACTGTCTGAGCGCAGCGAGTTTCGAGACAATCATAGAAAAATCCAAAGCGAATTTGTATTGATTTAGCAAATCTTAGCACGCTGAGAAATATATGCTCATGCTTATTTATTGGTTTAAGGATTATTTAATAAATGGTATTTTATACTCTGATCAAGATACAAAAATAAACCCAAATACAGGAGAGGAACGCATATGATATTCAAAGTTTTGAAAAAGGATCTTAAAAAGAAGAAGAGCATAAATATCATAATAACCGTATTTGTTTTTATGGCTACGCTCTTCATTTCGACCAGCATCAACCAGCTGCTCGTAACAGTAAATGGTCTTGATCAGTATTTTGATAAGGCCGGTGTTCATGATTATATGATATTTACCCTCGGAACAGTTGAAGGAGAATTAACAGACAGCGACAGGAGATGTATGGATTTCCTCGATGAAGAGAAGGAAAAGGGTATCATCTCAGGGTACGAGATGGAGAAGGATTTCTGGTGTAATGAGGGTGATGTGTATGACGAAAATGGAAGCAAGATTGAACTCGGCTCAAATGTCATCACCACGGTAGACAACAATTTTAACAAGCTTTATGATGCGGATAATAATGAGATCAACGATGTTGAAGACGGATATTGCTACGTTGTATCATCGTTCATGGATGCAACAAAGCTGAAGGTCGGTGACAGCTTTTATATCAGAAAAGAGAACGGAAACGGGCTTGATATGAAGCTTACGATCAAGGGACGTGTGAAAGATGCATCCTGCGGCGGCGGACTGATAAGTGTAAGCAGGATCTTCGTAAGCGAAAATGATAAGAAAGTTATTGCCGAAAGTAAAACTCTTGCTTATGCAGGTATGATCACTGTTGATACAATCAAGCATAAGACTTTTGTATCAGATCTTAACAAAACTACCTTCGCATATCTCTTCGCAGGTGATAAACAGCTTATGCAGACAGCTTACGTTATGGATGTTGTAGTTGCACTCTTTCTGTTCCTGGTCAGTGTAGGACTTGTTCTTATAGCTGTTCTGATTCTCAGATTTACCATCGTATTCACAATCAACGATTCCTATAAAGAAATCGGTATCATGAAGGCTATCGGTATCAAGGATAAGAAGATAAGAAAGATTTATATAGTAAAATATTCGATACTTACGATCAGCGGAGCGATCCTTGGCTTTATAACAAGTATATTTGTAGGAAATATGCTTACCAAGACAATCATGAAAAATATGGTGATCGACAGCAAACGTAACAATGTGATCCTCCAGCTTCTCGGTTCGGTACTGGTTGTATTTATCATAATATTCCTTGCCTACAGAAGTACGAAGAAGGTTAAGAAGATGAAGCCTCTCGATGCCATAAGAAACGGCGCAGAAGGTGAGAGATTTAAGAAGAAGGGAGCTCTGAAGCTCAGAAAGAAGAAGATGAGAACAACCTCATTCCTTGCGGTAAATGATCTTTCGGCAGAGTGGAAGAGATTCCTGATCCCGATCTTCACAACAGTTATTGGTATATGGCTCCTCATCATGCCGGCAAATACGGTAAATACACTTTGCTCAAAGAAGGTAGTTCCGCTCTTCGGTTTCCAGGAGTGTGATTATTTCGTTGATGACGCAGAAGCAGCCACAAATGCAATCTACCTGAAGGATAAGAAATATGTCTATGAAGGCATGGTTAAGGTCAAAGAAACACTTGAAGCAAATGGCGTTAAGGTTGAGAAGATATTTGATGAGATTATGTACCGCTTCAGGATCAGAAAGGGCGATAAAGTATATAACTCAATGGCTATGCAGGGATTAAATACCGACGCCACGAAATATGATTATTCTGAAGGAACAGCTCCTCAGTATAAGAACGAGATTGCTGTTACCAAAGCGGTTGCGGAAAGAATAGATGCACACCTCGGAGATACCGTTTATATAGCAAACGGAGGAGTTGAAGAGGAATACATCATAACAGCATTCTATCAGTCAATGAACAATATGGGCGACAGCATGAGGTTCCATCAGGACGCTGATCTTTCACTTGAGAATTTCAGCACAATGTGGGCATATCAGATGATTCTGGACGGAGATTACTCAGTCGCTGAGATCGAGCAGATACTGCAGGATAATCTCGGAGACGGTTACAAGGTTAAACCGATGCTTGAGTTTGTTCAGGACAATATAGGAAGCATAATCCAGGATCTTCAGCTTTACAAGATCATGGTTATCATAGTTGTAGCTCTTATAAATATCATGGTTATCATGCTTATGCAGAGAACCTTTATGACTCGTGAGAAGAGCAGTATAGCAACACTTAAGTCAGTAGGCTACAGTAACGAAAAGCTTATCCGCTGGCAGACCAAGAGAATGGGTATCGCAGTACTTATCGGAACTATCATAGGAGCACTTACTTCAGGCTTCTTCACAAATATTACAGCAGGAAGTATCTTCGGTTTCATGGGCGCAGTTGACGTGGAGTACGAACTGAAGATCGCAGAAATATATGTGCTTTACCCAATCATTCTTATTGTATGCAGTGTTCTGGCATGTATGTATGCATCAAGAAGAGTTAAGAAGATAGATGTAAGAATGATGAATAATGAATAATGATGGATTAAGAAAATCAGGATAATAATATCAAAAACTGATCGGCGGTTTGATCGAATATGAAGAATGGAACATGAAGTATAGTATATGAAATCGATCAATCGGATTCATAAATATCTATGGTATAAATACTGAATTGTAAATAGTATGGAGGATGAGAAAAATGGCAGCACTTGAAGTTAAGGATTTATGTAAGACATATATTGTGAATAAGAGACAGATTAACGTTCTTAAGAATGTTTCTTTCGAAATTGAGGAGGGCGAGATGGTCGCAGTAATGGGACCATCCGGCTCCGGCAAATCGACACTTCTCTATTCGGTATCAGGTATGGACAAGGCAACTGCAGGAAGCGTTAAGCTCTGCGGTAACGAGATCACGGATATGTCAGAGAAGCAGATGGCAGATTACAGACTTAAGACTATGGGATTTATCTTCCAGCAGATGAATATGCTGAAGAATCTTACCATCTACGATAATATCATCCTTCCGGGTTATGAAGCACATTCCGGCAAGGAAAGAGCAGCTATCGATGATAAGGCGAGAGAGCTGATGAATAAGATGGAGATAAGTGAAATCGGCGACAATGACATCACCGAGGTTTCCGGCGGACAGCTTCAGAGAGCCTGCATCTGCAGAAGTCTCATCAACAGTCCTGAAATACTCTTCGCAGACGAGCCTACAGGTGCTCTTAACCAGAGCTCTTCGGAAGAGGTTATGAGAATGCTTGCTAAGCTTAACGGTGAGGGAATGACAATCATGATCGTTACTCACGATAAGAAAAGTGCGGCAAAATGCAGTAGAATTTTATACATAGTTGATGGTAATATAAAAGGAGAGCTGGAGCTCGGAAAGCTCGCAGATGAGAACGGTGAAGTAACGGATAGTGAGATCCGCTCCCGCGAGCGCAAGGTTTCCAATTGGTTAGCGGAGATGGGTTGGTAAAATGGCAGACGTCTTAATAGTCGAAGACAACGAAGAAATAGGTACTCTTCTGCAGGATTTCTTTCTTGCAGAAGGGTATGATGTTTATCATGCAATGACCGGGGAGGAGGGTCTTGAAGTTTTTCAGGACGAGGGTGCCAAGGTCATTGTTCTTGATGTCATGCTTCCGGGCATGGATGGCTTCGAGGTCTGCAGGGCAATCCGTGAGAAGGAGGATGTTCCGATAATCATCGTCAGTGCGAAGGTTAGTAAGGAAGATAAGCTGAACGGACTCATACTTGGAGCGGATGACTATATTGAGAAGCCTTATGATATCGATATTCTTCTTGCCAAGGTTGCCGGTATCATGAAGAGAAGATACGGAACGGATGAGATCACTGCCGGAGACGTCCGTCTTGATAAGGTTAAGAGAACTCTGACTGTCAGTGGAAAGGATGTTGCACTTAACAAGACAGAGTATTCGCTGCTTCTCTATCTGATGGAGAATAAGGGGCAGGTTCTGGATAAGGATAAGATATTCAGTCATATTTGGGGCGCTGACAGCGAAAGCGAATCGCAGACGCTTACGGTTCATATCAAATGGCTCCGTGAGAAGCTTGAGAAGGATCCGAAGAAGCCTGAGCATATATTGACCGTATGGGGCGTGGGATATCGTTTCGAGTAATGCATAGATATTGTGTGTGATGGTAACAGTGAATACTATTATAATTAATATAGTCTGTGATGTGTAATGAGTATATAGAATATAATATGGTTGTATTGTAGTGATATTTATTGGTCACTCGTATGATCGGAAGAAACTATGGGTATAAAGAAAACACTTGGAATAATTGCTTTATTTCTTGTACTGGCTGTTATCGTGAATTCTGCTATAATTGCTATTTTTGTAAGTGAGAAGGATAACAGTCATAATGTTGAACTGAACAGAGTAAAGCATCTGGTAAGTGAATATGAGAAAGAAAACAGTGTGGCGGCAGAAGATCTGTCGGCACTTATTAGCTTTGCAAAGACAGAAGGCAAAAAGTTTGAATTTGATTATGTCCTTTCACTTGAGCATTCAGAATTATCCGATACGTCAAAGTTTGTGAACAGTGAATCAGGAAATGATGAGAAAGCAGTTTCATATTTTACAACAGAGAAGAATATCTACAGAGTGGTTTCCGAGAGGGCTGATGATCGAAGTGTTAAGAAGATGAGAACAACACTCTTTGTAACTGCCAATTCTTTGATATTTATTGCGGCTGTTATCTGTCTTTTCATGCATTTTTACTATCAGAAACGTATCCTTAAGCCACTTCAGAAGATGGTTGATATCCCTGCTGAGATCGCCAAGGGTAATCTGGTCAAGGAGCTTCCTGAGGTAAAGGGTAAGTATTTTGGCAATTTTAACTGGGGCATGAATATGCTCAGAGATAATCTTGAGGAGACCAGAGCGAAGAACCTGCAGCTTGAGAGGGATAAGAAGGTTCTTCTCATGTCGCTTTCTCATGACATCAAGACCCCGCTCAATGCAATCTCACTTTATTCCAAGGCAATCAGCAAGGGGCTTTACAGCGGCGATAAGGTGATCAGTTCTGCTGAGAATATCCAGACCAAGGTCTTTGAGATCGAGGATTACATGAAGAGGATTGTTAACGCTTCGAACGAGGATATTATCGAATTTGAAGTGCACAGGGAAGATGTATATCTGAAGGATATATTTGACAGAATAGAAGACTATTACCGCGACAAGATGAATCTCCGAAAGGTTGATTTTGAGATCGGTAAATATAGTAATAAGCTGCTGAACGTCGATTCGGAGAGACTGATCGAGGTTATACAGAACCTGATCGAGAATGCTCTTAAATATGGCGATGGTCATAGGATATGGATAGAGTTTGAAGAGTATCATCACGGAAAGACAGGTAGTACGGAGAGTGAAGCCTCTGATAAGAATCGGTCATCATTCGGTTCGGGCTATATAATGATCAAAATCAACAATACCGGATGCACTCTCGAGAAGAGAGAACTGGCAAATATCTTCGAGAGCTTTTACAGAGGTACAAATACCGGAAAACAGGAGGGCAGCGGTCTCGGACTTTATATCTGTCGCCGGCTGATGCATCTGATGGATGGAGAGATATTTGCGGATATAATTGATGGTAATGTAATGTCTGTTACGCTTGAACTGTGAAACGCGACCGCGGATGCGAAGCAGTCGGGCAGCATCACAGAATGTGATGTTGGTTAAAAGGTCATGGGATTGCCCGAGCGAAGTGAGGAGGGGGATTGATATGGAAGATGAATCATTAAGAGACTGGGCTGAAAAGAAGAGTAAGGAAATGAAGAAGGTTGCCAAAGGGATGATAGTTCTGACCATCATTTTTGTTGTGGCGATCATAGCAGCGGTGATACTGATATAAAAAATGCTCTGTCCGATATAGGGCAGAGCACTTTTTATATGATAGAAAACTGCATGGAACATACTGACAGTGGTATGTTTTGCTTTAGTTGATCCGGAATAATTATCAGTCAGAATATTTGCAGCTGAATCCGGTAAACTCAGCTGTGCAGTTGCCGACAGCATAGAGTCCCAGCATGGTTCCGGTGAAGCCTCCGGAAACCTCGGAAGAGAGATATTTGCTTCTTCCGCTGCCAAGATATATCTCGCTACTGTGATTCTGTGCAAGGGATGAATTGCTGCCTGCAGCTTCATCTGCTGCTTCACTGATTTCAGACGGAAATTGAACATAAAAATCATACTTCAGATTATCGGAGCGAATTATCAGTTTCGCTCTTTTTTTATTTGCAGGAAGGCCGTGTTTGATCGCCTCAGGTGTTGATGATCTCAGAACCGCATGGTTCACTGCGCACTCAATATGCTTTATTCCACCAATATTCAGCTTCAGCTGTGCGATTATGCCAATCTCTGAAGGAACAAGCTCAATATCGTAATGCTCATCCTCGTTCATGTAAACTGTCATGCCGGCTGAGGCATTGGTATAGAATGATTTGAGTGATGTATCAGTATTTTCTGTGTCTGTTTTACCTGAAACGGAAGCAGTGTCTGATGAAACCACTGCTGTATCGTTTGATGGATTGTTTGTTGAGATGGTTATGTCAACAACTGCTTCCATCCTGAAATCCTTCTGTCGCATAGCTATAAAGGTTGGCGAATCCACATCGTCAAGAGTGATATCGGTTCCGTGAAGCACAGCCTTGTTATTTGATAACTCGTAGTTCTCCGGGTGATGATAGCGAAGATATGCCCAGTCGATATCCCAGGAGGTATTTGTAAAGGTATATTCCTTTTTGACTGTCTGCTCGAAAGTACCCGGAATCTCATAGGAGAGATCGGTGGTTCCGTCATTTCCGCAGCTTATATTTCCTGCGTCATCGATTGCAGCAGGAGTGAGGTAAACCTCGCGGCCGAGATTGTGATATGGCTCCCAGGTATCTATCTGTCTGAAGCCGAGAGTTACTATGTACCAGCGGCCATCATTGTTCTGAATAAGGTCTCCGTGACCGATGCCCTGAATCATGTAAGGGGCTTTATTTCTATTCGTAAGAATAGGGTTCTTCTCGTAATTCTCAAAAGGTCCCCAGACGCTTTCAGAACGTGCGTAGGTTACCATATGACCGTATTCCGTTCCGCCCTCGGCAACCATCAGATAATAGTATTTTCCAATCTTATACATATGCGGACTTTCAAGATATCTTCCGCCGGAACCCTTCCAGAGAAGCTTTGCGGCGCTGAGCTTCTTTCCTGATTCGATATCTATTTCACATTGAACGATGCCTGAATTGCCGTTATCATCGGTTCCGTTTGTGATGAAATAAGCATGACCGTCGTCAAAAAGTATCGAAGGGTCTATACCATCCATATCTATTTCAATCGGATCAGACCATTCTCCGTAAATATCATCCGTATATACATAGAAATTCCTGTTGGTGGAATTGTTATTTGTTACCATGTAGAAACGTCCATCGTTATAGCGGATCGTCGGTGCGAAAACTCCGCCGGAGCTTCGTACCTTATCAAGCTCTACCTGGCTTTTTCTGGTCAGAACATGGCTGATCTGCTTCCAGTTCACCAGATCCTCGCTCTCAAAGAGAGGAACTCCCGGAAAATACTGAAAGGAACTGGTTACCAGATAGAATCTGCCGTTTGCTTCGCATACACTCGGATCCGGATAGAATCCGCTTATTACAGGATTGTTGTATTTCATCTCTCTGCCCTCCTTTAAGGCTCAATAAGCATTTATTTTTCATGTTTTTTTTCACTATTTCTTTTAATATATATCATTGTAAATAATCATCAACAACCATAAGAAATAGCGATAATAAGCACGAAAAAACAAACAAAAAAGCAAACTCGAAAAATTCATGTAAACATATCCAAAAACAAGTGTTTTTATTTCCGGGGATATCTTATAAACTCGAGTTATGATGGAGTATTAGGTGAGAAAGGTGCTCTTATCAGAGGCTTGAACATATTGGTTATGTATATTAGTTCGGAGGAATACGATGATTAAGAAAAAAATAAAGAGAATAGCTGCAGGAATGGCTGCATTTATGCTGGCTTTCAGTATGACGGCATGCGGCGGTAAGAAGGATGAAGATAAGAAAACGGAAAGCACCAAGGCTTCGTCAGATACGGTAACCGAAGCGCCGAACGAGATTACGACCGAGGGCGGCTCTGAGGGA
>OCTW011406307.1_pt1 | contig 16210 bp, 8 predicted proteins | sample 1539671 | NCBI WGS metagenome assembly OCTW01 (sample SAMN02144230, study PRJEB22623) | gut metagenome | biome: sheep rumen | host: Ovis aries | place: New Zealand
TTGCAATCCTTTTTTCGGTGAAACATCAGGACCAGGGGTTGATGACAACTCCGGAATCGTCCAGGTCTTCACCTGTCGATCCGCCGATGCCGACTGTCGAATCCAGAAAACTGAATTCCATCTGCAGATCCTTGATCCGCAGCTCGGGGGAGAGATAGCACTTTTTCATAACTTGTTAAGACTCTTTTGATTGGACAGATAATACACTACTTTGCAAATATATGCTATTATTTTGTAAGTTACAAATATTTGTTTATACTATCTCATTGATTCAATGCATGTTACATCATATCAAAACTAATAATTTCATTATACAACACCATGATTTCTTTCGATTTGACATCTTTTGAACGAAAAATACGAAAAAATCCCGCGCCGTAGCGGCGCGGGAAATCATTTTACTACTTCTATATCAAAAACTTATTTCGCCCATTTACGGACCGGAGCGGCCGGACGAACCGGCGCAGATGCCTGAAGATAAGCTTCATGAGCAATCTGAATTCCCGTAGATTCTTGTCCTTCAGATGCGACCGCAACATTGCCCTGGTTCAACATCATCGGAGAGACAGCAGGGATACCGTCAGTAGCCGCCTTCTTGACTGCGGTGAAGGGGAAACGCGTAACGACTTCACCACTCATCAAAGTGCTCTCAGACGCATCCGTTTCACCAAAGAAACGGAAACGGGCGTAATTAATCGGATGAGATACCGCTTCCGTATCATCTCCTAATTTCGTTTTAAATGAATAGGGAGAGAATGATGCGCTTCCATCCGCTAAAATCTTACCGGCAGCCAAAGTGTAGTCACCTGTGAAATAGGTAGCTTTATTAACCGTATTCTCACCATCCGTTTGCGTATATTCAACATAAGCCATCAGATAAGCGGAGAAAGTCTGCTCTTTCCCGGAGAATTGCACTCCCGTCGCACACGGTTTAACCGTATCTTTCTTGCCCCCCTTCAAGAGGATGCCACCGCTAGCAGCATCAAAAGTGGCATAACTGGAAAGCCATGTCTTCGAAGCGAAGCCATTATAGCCTTTTATGATGTAGCTCTCATTTGCAACGTCTTCAGAAATCGTCATGTCATAAGAGTTATCACCCGTCGTGACTGTCCATGTACCAATCCAAGCCTGATAAGGATCTTCACTGGAAGCCTTGATCAACTGGGCTCCCGGAAGCTTGGCGCTCACGGAATAACTGCCCCACGATGTGGAACCAACAACTTGGAAGATGTAAGCAAAACCCTCAAGCGGTCCATAGGAGTCACTGGCGGCGGCAATACCGATGGTACCATCTTTTAACAGATTCATCGTCATGATTAATGGATCCGTCATATACTTTTCATTGGAGTAGAATTTGCCCGAATTGTAATAAACAGCAACGAGCTTATCTTCTACGGCCATCTCGGCACTATAATTCCACTGACCCAATGTCTGGTTGCTAATCGTGACGGAAGAAGTCGCCGCATCATAGACAGCCTCGGCAGCCACACCGCCATTCGGCGCAGTCATGCCGGTAATACCCTCTATGGTGTACGTCTTACCATTCTCTTTTTCTTTGATCGTCCAAATATCGTCGCGACCTTCGCTATTCACGAAATGCCACTCGCCCAGATAATCCGCGTAACTGGCAGGGACGCGCTGATCTTCCTTCGTATACTCGCACACGGCATATTTCCCAGTAGGATTGCCAAATTCATCCACACCCACAGCAAACGCCACAAAATCTCCATATTCAGCAACACTTTTTGCGCCCAACTGACTGGAAACATTCTTTGCGTCATCAGCAATCGTCTCATTATAATATGTCAAGAAACCCTGAATCAGATTGGACAAGCGCAGTATTTCTATTTGAGCCAGGACTTCGACCCCACCAACCGCAGTAGCCTCTTCTTTTGTATAGGCCTTCCAATTATAAGAAGCATACCAATCTGTGCAGCCGTCGGCAACTGACATATTGAACACATCATAACCGCCTGATACGGAATCGAATGTCAGTGTCCAAGAAGGATTCAACTGGAAAACAACTTCCTCAATCTTATTAAGGATGAACTTGGTATATCCCGTAAAGTTCTGCTGGGCATCATACTGATCCAGGTATCCATTGGTGTAGCCAGTAATTGTGACGATTTTGCCAACCAACGATGCCAAGTCAAAAGAAGCCAACGGTTTCTCCAAAACGACAGGACCATTCTCCCCATTAACAACATACAATCCTTCTACCTCGCTCAAAACACCCGATGTAGAGGTATTGGTGTTCGGCAGAACAGTATGGTACATAAAGGCATACCACTTGAGGTCCGGAACAGCTTGTCCTTGCTGGTTCACTGTAACAGAAGCCGCCTCCACATAAACTACTCCAAGATTCTCATCGCTCTTCTTAACGCCCGTGAATGCGACCTCATCACCAACAGCAAGCGCTACGTCGGTCTTGACATAGATGGCTGTATTTCCATCACCGACCAACGCACCTTCTTGAGAGGCAGCCAAGACGATGACTTTATTCGCCAGGACAGAAGTGTCATCCTTTAGAGCAGCGATGGATGCAAGATCCGTCACAACATCCGCAGCGGGCTGCTGGAGAATGTCATACGCTGCAACAGTTTCTCCGGTCGAACGGTTCACAACCGATACTGTTGCAAAACGATAGGCGCCGGTCGTGTTAGCAGCGACCTTGATTACCAAGTCGTCCGTATGCGCAGCTTTGGTCTTCGGCTCGACTGTAATCCAAGTCTCACCGCCATCGGAAATCACAGCGTCATACTCGACGTTCGTCGTAACGGCCAGCGCGATGATACCACCTTCGGCCGGGACCTGCTGAACATCGGCGACAGCCGTCAGGACACCTTCTTCCAAGGTGATGGACTTGATGTTGGTCTTACCCTTGTTGTTATCGGCATAGACAAACACCTTGCCGCTCGTGACATCGGTCGTCGTGATGAGAATATAACCGCTCTTGAAATCCGTCTTGGTAATCTTGGCGGAAATGCCGGCCGTCGTGCTGAGAACGTCCACGGTGACATCGTCGCCTTCGGCTACACCCTCAATGGAGTAAGCAATACCGAGAGACTGGTTCTGGTTGACGCCGACGCTGCCGAGGTCTCCTTCATAGCTGATCACCAGCTTGAAGGGCTTCTCCTTCGGAATGTCGAGCTTGGAACCGTTGACATTGATGCGGATGTATTCTTCGGTCTCTTCTTCGACGAAGATGGAAGACTCGGTGTTGGACACGAGGCCTACGCGCTCGTAGGTTTTACCGCCGTCATAGGAAACATACCAGGAGCCGTCTTCAATCTTGAATTTCGGGGTAGCGGTAGGATCGCTGACAACCGGGATGTAATTACCTTGTTCATCTTTCTGCTCCACGCCGTTGATGACCCAGACCCAGCCGGTTCCGGCGATGTACTTGATGCTGATGTCAGGCGTCGTGCCATCCTGGCCGTCAACACCGTCCTTACCGTTCTCTCCGTCCTTGCCGTCCACACCATCCTTACCATTCTCTCCGTCCTTGCCGTCCACACCGTCTTCACCCTTGTCGCCTTTATCTCCCTTGTCACCTTTCTCACCTTTCTCTCCATTCTTGATAGTAGCCGTTTGACCATTGGAGAAGGTAATGGTAACTGTTCCGGCCTCTTCATTCTTGGCGACGGATGTCACAGTCACTCCTTCCTGAAGTGCCTTGACGATGGCCTGGAGGCTAGGAATCGTCTGCGTGTTGAGTTCCTTTACGGCCTGCTCCAGCACGTTGACCCGGCCCTCGATGCCGTCAACCCGGCCGGAGAGAGCGTTGTAGTCGTCCTGCTTGGCGCAACCGACCGCGACTATCGCTACCAGCGATGTCACGAGGATAGTCCAAATGGATTTTCTCATAGTTGTAAAAATTAGTATTGTTTGTATATAGTCTTTATCTTAAAAACGGTAACCCAATCCGGCGCAAAGTGTTCCGGAGAGTGTTTCGCTAAGCAATACATAACTCACGTCCAGCGTGACGCCGAACAGTTTCCCGCCGAGGCCCAGGGCCAGATGGGAAGGAAGGACGGCACGCGGAGAGGAATAACGGTAGGCGGCACGGACAAAAACCATCTCCCTGAAGGCATAGCGGGCGGAAACCGCCGCGCTGTAATTGCCGCTGAAATAATAATCTCCGTCCAGTGCGAACAGCAGACCGTGTTCCTCCCCGAAGGACAGGCCATTGTAATCCGCCGCCACCTTCACGCTGGTAGGGAGCGAAGATGTTCCGCTTTCCATCTTCACTTTTCCGCCGAAATCCGACAGGCCGGCCGTCACGTTGAAACCTTTCCCGTGATAGAGGGCCATCAAGGAAACGGACATGCCGCTGACCGCGTAATCCGTATATAATTTCTGGGAAACATAGCGTACGCTGGCGCCCACCGAAACAGCCTGACCGAACGGGATGGCAACCGCCCCGCCGACAATCATGTCGGTGGGCGTATAGGGGCCTTCTCCCAAATCGTAGGAGGCATTCTTCTGATGGCAATAGCCTGCGGAGACGGCCAGTTTTCCCAATTTGACAGCCGCGCCTCCTGAGAGGCCCATGGCCTTGGAGAAAGACGGGGTCAGCATACCATAAGAGACGGCGACATCCACCTTCGAAAGGGCAAAAGTCATGATGGCCGGATTGTCGAACGTGGCAAAGGCCGCGCTGCGGGAAACGACAGAGTAACCACCGCCGGCCATGCCCGCCACAGCCGGGTCGCGAGAAATGCGGAGCAAGCCGAAGGCCTCGTTGGCCTTGACCGCTTCTTGTGTCCAAGCAGTGGTCCAAGTCCCGACAAGCAGGAAGGTCATCAGCAAAAACTTTCTCATCGCGCTATCTCTTCAAAATCGTATAGGTATAGGTATGGCCGCCATAACTGACGTAAACCGTATAAATACCGGGCGCCATGGCGCTGACGTCCAGCTGCATCGGCGAAAACACGCTGCAAAGGCCTGTCTTGTCAAAGACGACAGCGCCGGTGGAAGAGAGAATCCGGACGGAGGTCTCGGTATCTTCCACGCTGCCCATGACCGTCAAGGTCTTGGTGACAATGCGTCCTTCCTTGAAGGTAACCGGTTCGTCGGCTGAACGGACAACAACCGGGATGTCCACCTGAATCTGCTCACCGCCCCGGTCGGAGACCGTTACACGAAGCCTGCCGACACCGGTGGAGACGGCTTTGACCGTTATGATACTCCCGGATATGCCTGCCTGGGCGAACGGATCCGCCATATAAATCTTGTATCCCAGCTCCTCTCCGTCCTCGTCCGTGAAATAGGGGTTGAGGTCCAGGGTAAATGTCTGACCGATTTCAGGGAGGATAATGGCTGAAAAATCTCTGACCTGCACCGGCGGAACATTCTTGAGTACTGTGTAACGGAATTTATGCGTCCCGACAGCTCCGATATCGTCACGGGCCGTGATGGTCGCATCGAAAGAGGCAGGACCTTGAACCAGCTGGCACATCAGGGTAAAATGATACAAGCCGTCGGCATCCGCCGTAAACTGTCCGCGCCCGTTGGTCTCGAAATCCACGCTCACCGGGTCCCCGTCCGGATCATCGACCCGGAAGAGAATGTCCACATCCTCGAAATACCGGAACTGGAAGTCTCCGGAATAGTCCACAACCGTCACGGTCGGTTTGTGGTTCTCATTGGTTTTTACCGCAACAATCTTGCTGAGTTCCGACCACGCCCGCTCGTAGCTGAACCCGGCGATGGCCGTATAATACGTCGTATTCGGCTGAAGACCGGTCAAGAGCAACGACACTTCCTTACCCTGATCTTCCAAATCCACGATAACCTGCGCGGTTTTCAGCTCGCCGGAAGGCTGCATCAAATCGACATTGCGGACAACAGCCTCCGTCAGACCGCCCAAGGCCAGATAGCCATACGCATCCGATGCCTGGAAGGTAAGTTTCAGATTATGACCGACTGGTTCAACGGTGAAATCAGCCACCGGATCGGGGACCTTGCCGCCGCCGGACATGAAGGCACCCATGGCATCCACCAGCGGTCCGACGGGCGTCGACCCTTCTGACAAGCCGATATCCCTGGCACCCTCCAGAAGTCTGGTTTTCAGAGCGTCTGCCGTAAAGCCGGGACCGCCGAAATAGGACAGGACCAGTGCAGCCACGCCTGACACGTGCGGGCAAGCCATGGAGGTGCCGCTGAGCGTTTCATACGTTCCTCCAGGAGAGGTGCTTATAATATTGTATCCGGGAGCACAGATATCTACCCAGTCCCCATAATCAGAGAATGAAGCCCGCTTACCGGACTTTGTCATGGCTCCGACGGCGACACAAGGTTCATAATTCGCCGGCGGACCATACTGGATGTTTTCATTTCCTGCAGCGAATACGACCAGGCCGCCCTTCATCGGTGAATCCTTGCGCTGGACAGTTCCGTTGGTGTTCGGCTCGCAGCCCGCATTCAGGACGAAGTAATCGATGGCGTTGGCAATGGCGGAACCATTGATGTGCTCGAAATAATACTTGTAGTAACTGAGCTCGTCACCGTCCACCTTGTTGTTGTTGTTCTGGTCGAAATTATACCCCCAACTGTTTTGGGAAATGACGGCGCCTTTGTCGGCCGCATCAACCATGGCCCGCTCGAAACCATTGCTGGCAGAACTGCCGTTGATGTCCTGAAATACTTGCAGGGAAAGCAGGCTCACGCCTCGCTTGCCACGGAGATAGTCTCCGCCGGCAATGCCGGCGACACCGGTTCCGTTATTTCCGACAGCTGCAATCGTTCCGGCCACATGGGTCCCATGGGTATGGGGAACAATACTGCCGCTGCGGACATAATTCTGATGGCCGCTTTCCAGGCAGTTCCACGCAAGGTCCGGATGGTCGAGCTGGATTCCTCCGTCAATGACGGCTACGACCACATCCGGATTGCCCGTCGTGTAACGGTTCCATACCTCCTGCATGTTGACATCATAGCCGTACGTCGGATTGTACAGGCCCCACAAATCACTCCAATGCGTGTCGTTGGTCATGAGCTTCGCAGGAAGGTTCGGTTCGACGAACTCTACACCGGGAACAGACGAAAGGTCGTCCATCGCCTTGGTCATCGGAACTCCGGAACGGTATTTGACTTTATACCATTTATGCAGTCCCGCCATCCTGTGGCCCGGTTCGAATTCTCCCGCATCCGGGAAGACCCGCTCCAGCGACTCGACGTCCAGCATCGACAACGCATCGTTCAGCGGCGCCGACTTGGTCTCGACGCTGCCCGAGGAAAGCTGTTCCTCGATGAGCGCTATCATCTCGTCGGAGAATCGGACCTTCACGAAGGCATCGGGCACAGCCGCAGGGGACTCCGTTTCGACGACGGATTCCCCCACAACTGTTTCCGTTTCCTTATCGCAGCCAGACAGAAGCGCGACTGACAGCAACGCACAAGTGTATGTCAGAAATCTTTTCACTTCTTCTTCCAAAGCGCCTGTTTACCGTCGAAAGGACGGAACACCTTATACTGAGCCCCGCTTATCAACTCGATACCAGGGGCGGAATGAGCTGTTGAGAGCGAGGATGTGCCAACCTTGGACATCTGGATCGGCATTTCGATGGTGACCGGGTCCGAAGAAACATAATAGAACTTATCTTCTGTTTCATCGTACGCCAAGATTTCCATCTTGACAATATGCTCGTTAAACGTGCCGGAGGAATACGTGGCAGTAAAGCGGGCTCCATCGACGGTGGCCGATGTCCCCGCGGCGTTCAGCGTAGCCGTCGCCAAAAGCCCCTCGTTCTCAGGATCACCTTCAACGATATATCCAGCACCGTCATCATCGATGCCGAAGAGGTACACGGAACGACCGGCACCATCCGTACCGAGATCCTGATAGAAGAACTCCATGTTTCCGTCCGCATAACGGGTCTCAAAGTCATATCCCTCTTCAAGGCCGGAAAGCGTAAAGGTGGAGCCGGCAGCCTTTTGGGTAATCTTCACCGTTTTGCCGGCCAAGGTCCAGGTGCCGATCCAGGCTTCGTAGCCGGAGGTGCTGCCGCCACCGCCATTGTCTCCGCCGCCGGAACCACCATTACCTCCGCCGGAGCCTTCGCCCTGGGAGGTCTGGATAGCCGTGAACGGGAAGGTGGAAGGCGACTGGCGGTTGAATGTCCAGCCGGAATTTGTTTCCAGTCCATAATACTCCATACCGAGGACATCGTACGTATTTCCGTCGGACAGCTTCACAGAACCGGCAGAAGATACCGTCATCTTGCCTTGTTCACTGATGACGGCTTTCGCCACATTGTATGATCCTCTGACAAATACACTGCTTCCGCTACGACTGATAAAACCGGCGAAATACATCTCTACCGTATGCGACTCACCGCTGTTGGTAAATGTGTAACTTCCCAGAGAGCCCTGGCCCTTGATGTTCATGCTGTTGTCCGAGGCATTGAACGTAGCTTCAATCGGGAAGTCCTGTGGCAGGCTTTCGATTCCGCTGATGGTATAGGACTGGTCCGGGACCTTTTCCGTAATGGTCCAGGTATCTTCCTGGTCGCCACGGGTGACGGACCAGGTACCCAGGAAACGTTCATACGGACTCAAGTTCTTCGTCACGTTGAAGGTACTGACCGCATAGGTATAACTGAGTTCCGCACTCGGCTTCACGCCGATGGCATAAACCATATAACTGCCTACAGCGAGTTTCTCGAGTTTTTCCTTGGCGCTGTCCGTATAGGTCTTGGGAGACTCCTTGGCCCACTGGAAAGCATTCTTGTTGAGGTAGGTGTACTGGTCGCCGCCGGCCGCCTGGAATTCGGCGGAAGGAATGACCTTGATGAAGTAGGCACCGGCGTCCGTTCCGCTTACCTCGACGCCGACGACATCGGAAGATGCATCGGAATCGTCCAGATAGTACTTCGGCGTCCATGCCTTCTCGACGATGAATTCCTGCGGTTCCGGATCGCCCGGATTGATGCCGCTCGGGTTCGCCTCCTGACGGATACGGACGACGCGGACCTCATCTCCGTTGGTGAAGGTCACCGTACCTTTCCGTTCCACATTGTACAGATTCTTGGCCACGACGATCGAGAGAGCCTTCGCCTCTTCGTCGAGATCCGCCGTTATCCAGCGGCTGTCGGTTTCGACCAGGATAAAGCCCTCTTTGTTATGCTTGAGGGCCAAATCGCCGCCGGATGCAGGGAATACATATTCATCGTCCCAGATCAAGTCACTGGTGATACCGAACTGCTGGGCGACGACGGTCGCGGACTGATCTCCGGAGACCAGGGTCACGACGGAATAACGAGAATCGATTTCCTCATTTTCCTCAGCGACCAGCGTCACTTGATTCCCTGAGACAGACACGTTCAGCCAGGGATTCTGAGAAGAGGCCAGCAGACCGTCTTTTCCCGTCGACTTGACGACAATGGAGCCGGTGCCGCCGGGCGCCTGGAAAACGACATCCTTGGACACGATTTCCAAAGCCGGTTCGGCTGCATATTTGGTGCCGGGGTCAAGGGGCTCACGCCGGCAGGAAACCAGCGCAAGCACCGTCATGACCATCATTATAATCGACTTTTTCATAATTACTCAACAATTTTCTTCATATAAATCTCACCAGGAACCTGATTGCTTCCGGTGGCCGTAGTCCAGGAGTCGAAGCTGCCGGCAGAATTACCGCTGCCGTCCAGACCCCAGAGGACCCAGCCATGGACAGCTCCATCCACACCATTTTCCTTCAGTGCGCCATTGTCGGAGAAGTTAATCTGGAAGTCCGGGACAGAAGTGTCTTCGACGATACCGTACATGCCGGTACCATACGGCGTTGAACCAGGCCACAATGATGTCCCGGCAGGATAAGCCCAACCGGCCAAGACCACCGTCAGTCCCGAAGCCGAGCCGACGACCTGCTGTTTCCAGTTCAGATAGCCACGTGCCGCATTGTAGGAAACCTCCGGTTCAAAGTAAGTCGAGAAACCCTTCATCGAGAACGAGGAACCCTCCTCCTTGGCGACCAGTTCGACCTCGAATTTTCTCTGCCCGCTGTAGTACACGAATTCATACTTTCCGAGGAAGTCGGCGTAAGAGACGTAACCTTCCGGAATCACCTTGGTAAACTGAATGCCGGAGCCGGTCAGGATTCCTTTTTGAGAATCATAGCTGAAATCCTGGAAAGTGACGCCCTGGAACGTAAACGGTTCATTGAAATGCATGCCGTTTTTCGTCACCATATAACGGGCAGAGACCATCTCGGAGGCTTCAGCATCCTTGCGGCCAATGCTCAGGGTGTGGGTAACCATGTCGATAAAGCCCTCGACAGCGCCATTGGACACCGTTCCGGAAAAAGCGACCAGGTCCAGATTCTTTTCAGCCGCGGCCACTTCCGTGAAGAACGCTTCCTTGGTCTGGGTCATCCGGTCCAGATAGCAATAGTTGCGGGAACGCTTTCCGAGAAGGACGATCCGGTCCTCCGTCACATCCATGATATCGAATTCGAAGTCACCGCCGCGGGCCTGATAGTGTCCGGAATCCGGTGTCGCATAATAATGCAGAACCTTGTTATACGTATCGAATGACAGAACGGCTCCATCATCTGCAACCAATTTGTAATAAGACGTAGCCTCGGTTTCGGGGTCGCCTTGATGGACCGCAGTCACTTGCTGACCGGTGAAGTTCAGCACGAAATAGGTCGTGGCATAGGAAGAACCGGGATAGTAGGACAGAACCCAGCCTTTCTCCGAACCTTGAAGTTTGGCCCGGACATCTTCCAAGTAGTTCTGCATCCGGGCGGAAGAAGGCTCCTCAAACACATCAGCCTGGTCTTTCAGGCAGGAGGTCAGCGGCAGGAGAGCCGCCAGAGCCAGAATCGCAAATCTATTCATTTTCATAATCATCTCCTCCATCCGTTAAATCGCTACAGAATTCAAATCCACATACCCGTTGACGACATCGTGGAAACGACGCCAGACAATGTCGCGGAGTTCGTCGATATCGATATTCCATGCATCTTGCATGTAAGCCCGTACAATATCCATCTTGGAATTGATCAGGACATCACCATATTCCGCATCCGGAGAGGTCTGACGGACATTTGTCGTCTGGTCATGTGCCGTCTTCAACTGCTCTGCCCACCAGGCAGCATCATGGGTGATGTATTCCGAAACCAATTCGGCAAAATCCTCACGATGCTCATTCTGGGAGTACGCGGTTATATATCCACGTCCCAGCCAATACTCGTCCGTATCGAAACAGGCATCTCCGACATAGGTCGTAGGAGTAATCTGAGTGAACGTTTCAGGATACTCTTTCGTCTGATTCAGAATATGGGTGAACTCATGGTGGATTGTCTTGATATAATAATGATTCAGGTCATCGACAAGTTCCTCACCCGACTCGCTCTCAATCAGATCCGGCAGTAGATTGACGCCTGACAGCATGATTTTCTTGCCGGCCTCAGCCGTACCGAGAACGATGGAACCCGTATTACGGTATTCCCATTCACCAATCAGGAAGAACATCTTGGGGAAATAGGCCCGCGTAAAATCCACGCTGGCAACTTCATCATAAGTGTCCACACAGAGGTACTTCACCAGATGGGCATAAATGATGGCCGCATCCACGTCCGCCGGAACCGTATAGAATCCATAATCAGATTCATTCAGCGAATAACGATACTTGAATTCGATATTATATGGACGCAGGAAATTAGCTTCCAGCCAATAGTCGAACGGAAGCATTTCCACCTGAGAGTCCTTGATCACGCTCGTCGAACTGAGTGTATCCTGCTCGCAGGAGGCCGTAAAGAGTGCGGCGAGCGCCAATGTCAGAACATAAATATATCTTTTCATAATACAGTCCATTTAGCGATTAACGAGGATTGGCAGTCATACCGGCGGTAATCACCTCGGAAGGAAGCTGCATCGCACGGCGGGGATCATCGACCTTCAGCACGTCATCAACCCGCAATGGTCTGAGAGCTGCGTCATACTGACCTGCACCGGGAGCCGGTTCCATGGTCCTGCGCCATATCTCAATGCCATAGCGCTTGACATCAAACCAACGAAGTCCCATATCCAGCGACTCAATCCGTTTCATGTTCAGCACGCACTGAAGCATGCATTCTTTGGCATCTCCGTCCTGTCCGATATTGAACTTCGGATTCAGCTTCTTCTTGGTGGTCGATTTGTCCCAGGTGCAATAATCGATTCCCTTGTAGAAATTGATGATCTTTTCCGTCGTCAGGTCTTCCGGGAAGAACTGAGCCTTGATGATGCTGCGGATAAAGACATTCACATCCGCCGTCGCCAGATCATATTTTTCCCTCATCACATAAGCCTCGGCACGGCTCAGAAGCACTTCGTCCATCGTAAAGGCGGGATAGACAGCATGGGCGTAGCCAATTCTGGCAACCGGGTCGGTGTATTCGAAGAGGTACGGGACCTTCCAGGTCGCGCACTGGTCGATATTGGCACCATTGTACCAGGCGACAGGGCAGTAGAACCAGGAGTTAACCCCGGCGAAGCCATTCGCCGTATTGCCCCAGACCTGATAGGCAAACGAAAGCTCCGTAAAGGTCAGGTAGGAATCGTGAGAGTACTTTCTCACCCCCTGAAGGCTGTCATAACCATAACCCGAATAAGAACTGACCAGCAACAAATTGGCGTCATGGGAAGAATTTATGAAATCGTTCGAGCGGACTTCCCAGTCACGTTCGATCTGACTGAGCTTCTGCCAGTTGCGAAGCACCTGTGAAGGCTGGCTCCCCAAACACTTCGACGCATATTCAATGACACGGTCCCACTGCTCATAATAGAGGTAAAAACGTGTTGCGAATGCGTAGGCCGCGCGCGTATTGAAGTGGTATTTAGGAACCCTGTAATAAGAGTCGCTGACATACTTCAAGGCCATCTGGAGGTCCTTGTCTATCATTTCATAGACATGGGCGACCGTACCACGCTCATACTGGGGATTCAACTCCGTTTCGACGCCTTCCATATAAGGGATGCCCAGGTCGGAATCGCTGGTCTGCGTGTTGTAATGCTGACAGAAAATATTCACCAGCATGAAGTGGTTGTAGGCACGGACCAGGAGGGCTTCCGCCATTTCAGCGCCATAACCGGCGCTGACGATGGCGGCCTCGTCCAGCTCGTCGATACCGACCAAGTCCATGATGGCGTAAAGCGCCTGGTTGGCGTGGGCAATCGACAGGTAGGAACCACTCCAGAACCGCTTGGGCGAGTCATTCGGATTCTCGGTAATCTCAGACCAGGAATACAACTGATCGACAAAGCGGGACGTTCCGGGATTGTCATCACCGATATTGTCCACATTGTCCGACATGTACTCGCAAATCGGAAGGTATGTATGTGTCGGATACGCCGACGTCAGCAAAGCACGGATTTTCTCAACCGTGTCCACTTCCGCCCGGTTGTCCGGCATCGTGTCCAGGAACTTGTTACATCCTGCTGCACCCAGAATCAGGGCCGCAGCTGCAATGATAGCGTTAAATCTGTTCATTTTCATAACTAAGCCTCCTCTCATCAAAGTCCAACTTTCAACGTCAGCGTAAACTGCTTCGGAAGCGGAACAGCCACACCGCCGGTATTGAAGAATTCAGGATCCTGTCCGTTCAGCTTCTTATCGGCATACAGGAGGAACAGGTTCGTAGCCTGAAGTTTCAGGCCCAGCGTACCGACATGGAGACGGTCTGTCACTGACTTCGGGAAGTCATATCCGATGGACAGCTCCTTCAGACGGATGAAATCACCTCTGGCGATACGCTCCGTAGAGTAGTTGTATGCATTGTAAGCATAACTGAGATAGTTACCGGAAGAACTGTACACCCGGTTCTGCCAGCGGCTGGCGATGACCGGGATGGTCGTCTTCGCTTCGTCGCCGGGGACCGTCCAACGGTTGCGGAACTCCTTCGGCATGGAGTTCAAGTCATCGTAGGTACTGCGGAACACCGGGTCCAGACGGATGACATTACCGAATGAATAGGTAATGAAGACATTGAACTTGAATCCCTTCCATGAGAAGATATTGCCGAGGGAACCGACATCCGTCGGGTCAACGGAGCCCGAATACACGAGGTTCTCCAACTTGGCCTCTTCCCTTTCCTGGAAATAAATGCCAGTCACTGTCTTCTCCCCGTTCTCGTTGATGAAGGTCGGCAGACCTTCGCTGTTCAGACCGTCGAACTGGAGGGAGAACAGGCTCCGCACCGGATAACCGACACGCGTGAAGCCCGTTCCGGCAATCAGGTCAATCATACGGACCTTGTTCTCCAACTGGGTCACTTCGTTCTTCGAATGGGAGTAGATGAAGTTCGTAGACCAGGAGAAATCACGCGTCTTGATGTTGGTCGTCGTGAGAGAGATTTCCACACCGCTGGACTTCATGGAAGCCACATTGCCGTATTTGTCCACCTCACCGCCGATACCCTGCGTCGTGACAGGTCCGATCAGGTCGAAGTTGTTACGTTTGTACCAGTCGGCTGCCAGGTTGATCCGGTTATCGAAGAAACCGGCCTCAAGGCTGAGGTTCATCTCGTGCTTCTTTTCGTAAGTCAGCGCCATGTTTGCCAGTTGGTCGATTTCCAGGGCAGATTCCTTGTCGCTGGCAAACGGACGCCAAGGGTTCGTCGCACCGATGACCACATAGGAGTTCGTCACGGCGGGACGGTCACCCGTCAGGGAATAGGAGCCCTTCAGGCTGAGGTGAGAAACCGTCGGGTAAAGGTTGCGCATGAAGGATTCTTCATGGAGATTCCAGGCTGCTGACACGTTCCAGGTCGGAAGCCAACGGGCCGTACGTGCTTTGCCCAGGGAGTTGGTACCTTCATAACGGATGGTCCCGTTCAGAACGTAACGTCCCTGATAAGAATAGGTTCCGTTGGCAAAGAAAGCCGCGCTGCGGACATGCGTATTGGTCATCGTGAAGTACTGCGTATTCTCTTCCGCACCCTGCTTGAAGACCCGGTAGTCGTAGCTGGCGATTTCTCCGAAATCATACTGCATACCCCAGCCGCGGAACCAGATGCTGTGACGGTCGAGGCTGTTGACCTCGGTACCGCCGAACAGGCTCACGGTATGGTCATTGCCGAAGGTATTGTTGTAACTTGCGGTCGCACGGAGATCCCATCCGTCCATTGAGTTGTCCGTGCGCTCGTAGATACCACCCACCGGCAGAACCGAAATCGGGAAAGCGTAAGGGTTCTCCGGGTCCGTATAGAGGAAGGGGTTCGCATCACGGATGGATGCCGTGGACATCTCACGGTAAGCGAGGGCCTGGTTGGCCTCGTCGAGGATGTAATGCTCCTGAGAGGTACCGGCATGTTTGTAAGCCGCCAGCCCGGAGATTTCCAATTGCTTGAACGGTTTGTATTTGATCTCGCCCTGTACGCGGATATCCGTTACCTTCAAGTCGATGTAGTTGTTATTCAGTTCGTGCATGATGTTGAACTTCGCGTAGTTCCTGGTGTAGAACTCGTTCGGGTCCAGCGCACGGGAGGTGTTCAAGGAATAACTGTACGGGTTGATATCGAAGTCGCGCTTCACCTCACCGGAAACGACATCCCATTCGCTGTTGATGGTTCCGGGAGCGCGCTGCTTACGGTAGGAGGCATTCCCGATCAGGTTCACGCTGAGTTGATCGGAGAAGCGGTACGTCGTATTCAGGTTGGCCGTATAACGCTGGACGGAGCTCTGCTTGGTCCAGCCCGGATCCTGCATCACCGACAGGGAAGCATAGTAATTGCTCTTGTCCGTACCGCCGGAAGCGGACACGGAATGGTTATGCTGAATCGAGTTGTTGAACAGCAGATCGAACCAGTCGGTGTTCCGGTACTCAGCCGCACGGAGGTAAGCATTGCGGGCGGCCTCCGTATTTTCCAGTCCAAAGCGGCCGCTGGTCGCATCGTACTGGGTGATCAACTGATACATCTTACCATAAATACCGCTGTTCATGCTGTTCGCCGTCTCTGCATAGTTCAAGTATCCCTTCTGCTGCAACTCCTGATAGATTTCCATCTGATCCTGGGAGTTCATAATATTGAAGGTGGAATACTGAGGCTTCAGGCGATACGTGTACTCACCGGTATAGGTGATGTGGCTCTGACCGGCCTTACCTTTCTTCGTCGTGACGACGATAACGCCCGCCATCGCGCGCGCGCCATAAATAGAAGTAGCGGAGCCGTCCTTCAGAATATCGAAGGTCTCGATATCGTCCGAGTTCAGTCCGGCGATAGCCG
>OCTW011382714.1_pt1 | contig 16208 bp, 13 predicted proteins | sample 1539671 | NCBI WGS metagenome assembly OCTW01 (sample SAMN02144230, study PRJEB22623) | gut metagenome | biome: sheep rumen | host: Ovis aries | place: New Zealand
AAAACTACAGTCATTGATCTTCATGAATTCCGCGATACAAACCTCGATTGGCATTTAGGTCAGGCAAAGTGTTATGCCTATATGTTTGCGAACGCTTTGAATTTAGACACCATCGGAGTAAAACTCACATATATTAGGCAAGGAAAAGAAAGCGAAAAATACATCGATGAATATTTATTCATCACTAAGGAACTTGAAAATGATGTATATGCTTTAATTGAACAATATCTAGAGTTTTATAATGTCGTCATTCGACTTGAAGAAGAAAGAGATGCTTCGATTAAAACGCTCGAGTTTCCTTATGATAAATACCGTAAAGGTCAAAAAGAACTTTCTAAATATGTTTATGGGGCAATAAAAAACAAAGAAAAACTATTTATTGAAGCCCCAACAGGAATTGGTAAGACTATGTCTTGCATATTCCCATCTATTAAATATCTTACTGAAGATGATAAGAGCAAAATCTTTTATCTAACCGCTAAAGCAACAGGAAAAGAAAACGCTCATAAGGCGTTACAAATTTTAAAAGAAAAAGGCCTATCTATAAGCGACATCATTATTACTTCAAAAGAAAAGATTTGCTTTTGCAAAGACAAAGCCTGCAATCCAGATGAATGCATTTTTGCTAAGGGCTATTACAACAAGATTAAAAACATTATTAAAGAATCGATCATCCGTTATGATGATTTTGATTTAGACACGATAACTCATATTGCCAATAAACACTCAGTTTGTCCTTTCGAACTAGAATTAGACTTAAGTCTATTTTGTGATGTTGTGGTCTGTGATTTCAATTATGTGTTTGACCCAACCGCTTATATGAAGAGGTATTTTGACGAAGACTCATCTCATTACCAAATTCTAGTTGATGAAGCACATAACTTAGTTGATCGTTCCCGGGAGATGTATTCAGCGTCCTTGTCTCTTAATAAATTAAAGGACGCTAAACTTGGCCAAAAGCATATTCCAAATAGAAAAATCAAAAACTCCCTAGCCAATCTAACAAAGATTTTTGATAACTATGGAGTAGGATGCAAAGACGGCCAAACCCAACTCGATGATTTAGATGATGATGCGGTGAAAATTATTAATAGATTTGTCGATTCGTATCAAGAAGTTAGCAAAGACAACAACAAAGACATTTCAAAAGAATTAACAAATCTATATTTAGATGTAATGAGATTCCAAAAAATCTTTGATTTTTATTCTGAAAGATTCTTGCTTTATTATGATAAATCAGAAGATGATCAAATATTGAGACTATTCTGTTTAGATGCTTCAAGATTTTTATCGGATACGATGAGTCGACTTAACTCTACGGTAATGTTTTCGGCTACTCTATCCCCAATTCAATACTACGTTGATGTATTGGGCGGAGATAAAATTTTAAGTCCAACACTTTCTTTGGAGTCTCCATTCCCGAAAGAAAATTTAAAATTATTAATCGCTCCAAAAATCTCAACACGTTATAAAAATAGAGACAAAACATATGTTGATGTCGCTAATTATATTAGCGCATTCGTCAGTGCGAAAAAGGGTAACTATTTTATTTATCTTCCAAGCTATGAATATCTCAACAACCTTATGAACTTTATCAGTTTGCCTGAAGATGTTGATGTTTATTATCAAGAAAAAGAAATGACTGAAAAAGAGAAAAACGAGCTTATTTCTCATTTCAAAAAGGATAATAAAAGAACAGTAATTGCGTTTGCAATTATTGGTGGTGCGTTTGGCGAAGGAATTGATCTTGTTGGCGATTCCTTAATTGGGGTTTGTATTGTTGGCATTGGCCTTCCAAGGATTAACTATGAAAGTAATGAAGTCATTGAATATTACAAAGACAGTGAAATTAATGGTTTTAATTATGCTTATACATATCCAGGCATGAACAAGGTTATGCAGGCGGTTGGACGCCTTATTAGAAGTGAAACCGATAAAGGGGTCGCTCTTTTAATTGATGAAAGATACTGCTGGAGCGACTACCGAATTCTTTTTAAAAAAGAATGGGAAGACTACGAACTTGTTTATTCTGAGGAAGAAGTTAAAGAGAGCCTACAAAAGTTTTTCAAAAACTAACATATATGTTATAATTCACAAGATTTATGGATTTCGAACAAAAATATACACGTAATTTCTCAATCATTGCTCATATCGATCACGGCAAGAGTACTCTTGCAGATCGTATTTTAGAAATGACTGGGGCGATATCTGAAAGAGAAATGAAAGACCAAATCCTTGACTCTATGGACCTCGAAAGAGAAAGAGGAATAACCATTAAACTCAATGCGGTTACATTATCCTACAAGGCTGATGATGGTCATACGTATATTTTTAACTTAATTGACACTCCGGGCCATGTCGATTTCACATACGAAGTTTCGCGTTCGCTTGCTGCTTGCGAAGGAGCAATTTTAGTAGTGGACGCTACTCAAGGAGTGGAAGCTCAAACCTTAGCTAATGTATATTTAGCTATTGATAACAATCTAGAGATTTTGCCAGTAATCAACAAAGTTGATTTACCAAGCGCAATGCCTGAATGGGCTAAAGAAGAGATTGAAAAAAGAATTGGAATTCCATGTGATGAAGCGGTGGAAGTGTCAGCAAAAACCGGCCTCCATATTCACGAACTACTAGAGGCAATTGTTAAAACAATTCCCGCTCCAAATGGCAGTGATGAGGATCCATTACAAGCGCTTATATTTGATAGTTTCTACGATTCTTATCGTGGAGTAGTAATCATGGTGAGAATCAAAGATGGTTCTGTTAAAGTTGGGGACCATATTAAGCTCATGCAATCTGGACGCGACTATTTAGTCACCGAAGTTGGAATTAGAACTCCTGATGAAATCAAACTCAAAGAGTTAAAGTGTGGTCAAGTTGGCTACATCTGCGCACAAATTAAAGACATCAGAGATGTCCGTCCTGGAGATACAGTTACTTTATTTGATCGACCAGCCGCTAAGGCGCTTCCTGGATACCGAGATATCAATCCAATGGTGTTCTGTGGCCTTTATCCAGTTGACAGTGATGATTATCAAGACTTAAAAGACGCTTTAGAGAAATTATCTCTAAACGATGCTTCCTTGCAATTTGTTCCTGAAACTTCGCAAGCCTTAGGATTTGGCTTTAGATGTGGTTTCTTAGGGCTCTTACATATGGATGTCGTTCAAGAACGACTTGAAAGAGAATACAATATCAACCTAATTTTAACTGCGCCAAGTGTTATATATCACGTTTACCTCACCAATGGTGAGATGATTCAAATTGATAATCCTTCTGAACTACCTGATTCTTCAAAGATAAAATCTATTGAAGAGCCATATGTCAAAGCAAATATCATGACTCCAAAAGAATATGTTGGGCCAATCATGGAGCTCTGCCAAGAAAGAAGAGGAATCTATTTAGATTTGCAGTATTTTGATGACACAAGAATGATTCTTGTCTATGAATTGCCATTGTCTGAAATTGTTTACAATTTCTTTGATAAACTTAAGAGCTACACCAAAGGATACGCTTCCTTTGACTATGAGCCATCTTCTTATAAAGAAAGTGATCTCGTAAAGATGGATGTCCTTTTAAACGGCCAAGCAGTTGATGCTCTTAGTAGCATCGTCTATCGCCCACAAGCATATAACAGGGGCCTAGGCATGATTAGACGCATTAAGACTGTTATCCCTAGACAGCAATTTGAAATTCCTATTCAAGCCGCTATTGGTGGAAAGATTATCGCTAGAGTGGATGTAAAGGCAGTTAGGAAAGACGTTTTAGCAAAATGCTATGGTGGAGACATCTCACGTAAGAAAAAGCTCTTAGAGAAGCAAAAAGAAGGCAAAAAGAGAATGAAGAAAGTTGGATCTGTAGAAGTTCCACAAGAGGCATTTATGTCTGTTCTCTCTATTGACGAAGAAGACGAATAATTGGTAATAAATTAGTAGTTTTTTAGTTTATATCTTGTTTAACAAGGTGTTTTAATATAGAATGAAACCTGAGAGGTAAAAACTATGGGAAATAATGACCTTGCAATTAGATTTACTGAAAACTATTACGCAACCAAAAACGAAGTAAGTAGAGAATTAAAGATTTCGGTGATTGATGGTGTTTGGGATAAGATTTTATCTTATCGTTCACCTTTTTATCACTACCTATTAATCAAAGGAATTGATAAAAATCAATTAAGAGTGTGCTTATGTCCAACGATTGCAAATAAAGCAAATCAAGCTGAAGCAAAAATGCTTCGTTTAATAAACGAATACAATAAGCTTGATCGTGTAACAGGTGATGCTCAACATTTTTCACAAACCAGTTACATTAAAAGCATGCAAAATGTCGCTGTTAAGAACGACCTTGTAAGTGACGAAGAGACACTTAGAAGAATAATTCACGGTGAAAAACTTAATCGTCGACTTGGAAACTATTATGATGCGCTTAAATATATTGAAACCAAACATAATAGTGATGTTAATGTCGATTATTTAGCAGATTTATTTAGCTTAGTTACTGGCAATCCAGAGTTAACCTATTTTTATCGTGATACAGATGTGGAAGATATCAACTCTTCTTCCATTATTTCCCGTGTCTATAAATGCGCTCCACATCAATTAATCGAACAAATGATGGATGGCTTATTTGCTTTTATAGCAAAAAGTAACTTAAGTTCGCTTAATAAATCGATTATTACTTATTACTATGTTCAATTTGTTAAACCTTTCAAACATTTTAATGACGAGATTGCTTCATTGTTAATGAAGGCAGTACTTGCTCACGATAGCCTTGGTGAATTTGCGGCCTGCATTCCATTTGAATTCTTATTAAATGAAAACGCTGCTCAAGTAAATAAATTATTTACTGAAGTTCAAGCTACTTCTGACGTCACTTATTTCTTAACATTTGCTTTAGATTCAGTGACTAGAACTATTGAGAAGATGCTTGATTCCGTTGCGGATTATACATCAAAAATCATTAAAAATGATTTCTTTAAACTTGATGAAGATCCAAAAGTGGAACAAATTAATTTATTTGAAGAAGAGCAACCTGCTGTAGAACAAAAGCCAACGCCAACTCCAGTTGCAGAAGTTAAACCAGCCGAACCAATTGTTGTTAAAGAAGTGGTTAGAGAAATCATTAGAGAAGTTCCAGTACCAACTCCTGCACAGGTTGAAGTGAAAAAGGAAGAGCCAGTTAAAGAAGAAAAGAAAGTAGAAGTTTTAGAAAATAAACCTCAAGGTTTAGCAGTCTCATATATTCCAGATGAATTAGACGAAAAAACTGCTAGTAGATTGGAAAAACATCTATTAGAATTAGATGTGCGTCTCAAGAAAGGCCAAGCATATTTCTATGCTAGACACTGCACTCTTGGAATGTATTACACAATCGAACAATATAAGAAAGCAGTGAAGTGTGTGTATGAAACTGCACGTACTTCTATGGAAAAGCTTGTTGAATTCGGTTATTATAAGAAACAAGCAGTTGGCAAAAAGTTTGTTTATACCCCTGTTGATAGAAAGTGAGTTTAAAATATGGTATTAGATATTTCACCTGAATTATTAACATTCCTAATTGTATTAGGAGCAGTCATTGTTATCGCTGGAGCAGCGTTCCTTATTTACTTATATTTAAAACCACGTTTAAAACATGATGATAAACCATCCGAAGAACAAGTTCTTCAAGAAGAAATGGATCGTGTCTTAAAACCAATTGAAGACGAGGAAACTGCTAAAGCAGTGGAACAATATAAAGAAAAAGATGAATAAGGTTACTTCCTTATATATTCATATTCCTTTTTGCGAAAACATTTGTGATTACTGCGACTTTACAAAGTTGCAGTATTTTCGTATCTTCGCCGAAAAATATCTTGTCAGTCTTGAAAAAGAACTAAAGGACACTGTTACTCATAAAGAATTAAGAACGATTTATGTCGGAGGTGGCACACCAACATCTTTAGATGACGACTTATTTTTAAAACTACTAGAGATGATTGAACCTTATTCAAAACAAGTAGAAGAATATACATTTGAATGTAATCCAGAATCTCTAAGTCTTAATAAAATTAAGATGATGAAAAAATATGGCGTTAATCGCGTCTCTATAGGGGTGGAATCTACGGATGACAATATTCTTAAATCCATCAACCGTCATCATTCTTTTAATGATGTGAAAAGAGTGGTGTCTAGTTTAAGAGAAAATGGAATCGATAATATCAACCTCGACTTAATTCTTGGGCTTCCAAATGTCACAGAAAAAATGTTAGAAAAAGATATTAAAAATATCTTATCGCTTAATCCAAGTCACATTTCTTGTTATTCATTAACGGTCCACAAACACACAGTGTTCTATATTAATGGAGTCAATCCCCCAAGCGATGAATTTAGTTACTCTGCCTATAAAAAAGTTGATGAATTGTTAAAGGATTATATCCATTATGAAGTTTCAAATTGGTGCAAACCTGGTAAAGGAAGTATCCATAATCTTGTTTATTGGAAAAATGAGCGTTATTACGGAATTGGATTAGGTGCTTCTGGATATATTGATGATGTCCGATATAAAAATACGTCGAATTTAACCGATTACCTAAACGGGAAAAACGTTCGTGAAGAGGAGCATATAAATCTTAAAGATTTAGAAGAGTATCAAATAATGCTTAATCTTAGGACGATTGAAGGATTAGATTTAGATTTATTCCAATTATTATTTAATAAGGATTTATACGCATATAAGAAAGATGTCATTGATTCATATATTGAAAGCGGTCACCTTATAAAAGAAGACAATTTACTCATTCCAACCTTTGAAGGGATGATGATCTTAGACAAAATTACTGTTGATTTATTTGAATAATCGACAGTTTTTCTTTATATAATCGAAATTTACCCTTTGGGTATTTTATTTTTTAGCACTTTAGTGTTGACAGTGCTAACGCTTAGAGTAAAATAGAATTAGCACTTGGGAATAGATAGTGCTAAAAAGGAGGCCAATATGTCACTTACACGTAGTGAAATGATTCTTAAGATGATTGTTGAGTATTTCATCAAGACTGCTGAACCAGTTGGAAGTCAAACACTCATCGAAGAATATGACCTTCCATATAGCAGTGCGACAATCAGAAATGAAATGTCCGCTCTCGAGAAGATGGGATATATCGAAAAGCCTCATACGAGTGCAGGACGTGTTCCTTCTTCTAAAGGATACGAATACTATTGTATGCACCTTAGAGATAAGGAACTTAACGAAAATATTCGTTACTCATTACAATCTGTTCTTGATTCCAAGATTCAATCGGTGGAAGAAGTGATTAAGAGAAGCTGTGAAATCATCTCCCATATGACAAACCTCGTCAGTGTTGTTATGGGTCCTGAAGAAAGCGCTGAGCACCTCGCAAGCATTCAACTTATTCCAATTAACGAAAATACGATTACTGCAGTCTTCGTTACTGATAAAGGATATGTTGAAAACAAAACCTTCATCCTTGAACAAAACATCAAGCCTGATGAAGTGGTGAAGTGTGTTGAACTTCTCAATCAAAGATTGAAAGGTACGCCAATCAATGACTTAGTGCCAAAGATGGAAGCCTTAAAGCCAGTTCTCTCAGATTATATCGTCTCTCACGATGTTGTCTATCAAGCAATTCTTGAATCGTTATTAAGATTTGCGGGTGATCGTCTCTCCTTATATGGAAGAGAAGAATTGTTCAATCATCCAGAATTCAAAAATGACACTGACGCTCTTATGAGAGTGATGAAATTACTTGATGATGCTTCCTTATTAAGGAAGGCAGACAGACAAATCGAAGATGATGGCGAAACATCAGTAAGTATTGGCGAAGTTGAAGGTAATCCAGATGTTGCTCTAGTCACTGCAAAAATCAAAATTGGTCCTGATAGTGAAAACACAATTGCCCTTGTTGGTCCAAAAAGAATGGATTATGACAAGGCATTATCCGCGCTTGAATACTTATCAAAAGAATTAGAAAAATACTTTAACGACAAAGGAGGTCATTCCGATGGTGGAGAAAACTGAAGAATTGAACGAAGAAGTAGTTAACAAAAAAGAAAAGAAAAAAGTCGAGAAGCTCTCCGAAGAAATCGAAAGATTAAAAGCGGAATCAGATCACTGGAAAAATGAGTATTATCGAGCCTACGCTGATACGAAAAACTTAAGAAATAATCTTGAAAAAGATTATAAAGAAGCAATGAAGTATCGTAGCGAAGGATTTATCGATGAGCTCCTTCCAATCCTTGATAGCTTCCATATGGCTCTTGCAAATGAGCCAACTGATCCAGCTTTAAAAAATTATTTAACTGGATTCCAATATGTCTATCGTAATCTCGTCTCTGTTTTAGAAAATGAAGGTGTGAGTGAAATCACCCCTCAAGTTGGTGATAAATTCAACCCAAACACGATGAACGCGGTAGATACCGTCGAAGACGAAAAAGAAAACCAAATCACAAAAGTTTACGGAAATGGTTACAAACTTCACGATCGCATTGTTCGCCCAGCAATGGTGCAAGTAAGTGTTCGTAAAGTCGAAAATAAAGAAGAATCATCCGAAGAAAAAGCGGATGCATAATAGGAGGAATAAATATTATGGCAAAAGAAATTATCTTAGGTATTGACCTTGGTACAACTAACTCAGTTGTTTCCTATTTACAAGCAGATGGCACTGTTAAGGTGATCCCTTCTCCAGAAGGAACAATGACTACTCCATCAGTTGTTGCTTTTAAAGCAAGTGGTGAAGAAATCGTTGGTAATGCTGCTAAAAGACAAGCGATTACAAACCCAGATACAGTGAGTTCTATTAAAAGAAAAATGGGTAGTGCAGAAAAAGTTCACATCAATTGTGTGAACAAAGACTTCACCCCACAAGAAATCTCCGCAAAAATTCTTGCATATATGAAGAAATATGCGGAAGCAAATATCGGACACAAAGTTGATAAAGCAGTTATTACTGTTCCTGCTTACTTCAACGATGCTCAAAGACAAGCAACAAAAGACGCAGGCCAAATCGCCGGACTTGATGTTGTTCGTATTATCAACGAACCAACAGCAGCGGCATTAGCCTACGGCTTACAAACTGAAAAATCTGAAAAGATTTTAGTCTTCGATTTAGGTGGTGGTACATTCGATGTTTCCATCCTTGATATTGGTGACGGAACCTTCGAAGTCGTTTCTACCGCTGGCGATAACCGCTTAGGTGGTGATGACTGGGATCAAGTCGTTGCTGATTATATCAAAGCCCAAATCAAGATCGAAAATGGTGTTGATATCACCGATAAAGGAAGTTTACAAAGAATTAGAGAAGCTGCTGAAAAAGCAAAGATTGAATTATCTTCATCCTTAGAAACAGTCGTCTCTCTCCCATTCATTTCTATGACTTCCGCTGGTCCAGTGAACTTTGAAACAACTTTAACAAGAGCAAAGTTCCAAGACTTAACAAGACATCTCTTGAAGAGATGTGAAGAACCAGTCAGACGTGCATTAAGTGACGCTAATATGAAACCAAGCGAACTCGATCAAGTCTTATTAATTGGTGGTTCTATCCGTATGCCAGCTGTCCAAGAGTTAGTCGCTCAATTAACTGGCAAGAAACCAAACTTATCAGTCAACCCAGATGAAGCTGTTTCTATTGGTGCTGCTTATCAAGGTGGTGTCGTTAGTGGTGATGTTAAGGACGTTGTCCTTCTCGATGTCACTCCACTTACCTTAGGTATTGAAACATTGGGTGGAGTCCTCACACCATTAATTAAGAGAAACACAACTATTCCAACCACTCAAAGCCAAGTCTTCTCAACTGCAGCAGACAATCAACCAGCAGTTGATATTATGGTCTACCAAGGCGAAAGACCAATGGCTCACGATAATAAACTCTTAGGTCACTTCCAATTAACTGGTATTAAACCAGCAAGACGTGGTGAACCAAGAATTGAAGTTACATTCTCAATCGATGTTAATGGTATCGTTAAAGTTTCCGCAAAAGACTTAGACACTCAAAAAGAACAAGAAATTACTATTACTGGTAGTAACGGACTTTCTAAAGAAGATATCGATAGAATGGTCAGAGAAGCTGAAGAAAACGCTGAAGCTGATGCTAAACGTAAAGAAGAAACCGAAGTCAAGAACAAGGCTGAAACCTTAATTAATGATATTGATATTGCTATGCAAGAAAAAGGCGACAGCATTGATCCAGCTCAAAAAGAGCAAACTCAAAAATTAAGAGATGAACTCAAGACTGCGTTAGACAATAACGATATTGAAACTCTTAAAAAGAGAATTAACGAATTAGAGCAAGCGGCGGCATATATGGCTAATGCTCAAGCGAACCAAAACGCAGGTGCTAATGCTGGTAGTGATTCCACTCCAGGTAGCAACCCAGATGACGTTGTTGATGCTGATTACTCAGACAAAAACAAAGCCTAATTAAATTAACAACATTTCCACCAAGGAGGGCATTTGCCCTCTTTAGTGGCAAATAAGAAAGGATCATTATGGCAAAAAGAGATTATTATGAAGTCTTAGGCGTATCTAAAAATGCAACTAAAGATGAAATTAAATCAAGTTACCGTAAACTCGCTAAAAAATATCATCCTGATAATAAAGAAACAGGTGATGAAGCGAAGTTTAAAGAAGTGCAAGAAGCATATGACATCCTTTTTGATGACCAAAAACGTAGCGCTTATGACCAATTTGGTCATGCTGCATTTGAGCAAACTGGAGGCGGACCTGCTGGAGGTAATCCATTTAGTGGATTTAGCGGTTTCGGTGGCGAAGATATCAATTTAGGCGACATCTTTTCATCCTTCTTTGGAGGAGGCGCTTCAAGAAGTGCAAGAAGAGGTGGACCAGCCAGAGGTGATGATATTCTTATGCGTTTACGTATCGACTTTATGGATGCGGTTAACGGCAAAGATGAAGAAATCAGCTTTGACTTCGATGATGATTGTCCACATTGTCATGGTAGTGGCGCTGAAACTCCAAGCGATATTAAGACTTGTACAACCTGTGCTGGAAAGGGAACAGTTACTAGACAACAAAGAAGTCTATTCGGTGTTGTAAATAGTGAAGTTACATGTCCAGATTGTGGTGGTAGAGGCAAAATCATTTCAAAGAAATGTTCAGTTTGTGGTGGCTCAGGTCATAAACGTGTCAAGAAGACACAAAAGATCCACATCCCAGTTGGCATTAATAATGGTCAACAAATCCGCTTACAAGGCATGGGTGGCGCAGGCACAAATGGAGGCCCACACGGAGACCTATACGTGGAAATCAATATTAAAGATCATCCATTCTTCAAGCGTGAGCGTAATGATATTCACCTTGAAGTACCTCTCGACTTTGTCGACGCCATTCTTGGAACCAAGATTGAGGTTCCAACGGTCAACGGCGATATGGTGGTGACCATCCCAGAAGGAACTCAACCTGGTCAAGTACTTAGACTTAAAGGACAAGGCATTAAAGACCTTAGAACTCAAAAGCCTGGTGACCAATATATCCACCTTGATATTAAAGGTCCTTCTTCTCTTAACAAAAAGCAAAAAGAGGCTCTTGAAGCATATCGAGCAGCAAGCAAGGATGATGACTCCCTCTTCAAAAAATTTATAAAAAAATTTAAAAAATAAGACCCTTTGGGTCTTTTCTTTTTGAGAGAAAAAAATTAAAAAAAGTTAGTTAAGAAAAACGCATTTTCGCCCACTTATATATATGAGGGGGTTTTTACTCTCAGAAGGAGGAAATATGTATTTTATATCCCAATTAGGTAAGCAAGATTGCGCCTTTGCTTGCTTAAAAATGATGCTTGCCAATTACCATCATGATAAGAATTATCTTTTTTTGCCGCTTCCAAAAGATAATAAAGAAACTTATAACTTCCAAGAACTTACTGCAATTGGCAAAAAGTATAACCTGACTTTACAAGGTGTCAGAATTTTAGAAGTCAAGGAACTATATGACTGTCAAGAGTTCCCAATCGTGGTCTCTTTAAGAAGGCCAAAGGGAGCTAGACACACCGTGCTTCTTTTAGGGGCGAACGAGAAGTACGTAAAGATGTTTGATCCAGAAGTAGGGAAGAGAAAAATGAAAACTGAGCTGTTTGTTTCTGAATGGACGACTCATGCTTTAAAAATCGTTGATGGAATAAAAACTAAATGTCCGATGATTTTCCCAAATTTCATCTCTAAAAGAGATAAAATCATTCTCCCAATTTTGCAACTTATTAGTGGGGTAGGACTTTTATTAGGAACTTATTTCATCAGTGAAGAACTAAAGTTTTATCTTCCAATTATCTTCTTCGCCATCTTTCTCATTTTCGAGATCTTATTCAGAAGCTCTCTCGTTAGCGCAATGAAAAGGATGGATGAGAATATCTTTAAATATGGTTTTAGAGAATTGAATCGAAACTATCAAGAGATTTATTTGACAATGGAACGATATCGTCAAATATCATTAAGCATTCTCCCTAACTTTATCAATTCATCGCTTATAGCAATATTTATCACCGCAATTTTGATAATCAATAGTCCGATTAATGTTGTCTATATAGCTTTACCACTTGCTTTAGCAGCAATCAATGTTTTCTTATATAGGCCTTATTTCAAGGACAAGAATATTGAAATAGCAGCGAAAGAAAAAGAAGTAGGGGATGTGGAAAATGATTTCCAATTTAGAATGAAATGTAGTGAAACACATACACAAGCATATGAAGTTGGACTGAATCACAATATCTACACTTATTTAGAAGTGACGTCCCTGTTGTTGACAATTATTTTAACAATGACAATCTCTAAAAACATAAATATTACATATGTAATATTCTACCTCTGCATTTCTATCTTCCTTAAAAGCACCTTTGAAAAGATCTTGGAATTTTCTAGTCAAAGCGAAGAATACGACACAGTAAAAAACAAATTAATTAATTCTTTGGAGTTTAAAGACAAGAATTCGTAGATTATAAGTGCTTATCTATGATAAACTAATAAAGATGGAACTCGATTTTAATTCTAAATTTGAAGAATACAACGATTACGAAGAACAATATCTTGGTCTTATGGAAGTCGCCTTAAAAATGCTTGATATCAAGTGCGACCCCATTGTTTCTGTCAGTTTCGTTGATAATCGATACATCCATAAAATCAATAAAAAATATCGCGGTATTGATCGACCGACTGATGTTATCAGTTTTGCCTTCCTTGATGATGGCCATCAATATGAAAAAGTCCTTCATCAGCCTGGAATCGTCGCTCTTGGAGATATCTATATCTCAGTAGAAAAAGCGATTGAACAGGCAAACGAATATGGACATTCTGTTAAAAGAGAATTATCATTTCTCTTCGTTCACGGCTTACTTCACTTACTTGGTTACGATCATATGAACGAAGAAGATGAAAAAGTGATGTTTGGTCTTCAAGAGAAGATACTGAAAGAAAAAGGAGTTTAATCATGGATAAGAAAGAATTAGTCGCTAAAGCGGTTGAGGCTAGAAACCTCTCATATTCACCATATAGCAAGTTTAAAGTTGGCGCGGCATTGCTCACTAAAGATGGACAAGTGTTTTTAGGCGCAAACATCGAGAATTCTTCTTACCCATTATGTATGTGCGGTGAAAGAAATGCGTTATATAACGCAATGATGCACGGATATAAGAAAGACGACTTTGTTGCTCTCGCCTTATGTGCAGATACCGATGAGCCTTGTTCTCCTTGTGGAGCATGCCGCCAAGTCATTAGTGAACTTTTCCCTAGAGATGGTGTGATTATCATGTCTAACCTTAAAGGTGATATTAAAGAGACTAATGTTGACGAACTTCTTCCATTTGCTTTTAGTGGAGATGATTTAAAATAATGAAATCTGGATTTGTGTCCATACTTGGACACCCTAATGTTGGTAAATCAACGATTCTAAATGGAATCATCAATAGAAAAATTTCTATTGTTACTGATAAGAGCCAAACAACTCGTAATATAATTAAGGGAATTTATCGTTCTGACAATAGTCAGATTATCTTTATTGACACTCCTGGTATTCATAAACCTCATGCGAAACTCGGTGAGGAAATGAATGCGATGGCCTATTCAAGTGCGCACGAAGCTGATGTGAATATCTTAGTAGTGGATGCTTCAAAGCCTTGGAACGAAGGAGATGAATTCCTCCTTGCTCATTTAGATATTAATAACGCTCCATTAATTATCGTTTTTAATAAAATCGATCAAGTAAGAATTACCGATGTTGAAAAGTTGAAGGCTATTTATCACGAAAAATTACCAGAAAGCCATTTTATTGACACGGTAGCGAGCGAAAAGTTCAATTTAGAGGAATTAATCGCCATTGTGGAAAAACTCCTCCCAGAAGGCCCTGAATATTATCCAGGAGAAGAAGTAACTGACAAGGATGAAATCTTCCAAATCAAAGAAATCATTCGTGAAAAAGTTCTTAAAACCTTAAGGGATGAAGTCCCACATAGCATAGCTATATATGTTAATAACATCGCGTGGGAGGAAAATCCAGTTCATATTCATGCTTCAATCATTGTTGAAAAAGATTCCCAAAAGGGAATAGTCATTGGAGCGGGTGGAAAGCGCATCAAAGATATTGGTTTAAAAGCACGTCGTGATATTGAAAAGCTTTTAAATAAGCACGTCTATTTAGAACTATTTGTGAAAGTCCAATCCGATTGGAGGAATAACGATAGTCTCTTAGAGACTTACGGATATAAAAACAAAAAACAATAACATGAAAGTAATCGTGTTAACAAATAGCAAATATAAAGAAAACGACATCATCTTTAACGCGATAAGTGAAGAAGGTGAATGTTCTTTTAAAGTTTGTGGTGGACAAAGCAGTAAATCACCATATGTATGGTTGAATAATCCTTTAACCATCGCTGAAGTGGAATTTGGAGGAGACCGTCGATTTAAGTATCCGACTCTTAAAGAAGCAAAGCTTATCTCATCGTCTCTTACATTAGATAACGATTTAAATTATCTTTGCACAATCGCAGTGATTAACGAATTAGTTAATAAATGTTTTGCAGAAGGTGAAAGGCATATCTTATTCAAAGATATCGAAGAATCATTAACCGCATTAAAAAACAACAAAGATAAATTGATGGTTATTCTTATTTTGCTTGCAAGGGTAGCGAAATACACTGGATCTGAACTTGAAGTTGATAAATGTGTTTTCTGTGGCTCAACAAAAGATATAATCGCCTTTTCATTCCCTGATGGAGGGTTTGTTTGCAAGAACTGTTTTGAAAACAGTATGGCGACCACTGACTTAACACCAAATCAAATGCTTCTCATAAGATATATCTTTAAATCACCAAATTACGAATGTCGTGGCAGTGATAGATACACTGACGAAGACAAGAAAGTAATTCTTAAGTGTTTAAGAGAATATTTATTTGATGATATTGGTGTTCGATTAGAATCAATTACTGCCTTACTATAGTAGGGTCCTTATTTAAAAATAAAAAATACACTCATAATAGGTTGACAAGAACAACTTTTTTCAACATAATTTATCCCGTACATTCTATGGGGGTATTTCACAATGAGTGAATACAGTTTTGATAAATTATGCAGCCATTTTATCTCCTCTGGTTATTATTTCCAAGGCAGTGAGATTTATGGTGGATTATCCAATACTTGGGACTACGGTCCTTTAGGAAGTGAAATTAAAAACAACATCAGAAAGATGTGGTGGAAAAAGTTTGTTCAAGAAAGTCCTACTAATGTAGGAATTGATGCTGCAATTCTTATGAATCCTAAAGTGTGGGAAGCAACTGGACATGTTCAAACATTCAACGATCCTTTAATCGATTGTAAGAAGTGTAAACAACGTTTTAGAGCTGATCAATTGATTGAAGAAGCGGATCCAACTGCGCCTGTTACATCAATGACAAACGAAAAAATGATGGAATACATTCGTGGGCATCATATTGCTTGTCCAAATTGCGGCGCTGAAGATTTCACCGATATTCGTCAATTCAATATGATGTTTAAAACACATATTGGTGTTACTGAAGATAGTAAATCAACTGTCTACTTAAGACCAGAAACCGCTCAAGGTGTTTTTGTGAATTTTAAAAATGTCATTAGAACCACAAGAAGAAAATTACCTATCGGTATTTGTAATACCGGTAAGGCATTTAGAAACGAAATCACTCCAGGTCAAATGACCTTTAGGACTCGTGAGTTTGATCAAATGGAAATGGAATTCTTCTG
>OCTW011345399.1_pt1 | contig 16205 bp, 27 predicted proteins | sample 1539671 | NCBI WGS metagenome assembly OCTW01 (sample SAMN02144230, study PRJEB22623) | gut metagenome | biome: sheep rumen | host: Ovis aries | place: New Zealand
ATTTTAGTATTCATTATTTTCATACTAGCCCCACTTTCTGTACTTAAGCTTTTCTTTATCCCAATCGGGGTATTTTGATTTTAAGTAGTTTTCAAACAATGGCAGCATTTCATTACGGTATTTTGAATTATCTAGCATGTGATGATGGTATCTACATCCGAAGGCTCCATTTTGTGGTATGCCTAATCCTAGTTTAGAACGTGGTATAAAGTGCATTATATCATGAACTATACAATCTAACTTGTTGGGGTTAAATTCTTCCGTACGATAGCCCATTTGGCAAAATATACAGGTTTTATCGCGTTCTATTATTTCTTGCACGGTTTTTTTGCTAAATTGGAGCAATTTTGTATAACTAGCCATTATATCCACCTCAATTTAAGCTCTTCTATTTCGTTTGGCGTTAGTGTTTCTATGCCTAACTGTTTTGCTTCTGATACTACACCGTCTATAAGTTTGCTCATTTGTTTCGTATTCATTTCAGAACTAGGAAGATAAGCTTTATATGATTTAAATAGCTTGTCTCCCTTTTTGATTGTACTTTCTTCTTCACAGTACTTAATTAGCCCTGTTATGTTATATTCTGCTGGTAATAATAAGCTATATGTTTCTCCATATTGTTTAAGCATACTCCTATGTACAAAGTCTTTGCTTTGATTTAATGTGCTTGCTATTTTATTTACCAATACCCAGTAATAGGCGTTGGCGTCTAATGAACGTTTATTTTTATGTTCTTTTACTTCGTATATTTTGTCATCGTCTAATGTAACTAAATATGGTATTAATTGTTTAGGCGTTCCTATCATCTAATCACCGTCAATCTAAATAATTATCTTCTATCTCGTCACCAAAATCTGAAAATGGGTCTTCTGTATCACTTTGTGGTGTTTGTGTATCACTTACTTGTCCATTAACTTGTCCACTCTTTTTGCTATCTAAAAACTGTAAATTATCAACTACAACTTCAGTAAAATATCTTTTGTTTCCGTTTTGGTCTTGATAACTACCCGTCATTATTCTGCCATCTATTGATACTTGACTACCTTTATCTAAATATTTGCATATATTTTCCGCTTGTTTTCTCCATGCTCTTACTGTGATAAAATCAGCTTCACGTTTTCCCTCTGCGTTTGTATGATTTCTATTTACTGCTACTGTAAATCTTGTTGTTGCTACACCTGAACTTGTATAACTTAATTCAGGCTTTGCCGTTAGTCTTCCTACTAAACATGCTCTATTAATAAGTCATCATCTCCTAATCTTCTCTTATATCTACTCTGTCTATGATTTCTATTACCTTTTTGTTTATTTTATGGTTTTGTATAAATTTTCCATATTTTTCTGTAGTTTCAATTACCCCTACTATTTTTATCAAATCATAATCGTTCATGTTTTCTACTATTGCATAATCTCCTATTTCAAACTTCATATCTTCATCAATATTCCAATAGTACGTTGTATTACAACTATTTAATCTACCTGCAACATATTTAATTGTTTTAGGTGACTCAACTGTTGTGTTTTCAACTGGTTTAAACGTTCCTACAAACTCTAATATTTCTTCACCTTTCATCTTTAGTCATCTCCTCTATTTTTTTAACAAATTTATTTTTGTTTAAATTCTTTAGCCTTCTTCTTATCTCACTATCTATCATTAAAATTGTTAATGTTATCATGAGTATTACAAATATAATTTCTAATGTTTCTAACATAATTCCTCCTAAATTGCCACCATATTGGCATCTTCAATACAGTCTTGGCAACAATATCCACAGCCACCGTTGATGTATTCGTCTGTATCCTCTAGATCATCTTCTGGATAATATTCTCCACACATATCACATTTCATAGCTTCTTCTACTTCTCCACCACATATTGGACATTTATAATCTGTGTAATAGTGTTTATCTGGAAATAAATTACCTACACCATACTCTGTTTCAAAACATTTTTGTTCTGCTTTTAACTCATCACTACTTAATTCAGTTTCGCAGTATTTACAGTAATACATTTAAGCCACCTTCTTTTTTAATTTTTCGATCGCGTCTTTTAATTGTTCTAGTGTCATCTCGCTATTACTTGAAACTTTATAATGGTTATAAACTTTTTTGCGTTCAACTCCTGTTTTAGTAAATAAGTAATCCAACTCCAACATCAACCTCATTGTTTCTTGTTGTTCTTCTGGTGTTAAGATTTTAATTCCTTTGTCTTCATAAATTAATTTAATTGCTTCTTTAACTTCATCGTTGATCCTTTCACTTTCTAAACACCAATCGGTGTAGCTTTTTGGAATATTCACTAACTTTTCACCTTTATGTTTTCCGAAAGACAAGACGTATTCTTTAGCTTTTTCAAGTGTCATAGGTTCTTTAGAACTATTGTATTTGCTATCACCCCAATAAACCTTGGCACCCATTCCTAAGCTCTTACATGCAACTGATAAAGCGTCTGTGTATGCCATTTTAAAGCATTCATCACTTGTATATAATCCGTTTTTCTCTTTAGCTACAAAACTACTTCCGCCTGTTCCTGTTATTGGTTCACTCCACAAATCTTCTTCTAATCCATAAGGTGCTTTATAATTTACAAACAAGTTTATATCTACTATCGCTATTTTTTCATTGTTAGCTCCTTCTATGATTTCTCTGTTAGTTATTGGTGCGTACCACCCTAAACCACATGGGCCGAACACCTCTGTAAGTTTTTCTATTCTCCACATTGGTTTAATATCTGTCATACCATTAAGACGACCGCCTTTAATTTGTTTTTGTGCTTCATCTGGTACTGTTTCTACCTTTTCATAAATTAATTTGTTTTCCATTTCTAAAACCTCCTAATTTTTCTTTAAATAATATTTTGCATAGTTACAAACTTCACCATATCTGTTTTTACTGGTTACCATATCTGTATCTATTTCAATGTTTCTTTCTCTTAATTCAAATATTCTTGCTGATAATCTTGTTACTCCTAAATCTTTAAATGCTTCTAATGTCGTTATACTTCCAAATTGTTTAATATAATCTAACACTCTATCAGCTTGTGTTTTTCTTGGTGTATAATTTCCTGTATCTCGTTTTTCAATTACTTTGTCTATTTGACCAGCAGTCAAATATATTTCATGTTTAACGTGCATTGATATAATGTCCTGTGGTTCTTTTTCACTCATTAATTTTTCAAAATCTATTTTTCTCATTTGTTTAATACCCTTTCTATTTTTTTCTCTAATTCAGCAATTTCTTTTGGACTTGCTTTTTCTGATTTAATTTCTTTTCCGTACCAATTAGGTTTGTTTTCAACTTGCTTATGTTCTTTTAATGGATAAAAATCTTTCCACGCTCCATTAATTGCATTTGTGATAATTTCAATCATATCTTCATCTGTCTTTGAATAATCAGTTAATTTTTTAATCAATCTTTTAATAACTGTTTCTGTCATAGTATATTTATTTTTAATTCTTAAATCTAAATATTCTTTTAATAAATCTTTTATAGTATCTTTAAACTTAAAATCTAAAACATAAAACATAAAATATAAAACACTTGTTTTGTTACCCTCTTTGATTTCAATTTGATTTTCATTTGATTTCAATTTGATTTCAATTTGATTTTGTTTTGATTTACTCTTTTTAGCGTTGTTTGACTTACGCTTTGACTTATCTATTTGATGTTTAAGAGTGTTAAAGATTGCTAAATTATGTCCATCAAGTTTAGGTATTTTATCTTTAAACACATAATCAATAATCGATGCTAAGATTAACATTTTATCTTCGTTTGGTAATGTATCTATCAAATAGAAATAATCTCTATAAAATGTAAAGCTATTTATATCGTTCATACTTTTTCCCTTTCTATTTGCCTTAACTACCTACATAGCCACCAGATCGACATGAAATTAAATAAAATAATAGTTTTAGAATTATAAGATATAGTTGTATTAATAAATTGTAAGATGTGAAAAGAATTTAATCTGATGGCTGTATAGATAGTCAAGACATTGTGTTATAATATTTTCTTGTTAGGAGGTGTTGTTTTTTGCTTAATGATAAATACTATAAACTTTTAACATATATCAAAAGTAGTCCAAATTTTGCAGTTTCTAAAGAAGTTTTATATAACTCTAAAAAATTCATTCCAGATGATATTGATATTCTTCTGATAGAATTAGAAAAAGAAGAATTAATAAACATTTATAACCATGATGGGATAGATCACTATCGTGCTTCTCACAAAGGCGATTTATTTATAAAGAATTACAAAAACAATTTTAGAAAAACTATTTTTGATAAATATGCATTCCCTATTATTACTTCGGCAATATCATTGATATTAAGTCTAATAATAGGTTCAATGATGAAATAACTAACAACCACTTAGTTATTTTTTTTAATTTATATACTTCACAAAAAACAATACCTTTTTCTGTTATTTTTATTTGCTTATCCATGCTTTCCCTCCTAATTTGCATTTTCCCCTGATTTCTGTTACAATTAAATTGTGTTTTTATTGGAGTCCACCAATTAGTGCTACACCTAGTATCATAATTACTAATAGCACTGTTGTTGGACTTTTTATTATGTCTAACATTGTTTCACCCCATTTCTTCTAATTTTGCTAACTTTTTAAGATAATTAATATCTATCTTAAAATAATCAATTACGTACCTCATAGGTACTATTTTTTGTCTTGGCAAGCGATAACCATCATCTTTAATTTGCTCTTCTATTTCTTTACGAACTTCTATGGCTTTTCCCATGCCGATGTTTCCAATAATACATATTGCTTTATTATCAGCCCATTGACTTGTCATAGCTAATAGTTGTTCACTTGCTTTGTGTTTTAGATATTTTGCCATCTTATACCTCCTTTGTCGTGCTAGATTTTTATTTTTTTAACGTTTTACTAATGATTGACAATAATATCAACGTTATACAAATTATTAATGTTATCACTACATCACTTGTCATTTAATCATCACCTCGTTGTGTAAACACTACACTTTCTTTAAAAAAAATATCACCAATATCACATTTTAAAGCATTCGCTAACTTTAACATAGTTTTACTTTCAACATTTTGTAAAGAATTATTTTCTAGTAAAGATATTGTCTGCCTTGAAACATTTGACATTTTTGACAATTGTTCTTGTGTTATTCCAAGTTCTTCTCTTTTTTCTTTTAACAAATTGTTCATTTCCTACGCTCCTTTCATTGTCAATCATACACTACATTTTATATCTTGTCAAGCATGTTTTACAAAAAAGACAAAAAAAATATTGTATTTTTGTAAAGTTTGGTTTACAATATAGTTGAAAGGGGTGTAATATATGAATTACATTGGAGAATTTATAAAAAAGTATCGTGGTGAAACATCTTTACGTGATTTTGCCAAAAAATGTGATATTAGCCATACACATTTAGATAGTATTGAAAAAGGTTATGATCCTAGAACCGGTAAACCAGTAAGGGTTACTGTTGACACTCTTAAAAAAATTGCCAACGCTATGGGGATGAGTATAAATGATTTGTTAATTGAATCTGGTGATGTCAAAATAGAAGATTTGAACTACAATGAAATATCTAACTTATCTCCAACTAAACTAGACAGAGATGTCGTTAAGATACCTGTATTAGGTAAAATCCCTGCCGGTATGCCATTTGAAGCGATAGAAGACACATTTACAGTAGATTTTGAAGAAATACCTAGAGAATGGCTAAAAGGAGGCAAAGAATATTTTGCTTTACGTTTGGATGGTGACAGTATGGAGCCTGAATTCAAAGATAAAGATACAGTAATATTCTTAAAAACTTCTACTTGCAATTCTGGACAATACGCTTGTGTTAAGGTTAATGGCTTTGATGCCACATTTAAAGAAGTCAAGATACAAGAAAACGGTATATTATTATCACCATTAAATTTACATAATTCTACTAACTATTCACCTACTTTTTATACTAAAGAAGAAATTGAAAATTTACCTGTAGAAATTATAGGTGTAGTTAAAAGAAGAATTGGAGATTATTAGTGTCGATTAAAACTTGCTAGTATAGAAGTTTTAAAATAGATATTAGATTGGAGGTGTATGATGGCAAACTATACAACCATTACTTCAGATAAGAGCAAAAAAACTGCATTTTGGTTATGTATGCTTGGTATTATTGGAATTGGTGGTATCCATGATTTCTATTTAGGAAAAATCGGAAGTGGTTTTATAAAACTTTTTACTGTAAATTGGTTTTTTGTTGGAACAATAATTGATTTGATAAAAATTAGTACTGGTGGATATACTGATAATTCAGGTCAACCTTTAAGACAATAAATAAAAAAACTACCCTGCTGCAACAGGATAGCAAAATATATCTAAAACTTGTCTAGCACGACACGAGCTTTTAGATACTCTAATTATAACAAAAATAAAAAACAATTACAATATTCGGAGGTGGTTTTATGCCAGTATATAATGAACCGGACAGAAAAAAATGGACTAAAGATAAAAGGCATTGGTTTTTTAGATGTTCTTACGAAGATATAAACGGAAATAAAAAAAGATACAAATCTAAAATGTACGCCAGTCAAGATGAGGCAAAAGATGCTGAAAGCGAGTTTTTAATTAAAGTTAGAAATCACGATAAACACGAAGATATATTATTTAAAATAGTTATTGATGAATATTTATATTATAAAAAAAGGTCAATAAAATCATCTACTTACTACGGCATAGAAACTTATATAAACAAGCATATCCGCCCCACTTTTGACAATAAAAAAATCTCACAAATAAAAAAATCCACCATTAACTTATGGTTAGAATATTTAGAAGAACAAAAATATAGTGTCAAATATAACAATAAAATAATTGGTCTATGTAGAGAATTATTAAATTATACAAAAGATAATTATATATTAGATCAAAAAGTTATTACATCATTACAATCAAATAAAGACGAAAATCCTAGCAAAGAAGAAAAGCTTACTAATTTTTGGGATTATAAAGAGTGGCAAAAATTTATAAAAAATGTTGATGATGAATATTATTATTTAATTTTTAATTTTTTATACTTTACTGGTTGTCGTATTGGTGAAGTTATGGCACTAAATTGGAATGATATCGATTTTGAAAATAAAACCATTAATATTAACAAGACATTAAACGCTAAAGTGGGAAATAACTCATATATTATTACCTCACCCAAAACAAAAAATTCAATTAGAAAAATAGACATATCAGACAATTTATTAACACTTCTTAAAACTCATTATGAAAATGAAAAAAAGATATTTGGCTTTAATCAAGATATGTTTATATTTGGAAATATCACTCACCTAGCCTTAACTACTTTAAGAACACATTTAGATAATTATATAAAAAAAGCCAATGTAAAAAGAATAACTCCACACGGCTTTAGGCACTCACACGTTTCACTATTAATTCATTTAGATTGCAATTTTAGAGATGTCGCCGAACGTATTGGGGATACAATTCAAATGGTACAAAATACATATTATCATATGTATCCAGAAGAAAAATCAAAGGTAGTAAAACTATTAAATACATTAAAATAAGGTCGTAAAATGGTCGTAAATCAATTAAGATATAATAAAACCCTTTAAAATAAAGGGTTATTTTTAAATGGAGCGGGTGAGGAGAATTATTTATATATATTTTTATATTTTTTCAAATTCCTAATTCGTTGTAAAATAAGGGTAAAACACACATTAATATTTTTATTTTTTTCAACGTTTTGTAAAATGAGGTCGTAAAATGGTCGTAAAACGTCGCACTTTGTCGAACTAAATTTATTGACTTATATATACCATACTGTTAATATAAGCATCGGTTTTGAAAAAAACCAATTTTCCATAATCGAAAGGTTTATTCCTTTCTGCCCATAAAAAAGAACTCGGATTATAATTCCGAGTTTTTGTATTGATTTATATGTCGTATTTTGTTAGAATATGTAATTGAGATGTACTTGAGTTAGGTGTTTTTTCCTCTGTTCAATGTTTTTTAAATTATTTTATTAAATTAGAACGGAGGTGATGTCCTATGACGAAAGGTATTTATGGAATATATAGTATTAATACTTATTTTTTTATATCTACTCAAATCAAAAGACTAAAAAAAGAAAAACACCATTCTACTTTGATGCGGTGTTTTTCTCCAACCATATTGGGCAGAGATAACACCTAACATAAAGGGGTCAAGTGCATCTCTTTTTTTAATGGTATGTAAGAAATAGCAGATTATACATAGAAGACCTTTTTCTTACATTTTTATTTTAACAACTTTTAAATAAGATTTCAACCCCCTACACAAAAGTTGACACATCTCATTTAAAAAGTAGTTATTATTATAATGATTATTTTTAAAAAGTCAAGTTTACTGTTAAGTTTTATTTCATCTGTATTCCATCAATAGTTTTTCCATATATACCTGCATATCCCTCGTTAGTGTTGTCAGCTTTATGTACCCATGCTAACCAGCCACCACCTTTAATATGTACTCTATAATCAACATGTCCTTGACTAGACCATATCTTAACACCATCAATATCTTTTCCATATATTCCTGAATATGAATTACCATTTGTTTTATTGTTTTTAGAATAGGTGCTAGAATTGATTATTCCTAGCCAATTTCCGCCTTTAACGTGTGTTTGAATATAAATAGTCGCATATTTACTTTTGGCTCTTATACCACCCATAGAATTGCCAAAATTACCTGCATATCCATTCGTATTTATTACTTCAGGTAACCATATACCTTTTTTATTATCGTAAGACTGATAAGTAATATCTCCTGTTATTCCTGATTTATAAGATGAAGATACTTTGGTGGTTGTAACCTTTGCTGAAGAAGTTTGACCTAAAGCGGTTTTTATCATGTTTAAAAATCTATTCCATCCTATATCTAGTGTACGGTGTGGACAATATTTTCCACTCCAATCTTGATGTTTTCTTACTCTATCTATTCCCCAACCTCTTTGTTTTAATAATTGGGCAACAAAAATAGCGGCATTTTGTTCCGATTTTGTAAATCTTTCTCCACCTGATTTAGAATAACAAATTTCTACTCCTATGCTTCTTCTGTTACCAGAACCATTACCATCTCCACTATGCCAAGCGTTACGATTAGTTTCTATCCCCTGTACTACTCTATAATCATCTACTGCAAAATGAAACGAGCATTGTTTGTTATTACCTATCATATAAGATACTTCTGACATTGCTGAAGCATCATTTGCAGTATTATGAACAGTTATATATTCAGGTGTCATAGAATTAGGACATTTTATACTGTATTTATTAGACGGACATATTACTTTAGTTATCTCCATCTGTTTCACCTACTATCCCTTTTCCATCTTTTTCATCAGGTTCAATAAAATCATTTTCTTCAATATTAATTTGATAAAGTTTTTCATCAAATTCAACTTCTGTGATTTTAATTTCTTCCATTATTCAGCCTCCTTTGCTAATAATTCAACAATAATTGTTTTAACTGCACTAAAGCCACCAGCTAAAGCACCTATTAAGGCAACCTGTAATTCTTGTTTACTAAAGCCTGTTATTACTAATGCACTTAAAAAACCTTGTAGGAAAGTCCATAAAGCTCTTGTTAATACGTTTTTCCAATTAATTTTTTTCATTCTTTTTACTCCTTTTCTTTTTTGGTGGTAATAAATAAGCTTGATCTACTAATTTTGATACTCCATGATTACCACCTAATATTGTATATTGGTCAAATAAATCTTCTAGGCAAAATCTAACACTATCAGGTAAATATCCTTGTTCTAAACATTTTTCACATTTGCCTACTATTTGGCTTCTGAGTAGACTTATCATAGCTTGTTTCATGGCTTTACTATCTTTATATATCTTTACTATATAAGCTAGTATTCCACCTAATATTAAAGTTACAAACCAATTTAATATTGTATTAGTTATCATGATTGACTTGCCTCGTATTCTGCTACGGTTTTAACATTTGTCATTCTTGAAAAATTAGTATTCAACCAATCTTTTTCTGTTTGTGATTTTACTATAATTTCACAGTTAGCAGGAACAGCATTATTAAACATATTTGTATAATTTGTGACATTTCCAAATTCAAAATTTCTTATATCAACATGTTCTAAACTTTGACAAGCATTAAACATGTTTTGTACGTTTTTTACTGTACTTCCATCAACATTACTTAAGTCTGCTCTTTTTAGTGAATAACAATTAATAAAAGCACCATAAAAATTATCTGCCTTAAGCACTGGCAAAGTCATTTCTTTTAAACTAGCACAAGTGGAAAACGTTTCATAAAAGCCATAAGTTTTTGATGAGTCAAAAACGCCCCAAATAATTTCTTCCAAACTATTACATTGCGAAAATACGCTTGTAAACCCACCTACTTGTGTGAAATCAAATTCGCTAAAATCAATAGAAATTAAATCTTTACATTGTGAAAACATTGAATTGATAATTTTCACAGAATTGCTAACTGTGTTTACTTTTATCGAATTTTTTATGTGTGACGAATAAAAAGCATTTCTAACATCTGTTACGTTATCAGCAATTGTTATTGTTGGCATTTTTTTTATAAACGCAAAATAAGAACTTGCTGTCGTATTATTTGTTATTTCAGTTTCAAAATACTCACTCAAATCAGCTCCACCACTTACATTAGTAGTTACACTTACACTACTTAAACCATCATAACCACTGTCAGCAGTTATTGACTGTGTCCCATTTTCTGTTACTGTTATACTTTTTGTTTGCAAGCTAGGAGTAGAACCTCCACCCCCAGCTTTTTTACCTAATAAATAACTTGTTAAATCCATAGATTACACCTCTAACCATTGTTGATTTTCGCCATCAAACATATAGATTTTTTTTGTATCCATTTCGTAATATATACTGCCATTTTCTATACCTTCTGTAGGTTTAGTGTCTGTAGATAGTCCTCTTAATTCTACCCCTTTTTTCTCTCCATCTTTAGTTATTCTTATATAATCTGTTTTAAATATTGAAATCATTTTTTTATTCCTCCTTTAATTATTTCCTTTTAATGCACTAGCATTTATTTTAATAGGCATATTACCTTCTTCACATGATGTAGATATATTTGTTTCACCGTCGTATGAACGTGCATAATATAATGCATTTAGTTGGTTTATTAAGGATGTATCAGTAATATTTAAAGTTTCGTTAGATAAATAATATATAGTAGCTCCTGTGTCCAATCCACCTGTTGATGAAATATAATCAGTTACTATTAATTCTCCATTATAACTGTTAATTTTTTGTATTTTATTAGGTATGTACCAATTATCAGGCATACCCTCTATATAATCAGCATAGTCGCCTATTTCTACGAGTTCTATATCGCCTAAACTTAACTGATAATTCTGTTCTTTATGTTCTACGTAATCGGTTGCTGTTGTACCTCGTTCAATTTGAAAATTATAAAGTGTTAAGTTTGAACCACTGTAAAGTTGGGTTCTTAATGTTTTTATAGTTTTGCCAGCAGGAGTAGTATATTCAAAATTAGTTTTGTTTAAAGAACCACCACCCCAAATAGCTACTAAATTATACGTAGTATTATCGGTATATACTATAGTTAAAGCACCATCTAAATATGTAGACGAATATGAACCTTTAAATATATATCGAGTGTTTTCTTTAAAATTCTCCAGTATATTTACATAAGTTGCACCGTTACGTTCTAATTTAAACTCTTCACTTGTCCCTGTAACTGTTAAAGTAGATGGGATAACATTTATATCAAACAAATTTCTGTTCTCTACCTTAACACTATTCTCACCAGCAACTACTTCAGGCATTATTGGGCTAGTTGGTGTGGGTGTTCCATCTTGACTTGTATTCCCCCTCGGAATAAATCCAAGTCTTGCCTCTAATGTAGGACTTAGGCTTAAATCTGTTCCTGTATCACTTACTTTAGGTAATTTATTATATATACTTTCAATAGCAGGTGATATATTTTCAGTATTCTTATGTTCTGGTATTGTTCCACCTAGATTATTTATAGAGGTGTAAGTATCAGTTATATCTGTTCTTAATTTATTTAATAAATCTGATGTAGCCATATATTACACCCCATTTCCTGTTGTTAAGGCTGTAAGAATTGTATCTATATCACCTATTAATCCATCTACGTATGATTTTGTTGTTAAACCTTTACCTGTTATTACGTTTTCAAGTGTACCTTTACCTATAAAAGTATAATTATCTTGTATTAAATAATCATTATAAGCAAGTGAAGAAACACTAAGAACACCACTTGTTGCATTAACACTTACATTATGACCAGCTTTTATTACCCCACCCTTATTAGCTGTTGCATAATCAGTATTCTTTATATAGTCTGTTAGATCAGGTATATCTTCTGTATCTGCTTTATTATTTAAAAGATTGTTTGTTTCTTGTTTAGTGTAGTAATCTGATAAATCAATTACAATTTGCTTTTCTCCTAACAATTCCCAAGCATTATTGATATAAACATATTCATCATACAAATTGGTTGTTTCTACGTCTTGTTTTGGCACAAAGTATAAAGTTCCAGCTTCACCTACCGTTGGTAATTGGCTAACCACTAACATTCTTATTTGCCCAGGTTCACCAGTGTCGCCCTTTTCACCTTTTTCACCGTCTAATATTAATACTGATTTAGTGCTACCGTCTTGTTTAGTTATTGTTACAGTAGTGGTTGTATCAACCTTTTCAGCATCAACATCTAATTTCTCGGCGTTTTCTACTGCCTCTGCAATATCATCTAAAGCACCGTTTACACGACTTTCTAACTGTTCATATTCAGTAGGTGTTCCACCTTCACTATTTTTGGCATCAGCTACATATGATCCTTCAATAACAAACCATTTATCAGGTGTAGGACTATATCTTAATAATAGTTCTTCATTTTCTACTGTATAACCATATACACCAATTTTAATTTCACCATATTTTAATACTTCTACTGGTATATCACATTTATTATCTACTATATCTACTTTTATTGGTTTTTCTAAACCAAAAGTAAAGACAGCCTTTTTTACAAGACTGTCATATTCTTCACTTAATTCAAATTCACATACATTAGCTTTATATTCACCACTATGTATTTTTGGTAATTCTGTTATTTTTACTTCATCTTTTGTTACTTTTATTTTCATAGATTACCTCCTAATCTTAATACGATATTATATAATTAAATACCACATATGGTGGCATGTTATTGTGAGCTTGTCCACCGCCTGTCGCTTGAATTTTATTACTTTCCCAAACTTGAGTATTAGAACCTCTTGTATATGAAGTTGATGAACCCGTGCCACCACTACCAGCTATATTATGTGAATGTGATGGCATCTCATTGATTGTTAAAACATGCTCTTTTTCTCCACCTATATTACCTATAGTATTAAAATCTATATCATTGCTATCAAAACCTACTGGAATTGAATGTTTTAAATTAGGTATATTAAACGTAGTAGAACCGTCACCTTCACCAAAAGCCGTTCCTATTACACTAAACAAATCAGCATAATCAGTTCTACTAATTGCAGAACCGTCGCATATTAACCAACCTGCAGGAGCTGTATTTCCTGAATATATATTTACAGTTCCAACTGGTGTGGTTATAATATCGTTCCTTAAATAAGTACGTTTATCAACAAAATCTGTGATACCTGTTGAGGCAGCTTTAAATTGTGCTAATTCATATTGATAAACACCTGAATTTTCGGTTAGTGTTTGTTGAGTTAGACTAGGATATGCATTAGCAGAACTTAACACTTTTAAAACACCTTGATTAAAATTAGATTCATCGTTTGTTTTTGATAAATCCAATTCATAAACTAATTTACAAAAGCTATTATCAAGTTCAACATTTATAGTATTTGAATTTTCAATTTCTGTAATGCCTCCTTGAATGACAATAAAACCATCATTGACAGTAATACTATTTGTAGTATTGGTCATACTGCATTTGTTTCCTTGATTTAAAATGCCATTTTTATTGCTTAAAAATTCTCTATTAAGCAAACGATGTGCAACAGAATTATATAATTGTTTATCGTATGTATGTCCTTTTATCATAAATTTTCATTCCTTTCTTTTAATATTTTATCTATAAAATTAACTCGCAAATTACCACAAGTAAATTGTTTGAAAATGTCATTTTTTTCAGTAATTTTTGAAATGTAAGTATCGGTGATTACGTTGTTTTTTGTTTTAATTTGTATTGGCGTGCCTTGTTTTAATGATGGCACATCGATTAAAGCTGAATTTTGCTTAATTTCAAAAGTAATATTGTGTTGATAGCTATTGCTTTTAAAGGCGTCCGCAATAGCTTGTTCAACATCTTCAGTCCTTTGTGCGGTAATTCTTTTTGTAGTTCCCTTAACTCTATTAGGATCATTTTGATTACTTGTTGTAGTTCTGTCATTTAATAAATATTTATAGTATTTGGTATTTGTGCTTAAATCAAGACATTCAACCTTTGCAATATATGATATAGAAAAAGTTTCAGAATAATTAATAACATCGCTTATAGTAGTATCTACTAATACTTTTTCATCTGTTTTTGTTGAAATTTCAAGCTTTAAATGATTTCTTGAAATTATAAAATCAAATTTCAAATCATAATTTTCAATAGTATTCCCTACCAACGTCAAAAAATTATAAATATTATCTTGAATATTTACCAAACTAGATAAACTTATTATTTTAGGTGTGTGTGTTAACGCTTCTACTTCAAAAAAAGCTTTGTTTAAAAAAGAATCTGTATTAGTAACAAATTCTTCGCTTATTCTATTTGCCAAAAAGTCTTCAATACCCACATTACTTATAGTGTTTTCATTTGCAACAAAACTTTCAAAATCTAGCATAGCCAATATATCTTTACAAGTAATCACATAAATATTTGAATTGTTTTCGTTTTCTTGGCTTTGAACAATGCCAAAAAACTTTTCAATACCATCATTTTTTATATACATAAAATCATTTTGTTCAATATTTAATTTTTTAGCTACTCTAAAAGATGAATTTCCGTTTGTTTCTAAATCTAAATTAATTTCATTAATATCTACTAATATACATTCTTTTATTTCGAATGTGTCTTTGTCTAAAAAATAAGCTAATTGATTTTTCATATGCTACACGCTTTTATAATATGGGTAAATGGTTAGTGTTGCGTCTTCAACATCTTGTTCCGCACTAACGGAAATACTACATTCACCTTTTGGCAACTTAAAAATATTATTATTAGTGATATCAATGTAATCTTGTTTAAATAAAGATTCAATTGTTCCGTTAGTATTTTCTTTTGCAATCATTAAATTGTTATCAACAGAACTATATATAAACTTTTCACCTTCTTGAATTAATATAGGTACTTCAATACTGTATAACTCGTTATCCTTATCATCAAAAATTGTAATTTTTGGATTTTCAACTATACCATTAATTATTAATAAAAATGGTGCTTCTGTATGCCCTTCATTATTAAAATCAATTTTACGAGTATTATAATTCATCCATTTACTTGCCCACCTAAAATCCCATCTTATAGTATCATCTTCAGGCTCGATTTTATATGAATATGTTTGTTCTATATACCACAAAGATAAAGTGTCAAAAGAAATATTACAGCTTAATATATTATTTGTTTTTATTTCTGTTTTTGACAATTCTTTTAACACAACATTTCTCTGATATTCAATAAATTTTTTATTTATTGTAGGTACCTTATAAATCAATTTTAATTCTTTTGATTTTTCAACAAAATCCATTAATTTTTTATAATTATCATATGTTTTAAAACTACATACACCAGAAATAACATTTTGGTTTAATAATTTAGAATAATTAACATATGTATCCCCTACCATTTCATATGAATAAGTATAAGATACACCTAAACCTTGTGGTTCTGTTAAAAAGCAACTATTATTCAAATCCATAAAAGAGTACTTTATACCTTTTTCATTTAATAAATAAAATTCTCTTGCCATTCTTTCACCTTCCTAATAATTACTTCCAAACTTTTTATTAACATAATTAAAACAAGCTTCTAAATTATCTTCAGTCATTTCTTGAACATTAAATGTTATAGTTGGTGTAGTAAATATTGTATTACTTTTTAATTGATTAGCATTTGCGTTAGGATTTATTGTTGGGTTTGATGAATTATTTACCCCATAAT
>OCTW011613535.1_pt1 | contig 16197 bp, 10 predicted proteins | sample 1539671 | NCBI WGS metagenome assembly OCTW01 (sample SAMN02144230, study PRJEB22623) | gut metagenome | biome: sheep rumen | host: Ovis aries | place: New Zealand
AATGCTTATACTTTGTTCATCATTTTTACGCTGAAATCGCATTGCAAATGCTTATACTCAATGCGGGCGGATTACAAATCCGCCCGAACTGTGGATTCTTGGACAAGCCAAGCGTCACCCTATCGGGTGCCGAGCGGCAAATCCGCCCGAACTGTTGCCCCGAACTGTTGAACAAAAGAATCCGCCAGAGCTAAGATTTGCCTGAAACTACATCAGCGACTCGTAGACCCTGATGTGCTCGGCGGCGCATTTCTCCCAAGAAAACTGCCTCACACGGTGCTGCCCGCGGCGTATGTATTCCTCACGCGTCTGCTGATCCTCAACCATCATCTGCATTTTCTCCGCCATGTCATCGGCTGAGTTGACATCGAAGAACAGTCCGGCATCCCCTGCGATTTCAGGGAAACAACTCGCATTCGACAGCACTACCGGGCACCGACAGCTCCAGGCTTCCAGAATGGGCATGCCGAACCCCTCGTAGATGCTCGGGAAAACGAAACAAAGCGCGTCGCGGTAGAGACGCAGCATCGTCGGTTCATCGGCGGCGACATGCAGGAAGGCATCCTGCAACCCCCGCTTGCCGATCAACTCCCTCTCCTCGGACGAGAACGGTGCAGACGTGCACACGGCCATGATGTCAGGATGACGGGCATGGAGCAGCGAGAAGGCATCGATGAAACGACTGAAGTTCTTGTAGGCCGACCTGCGGCCGACGAACAGCACATAGGGTAGGGGAGTCAAGCGGTCAGCTGGCAGAGCCTGAAGGTCGGGCATCTCTATGCCATGGTAGATGACATGCGTCTTACGCTCATCCACGTCGAAAAGGCGCAACAGATCGTTTCTGGTATTCTCGCTCACACAGATCACGGCATCCGCCCTTTCTATCGACCGCCGTTGCTTCTCTACTATTTCGGGGTGAGGGTCGAAGGTCGAGAGGTTGGCGTCGTGGTAAGTCGTCACCATGGGTTTCCGTCCAAGGTCCTCGAGGCAATAAGTGCCGAAATTGGTTTGGTGGAACACATCGTAGTCGCCTTTTCTGACCATCCACCTGGAGTAGGGACGGTTGAGGCGCTCCATCAGCACCGACTGTCCCCGGAAGTGGTTGCCGCAGGTGCGCAGCAGTCCTTTGGCCCTTGCGTATTCGTTGTTGGAGCACAGACAAGTCGTCCGCCAGACATCCTGCGGAAGCCGGCTGATCATCATGACGAAGTATTTCGGTGCTCCGCCATAGACGAAATCGAATATCTGGTGATCGAAAAGCACTCTCATGGTAGAACCCACCTAAAAAAGATTTCCCTATGTGTCAGGCGCAAAGTTACGAAAGATTTCACACATAATTTCATGGATTCGTTTTTTTTCCCTATTTTTGCATGGATATTCAGAAGATGAGCCAGACAAAGAAGAATGTGATCGGCGTGGTGATGGTGCTGTTCAATCCCAAGCCGGAAGATTTGGACAACGTGCGGCGCGTGGCCAGTCGCTACCGTGGATGCGTGGTCGACAACTCAGCCGTGCCCTCACTCACTGAAGCCCGCATCGCACACATGGACTATGTCGCATTGGGCCGCAACATGGGCATCGCCCATGCCCAGAACGTCGGTATAGAGCGGTTGCTGGCGGATGAAGAAATCACCCATGTCGTCTTCTTCGACCAGGACAGCCGTTTCGACGACGATTATCCCGATGTCATCGTGGGCGAGTTTGAGCGCATCCGCCAGCGGCCGGTACGCCTGGCAGCTCTCGGTCCGACCGTCGTGCGCCTTGGCAGCGGTGATGCCTACCGCTCGGTGATCCACCGCACGCCGAAAGAGGACGACGGCTTCACTTCGCTGACCGAGATCATCTCCTCGGGCAGTTGCATGAGCCGTGAGGCCCTCAACGAGGTAGGACTCAACGACGACCGGCTGTTTATCGATTTCGTCGACTGTGAATGGTGCTGGAGGGCCCGCAGCAAGGGCTTCCTCTGTGGCACGACCTCGCTCGTCACCATCGCCCACAAAGTGGGACAGCGCGAGATCCATATCGGCAGCCATGTGGTCATCATCTCGGCTCCCTTCAGATATTATTACCAATACCGCAACCTCATCTGGCTCTCGGCCCGCAGCTATGTGCCGTGGCGTTTCAAGGTGGCCAAGGGTGTCAAGATGGCCCTCAGGTTTGTCTACTTCCCCTTGTTGGTGAGCGGTGGCAGGACTTGTTGGTGGCAGATGGCCCGTGGCGTGCGCGACGGAATAAAAGGCTTGTTCTGCCAATCGTGAGCCATGCTCGGAAAAACATCGTGAATCAAAAAAAGACACTACCAACTATGATATCAGTATGCTTGGCTTCCTACAATGGTGCGGCGTATATCCGCCAGCAATTGGAAAGCATCATTCCCCAACTTTCGGAGGGCGACGAGATCATCATCTCCGATGATGGGTCGACCGACGGTACCCTCGACGTGGTGGCCGCAATGGAAAGCCCGTTGATCAAGGTGGTGGTTAACCAGGGAGACCACGGCTATACGCCCAATTTCGAGAATGCGCTGCGCCATGCCTCAGGTGATTACATCTTCCTCTCAGACCAGGATGACGTGTGGCGTGCCGACAAGGTTGACGTCTGCCTCAGACATCTGCGTGACGTCGACATGGTGATCGCCGATGCCTCGCTGATCGATGGGGAAGGGAAGGAGATCGGCGGGTCCTACCATGCGATACGCGGTTCCCGTCCAGGCCTGTTGGCCAATCTGGTCAGGTTCTCCTATCTGGGCTGTTTCATGGCATTCCGCCGCCGGGTGCTCGACAGGGCCTTACCGTTCCCCGCCAATCACCGCTACTGCACCCACGACAACTGGCTTGGCATCGTGGCGATGACCTTTTATACGGCCCGGGTCATCGACGACAAACTGATCGGTTATCGGCGGCATGGCGCCAACACCTCCGCCGGTGGACTGAAGAAGACCACGAGTGCATGGTTCAAGATCGCCTACCGTCTGTATCTGCTGCGACATCTGGCAGCCCGGATCAGAATCTGATCTCAAAGATCTTGAACAGGAATTTCAGTACCACAAGAAACTGATTGGTGTAGATGCCGTTTTCGCGGCAGGCCCTCACGTCTTCTTTCACCAGCGTGATGCGGCTGTTGACGTTGCGGGTGCTGAGTCCTCCTGTCCGCATCGTCACGAAATCCATTTTCACATATTCCGCCTTGATCTTGTGCTTGTGGAAAAGCCTGACCATCATCTCGTAGTCCGATCCTATCTGATAGTCGGTGCGGTAGCCGCCGTATCGCTCGTAGCATTCCCGCCGGAGATAGAAAGAAGGGTGGGCGGGCATGAAACCGAAGCGCAGCCAGCGGGGGTGGAAGAAGCGGGAGGAATAATAGCGCACCGTCTTCTCCGGCCGGTCGCTGCTGATGAAATGGATATCGCCGTAGACCGCGTCGATGCGCCGCTCCGGGTCGAGGAAATAAGGCACGATGCGCGTGATGACGTCGTCGCTGGTGAAATAGTCGTCAGAATTGAGTATACCGACGATGTCGCCCGTACACAAGCCGATACCCTTGTTCATCGCATCGTAGATGCCGTTGTCTTTCTCCGACACCCATTTCATCCTCCCCTGGAAGAGAGGTTCATAGTGCTTGATGATGTCGATGGTGTTGTCGGTGGAAGCACCGTTGACGATGACGTATTCGATGTCGCTGTAGTCCTGCCTGAGCACCGACTCGATGGTGTCGGCGATGGTGCTGGCGCTGTTGTAGGCGACGGTGATGATGGATACCTTCATGGTTGGGCTCTTTTCTTCTTGTTGCGTCGCAGCCAGGTGCTGCATCCGGCTGTGGCCACTGCGGCTGCTGCTAAGATAGCCAGTCATATATATTTCTCCTTTTTGAGAAACTGGTCGGCGGTCTGGTTCTCGTCGATGTTCATTTTCTCCCTTTTCACGATGCGCATGAGGTCGTTATAGGTGCCGTTGCCCATCGCCGCCGGTTTGTTGCGCATGTATTGCAGGAAGAGTACCTGCGCCTGCACCAGTTCCACGCGCTTGGTGAGCGCTTCGTCGTTCCTGGCGGCTTTCAGCGCCTTTTTGAGCAGTTTCTTGCTCTTGTTGATGAACCGGCTGCTATAGATCGGGTCGGTGTGCCTGATATCGAACCGGAAGTGGGTGTCCGCCTTCACCTGCGACTGTGCGAGGTCGAAATAGCTCTGGATGGAAGGAGCGGCGGCGCCATAATAGTCTTTGATAAAGATCCTGACCAGCGAGTCAGTGTCCTGGCTGGGGTCCCACATCAGTTTGGCGAGCACCCACTGGCGCAGTTCGGCGAACTCGCTTCCCCGCGTCTGGTATTGTCCTTCCTCCAGCACTCCGATGACGTGGTTGCGCTTGAAAGTGCGCAGGTTGGTGGCCAGCACCTTGAAGTTGGGGAAGGGAGCCAGGTATTGGTAGAATCCCACCACATAGTCCCAGATGTAGATATTGTCGGAGATGCGCCCCCAGGCCCTGAGGTCATCCCTGAAGGACGCGTTCTCGGCCGCGTCGATGGGGTGTCCGAGGCAGCATTCGATGTCGCTCAGCCTGATCACCACGTTGCGTCGCGGTTTGATGCTCATCGGCGGTTTGCGTGTGTATTGATAGGCGAAGGTGCCCACGCATTTTCCCGGGAAGGCCTTCTCCACCTGTTCGGCCACGGTGTTGACAGCCCAGATCATCAGTCCGGAGTGCCCTCCGTAGCGTTTCTCCAGTGCCGAGCAGTTTCTGCACTCACAGAAGAGGTTGTTGTCGTATTGTGAGAGGTCGTAGCACCAGAAATTGGGGTTCTCCTTGATTTTCTGCAGCAGTTTGTCGGTGAGAATGCGGATAACCTGCGGGTTTGACAGGCACAGTTGCCCGTTGTTCACCCGCTTGCCGTTTCTCTGGCTGAAATACTCAGGATGGGTTTTGAAATAGTCTTTGGCACTCACGAATTCCGACATGGAGTGCGCCCCCCAGTAGTATTCCGCCCCTCCCCAGTCGTCGCTGTGCGCCTGACTGCAGTTCTGCAGGTTGTGCACGGCCCATTGCTTGTCGCGCAGGTTCTGGTAGTAGAAGAGTTCGCGGTATTTAAAAGCCGGTTGTTCGGAGTGGTTGAGGTCGGGCAACTCATACTGGCTCATCTTGGGCACTTTGGTGCAGTCAGAGGCATACCAGTGGATGCCCAGTTGGCGTTCCAGGAATGAGAACACCCCGTAGAGCGTACCCCGTCGTGATCCGCCGTAGATGACGAGATGGCCGTCGCTGGTGGTGATCCACGAGAAGCCCTCGTCGCCGTCCTGCGGCTGGGTACGGCCGGTCAGTTTCCTCACCCTGTCGTTGAACCCCACAAAAATGCATTTCCCCGGGTTGTTGAGCTGGTGGCTGATGCGCAGGTTGGCCCCGCTCACCTGTTTCAGGTAGGTCTGCAACTGTGTGGCGGCGGTTTTCTCGGATGCCGGGGCATTGGCGTCGACGACGATGGTGTAAGCCGATTTGCCACCGGAGAAAAGCATCCCGCCAGCCATCATGTTCGTCGACAGCAGGAAACTGGAAGCCAGCGTCAGTATGATACTCCTATAATGCATTATTTCAAGATATTAGCGATAGTGGCGATGATGGCGGCGAATGAACCCACCGAGGTGGCGATGCTCAGTGTCTCTTGCAGCGAGGTCTTGCTGATGGGCTTCGAGGGCACCACGATCTCGCATCCAGGCTGCGGTTTGGCACCATGGTTGACCTTGGCCACCTTGCCGCTCATGTAGATGATATAAGCCTGGCGCTTGCGGGCCTTCGTGCCATAGCCACCCGCCTGGTCGATGTAGTAGCTGACTTTGCGTCCCGCCTCGTAGGCCACGGAGTTGGGATGCATCACCTCGCCGCTGATCTTCACCGTGCCGGTGTATTGTGGCACGATGATGCGGTCGCCCTCGCGCAGCACGATGTCCTCGTCGCTGCCGGGATTGCTCAAGGCCAGGTCGAGCGAGATGCCCACGGGGTAAGTCTCGCCCACCTCGTATTTCTGGAGCGCCTGACTCTGGTTGAGGTTGGCCAGGTTGGCATTGCCGCTCTTGGCGATCTGCTCCTGCAAGTTCATCTCAGCCTGCTCGCGTGCTTTCCTCAGTGCCTCCACGGCGTTCATACGCTCCTCCTGGGTGTATCGGCGCTCCAGGCGGGCACCCCTCACGTAGGCACGGTCGTTGACTCCGCCGGCGGCATTCACAAGGTCGCTCAGGCGCATGTTTTTCGATGAGATGGTATAGGTGCCGGCAAACATCACCTCACCCTCGATCTGCACGTTCTGCAACTTGTTGGTACCAGGGCTCTTGCGCACATACACTTCGTCGTAGGGCATGAGGGTGAAGCCCGGTTCGCCCTCGATCACGAAGCCGTCCTTGAGTTGGAAACTGTAGGTGCGGCTGAGCAGCGAGTCGGTGGTCATGGCACCGGGATTGGTGATGCGGCGCGAGACATCGATTTTCACCGTCGAGGCCGTCTCGGTCAGTCCGCCGGCCTGCAGGATGAAGTCCTCAATGGTCTCGTTGGAGGCATAGCGGTATATGCCGGGGAAGTGCACCTCGCCGTGGATGGTGATGGTCTGCTCCTCCATCATGTCCTGCCGGGTGGGGATGAAGAGCACGTCGTTGGGTTTCAGGTCGATGTCGGCTTTGGTACCGTCGAGGATGCCGTCGATGTCGAGGCGCAGCACCTCCAGGGTGCGGTCGGGCTTCATGCGGTGCATCACGGCATGGGCGGTGAAGGCCTCCTCACGCAGTCCCTCGGCATGTTCGATGAGGGTGCGCACGCTGTTGATCTCGCCCCCCACCTGATACATGCCGGGACGGAACACGGCGCCCTTGATCTCAGCCATGTTGCTGTAGCGGTCGATGATGGAGTCGACGGTGATGGAGTCGCCGTCGACCATGATGAATGACGGCATGTCAAACTCATCCACATTGTAGACCGACTTCTCGCGTCCTGACTTTCGGATCACGCGCACGGATTTCTTGTAGGCGTCGCCGGTGAATCCCCCGGCGTATTTGAGCAGGGCGGCGAGGCTTTCGTTGCGCTTCATCTCGTAGTACATAGGCCGTTTCACCTTGCCGTCGATATACACGAGGCAGTCGTAAGGACCCACCATGATCATGTCGTTGTCCTGCAACCTGACATTGCCGGTCATGCGGCCGTTCTGCAGGTAGTCGTAGATGTCGACCACGGAGAGCAACTGGCTGTTGCGGTAGATGCGGATGTTGCGCAGCGTACCGAGGTCGCTCACGCCACCAGCCATGTAGAGAGCGTGGAACACGCTGGCGAAGGCCGACAGGGTGTAGGTGCCAGGGGCCTTGACATCGCCCACCACATTGACCATGATCGAGCGGGTCTCGCCGACGGTCAGGCGGAGTTTTGAACTCTGGTAGCGTGCCCCGAGTTTCTGCCGGATGGTGGCGTTGGCCTGACTCACCGTCATACCCGCCACATACACAGGCCCATAGCCTTCGATCACCACACGTCCGTCGGGCGACACGGTGCTCTCGATGCTCTTCTGCGAAGCCCCGTAGATATCGATGTATACGGCATCGCCCGGACCGAGCCGGTAGTTCTCTGGCGTGGCGATATTCATATTGGGCTCGAAGGTGAGGTTCTTGTTATTGAAGAGGTCGTGTCCGTAGATCTTTTTCTTCTGCCTTTTGAGCCGTTCCATGAGGTTCTCATACATCGTGATGGTGTCGGCGGGCAACCACTCATTGAGCTCGTCCTGAAACTCCATGAAGTCCTCGTCGTCCTCGTCGAAGGTGCGTCGGGTCACGGCGTCATCCTGCAGCCTCATGCCCGAATTGTAGCGGTTGGGGTCAGCGGAGTAATCAGCCGTGCGGTCATCATATTGCGAGTCGAGCATCTGGCTCTTCTTGTTGCGTGTGCGGTCGTCAGAGGCCACGGTGTTGTTGCTCACGGCACCGAGTCCCTCCTCTTTCGACAGGCGCTCATATTTCTTTCTCACGCGCCGTATCTGGTTGATATCCACGCCGCGCTGCATCAGTTGCACCACGATCTGCTGTTGCGATGTGCCGCTCTCATGCTCTTTGAGAATAAACCTGAACACCTGTTCGTCGGTCATCGACGACTGTGCCGCGGCGCCGATCGGCATCAGCACCGCCACCAACAGCAAAAGCAAGTATTTCCTCATACCTTAATTATATATAATAAATTAACGGCCAAAGGCCCCCAGCCTTCGGCCTAAAACTTCTTCCCGCTCAGCATTCCATACACCGTACTCAGTATGATCTTCGTGTCGAGCCCCAGCGACCGGTTGTTCAGATACCGCAGGTCCATGTCGAGGCGCTTCAGCATCTTCTCCATCGTGTCGGTGTAGCCGTTGTAGAGCGTCGCTTCGGAGGTCAGCCCCGGCCGCATCTCGTAGATCAGCATGTAGTCGTGGTTGTGCTGCATGATCTTGTCGATATAGTATTTCCGCTCGGGTCGCGGTCCCACGAGCGACATGTCGCCGATGAGCACGTTCCAGAGCTGAGGCAGCTCGTCCAGATGATGCTCGCGGAGGAAGCGCTCGAAGCGGGTGGATTTCACGCTGTCGCTCTTGGCGATCAGCTGCGGTCCCTCGTCTTCCACCACTGTGCTCAGTGTGCGGAACTTATAGATGGTGAAGGGCTTGCCGCCATAGCCGATGCGCTTTTGTGAGAAGATCACCGGACCGTTTTTCTGGAATTTCATGACGATGGCGATGGCGAGGAAGACAGGTGAGAGCACTACAATGCCGAAAAGGGCACAGACAAAGTCTGTCACCCGCTTCACGCAACGCTGCCAAGGCCGCATCGCATCGTGACTATAGGTCAGGCACACCGCCTGCTCATCGTATATTCTGGCCAAAACAAGGTTTTTTCTTCGGAGGATTCATAGGTCTTCCAACTATAATAACCGCATTTTCACCAAAATATTGCAAAGAAACGCAAAACTTCTTCATTTTCTCCTCATTTTGCGGAGCCGTCAGGTGCCCCGGCCGTTCGCCGTGCTTCCCATCAGTACCCGAAAAAGTGGTATCTCGGGCGAAATCTACCTGTTTTTACATCGATTTCGCCCGAAAGGGAGGTCTCTCGGGCGAAATCCCCCCGTTTTTGCATCGATTTCGCCCGAATGATTTGTTTTTTTGCTTTCTTTTTTGTAGTTTTGTGCCAACAACAGTAATGGCTAACCGTTAATCACTGATGAATCATGGAAAAATTGATAGGTAGAAAAACAGAGATCAAGAAGTTGAACGAGATCGTACAAAATTCTCGTGCTGAGTTCTTGGCTTTATATGGACGGCGACGTGTTGGCAAGACCTTTCTTGTCAATACGGTTTTTGGCGACCAGTTCACGTTCAAGATGACAGGTGTTATCGAAGGCTCACTTCAAGACCAGTTCACTGCATTCATGGATGCCATGGATGAATATGGTCTTCAAGCCCCCAGTCGTCCTGCTGATTGGATGTCGGCATTCATCATGCTTAAGAATGCTCTCCGCAAATCCACGGTGACGAACCGACGCTGTGTCATATTCATTGACGAACTGCCTGCTATGGATGCCGAAAACTCCCATGTGGCCAGTGCCGTGGGGTATTTTTGGAATCATTGGGCGAGTTTGCAGGAGAATATGCTGCTGATCATTTGCGGAAGTGCTACCAGTTGGATGATATCCAACGTTATTGACAGTAAAGGCGGACTTCACGACCGGCTGACTTATGAAATGCCTATCCATCCATTTACACTTGGCGAGACAGAACAGTATTTCAGCGAGCACCATTTCCTATGGAACCGGCAAATGATCCTTCAGGCGTACATGGTTTTCGGCGGCATTCCCTATTATCTCAGTCTGTTGGACAAAGATGGCAGCCTTGTGCAGAATGTCGACCGCCTGTTCTTCTCCCGTGACATGAGTATGCGCCGGGAATTCCGAAGGCTGTTCTCTACACTGTACAAGAATCCCAACTCTTACATCGATATCATTCAGGCCTTGGGCAAAAGCCGGGGGGGTATGACACGTGAGCAGCTCTCTTCTGTCTTGAAATGCGCCAACAATGGGCATTTGGGCAACAAACTTGAAGACTTGGTATGCTGCGACTTGGTCAGAAAGAATGTCGTGCGTGAGAAGAACATTAAGAAGAAGGATGCGATCTACCAGCTTTGTGACTTTTTCTGCCTTTTCTATCTTGCTTTCGTAGATAGGGCAGAAAGAGAATTGGCGTATTGGTCGCATCACATCAACACGCCTGAAGTAAATGCATGGATGGGGTTGGCTTATGAGCGCATTTGCATGGCTCATATCTCTCAAATCAAGCAGGCCCTTCGTATCGATGGCATTTCTACGATCTGCTATTCTTGGAGGAGCAAAACCTCTGTGCCAGCAGCCCAGATCGATATCATCATCGAACGTGCTGACCAGATTGTCAATATCTGTGAGGTGAAGTATTGCCAAGGACTTTATACGCTCAGCAAAGATGAATATGACAGGATAATCCACCGTTGCAGGGCATTTGTCGATGAAACCCGGCTCAACCACACGCCCTGGATCACCGTCATCACCACAGAGGGAATGACGAAAGGCCAATACACCGATATGATACAGAGTCAAGTCACCCTCGACGACCTCTTCCGATGAACAGACCTCCAAATTTAGATGAAGTGACATTGATTCCACTTCAAAACGTCGGATGAATTGCATAAAAAAGTAGAGACGTCGCATCGAGGCGTCTCCAGTAGATATTCAAGATTTTTGTCTGAAAAAGAAAAATACTTATCCCAAACGTGACACTGAAACGTTTACGTAACAAATTCTTTATTTTTTGATAAAAAAACTTGCAGGTTAGTGAAAAAAAAACTATCTTTGTCGCAAAATTGTATAGTGATTATTGTAACTATGCGCAAACAATTGTGGTCCCGAGCCAACGTGAAGGCTCTATAAACCGCTGATAGTAAATCGATTATGTCATTGATTTTTCTTATTTAATAACATATAATTACTAAAAGACTTATAAAAAACAGAAGAGAAAAAGGAAAGATTTAAATTCAACAAACCGGAACGCTGACGGCAGTTCAGAACTGTCATGTCGCTGATTAGCATTGAATCTCACGGCAAGTCCCTGCGTAAATCTTTACCACCCGACTTCGTCAATATCTCTCAAACAGAACTCTGCATGAAGCCATCTCAGATGGCAAAAGCTGTCCAATCAAGCAGCCCCAAAAACTGCATGTTGGCGGCCAATATCAATAATTATTATTGGATAATTCTAATAAGTACAATAAAATTAATTCAAATCAATGATGAAAAAACTATTTACATCACTATTATTGCTGGGGGTGGCCCTATGTGGATGGGCTTCCTACACAGCTAATTATGATTCGGGTACAAAAACCCTCACTGTCAGGTATGAGGATGATGGTAATGCCAATGACCAGAATCAGAACTGGAATGAGCTAATCACGACTAACATGCGTGAGGCAACGAAGATTGTGCTCGATGGCGACTGGTCCAACAAAGACCTGGAAGCAGGCAAGGCGGTTGACAAAATTTTTGAAATATGCGTCACAGAAGAAAAGAAGGTCTACCTCGACCTGAGCGGTTGCGACAAGATGATGTCCTATGTCAAGTACACTGGTGAGGGTAATACCGACTGGACAAGCACCAATTTCATCTATCTGCCAGACCCCAACAATCCTGAACAGGTGACTGTGACGGGTACTGCAACAGGGTCTACAAAATACGAAAATTCCTGGGGCGGTGAATACACAGGAACTGTTCATCAGGTCGGTGATGACTTTTATGCTGATGATGGCAATGGAGGAGTCGCTTCTTGGAACAAACTTGTTGTTTCCTCTGTTTATCTCGACGAGAATGGCAAGGAGCTTCCCAGCAACGCTACTGTGACAGACAATGGTAACAACACCTATTCCTATAGCTACACCTATACTCCTGACACTACGCCCTTCAATCTTGACAAATTCATGGAAAAGATTAACGGCCTTTCATTCCCCAATAATTCCACGTTCACCGCTATTCCTGCGGGAATCTGCGAGGGCTTTACTGCTTTGGAGAATGTGACATTCGGTGACGAGCTGGAGTGGGTTGGCAACAAAGCCTTCAAAGGTTGCAACAAATTGAACAATGTTACCTTCCCGCAGACAGTAAAGGTGATTGGACTTGATGCATTCCACGGATGCCAAAAATTCACCGTGGTAGACCTGCGCATCCGCGACCTCGTCAAGGTGGACGCTGCTGCATTCAACATGGATAATGTGAAAAATAACAGCCTCAATACCGTCTATCTTCCTTTACGTGAAGCCGATGGCAAAAACAATACGCTGAAATTCTTCGCCAATCAGGTGTTCGCCTCTTCCCATATCACAGAACTCGACTTCGGCTATTTCTATGGTATTGATCACTTCGCATACGATGGTGAGGCGCACTTCGGCGAGACCGTGCCCGATGGCATCTCCAACACCAACCGCACCTTCACCTGGCTTGTTGACCTGAAAAAGATCACCCTGCCTCCAAACCTGCGCCATGTAGGTGACGAGTGCTTCTTCAATTGCTATGCCCTCGAGGAGGCCATCTTCACCGGCGAGGCCGTTTACGATGATGACTGCAATCTCACCAACCCGCTGACCATCGGCGAGAAAGCATTCAAGATTGATCCTGTAAATGGTTCGTTATATTCAAATTTGAAATCCGTCACATTCTCCAACAATGTGACCAAGATTGGTGAGCAGGCATTCATGGATGCCCAGCTGACAGAAGTTGTGCTGCCCGCTTCTATCGAGGAAGTTGGAAAACAGGCCTTCGCCTGCTCTGACCCCGGCACCATCCAGAAAGTGGTCTTCGAGGAGATTGACAAGACCAAATATCCTGACTGCAACCATGCCGCCACCGTCGTCAAGACCGAGGCATTCAACCACCAGACCGTCCTTACCGATGTTTACGTGAATACCACGACTGATATCATGTGTGAGAACTGGGCTTTCGACCACAACATCACGTTCTCTCAAGGTAATCCTGACCGAAAAGGAGCTACCCTCCACTTCCCCGAGGGACATGAGAGACACTACACCAACCTCGACCACTATCTGACCAACGAGATTGCAGGAGACCCGGGATTGTTCCAGAAATGGCTGACCGAACACTACCAGAATGCACAGAACCATGAATCCGGCTATGGCTGGTATGAGTTCGTCAACACCGGAGCCACCAGCACTGACCCCAAAGATCCCGATCCCACTTACGAGACCGAGGATCCTGATGAGCTCCCGCTGATCCTCCGCACCTACAGCGATGCTGACTACGCACATATCGTGCCCGACGGACTCCGTGCATACATCGTCAACAAAGTAGAGAAAAAAGGCACCAACTATGAGCTGACCCTCAAGCGCCTCCTCGTGATTCCCGCTCAGACCGGTGTGATCCTCTTCGGACAGCCCAACTCCAAGACCGCTGATGGCAAGTATGTTGTCAGTATGTCTACCACAGCCTTCGCTCCCGGACAGGGACAGCCTCTGCGCCGCGACTACTGGGATATGCTTTCCGAGAACGACCAGGATGAGTTCAAGAACTATCTCATGCCGATTATTGAGAAAGCCAGCATCCGCACCGTGGAAGAGGGTGGTAATCAGACTTTCAAAACGACTAACCTGCTGACTGTCTATCCTTATGAGCCTTATAAGAGCAGCCCTGTGAAATGGCGTAACTTCGGTCTTAGCCGAATGTCTGAAACCACCAACCTGCATAAGAAGTTCGAATTCGATGCCGCTGTCGAGAACTATGCCGGATTCTTCCGCATCCTTCCTGGTACCTACACTGAGGGCTATGCCTATCTTCATCTCTCTGCCAGTGAGTTTGATGCCGCCCAAGGCGCAGAGTGCATCGTGAAGGAAGATCCTGACTATTACAAGGAGTATAAGTCATCAGGCGACCTTTATGATCCCCGTGGCGGCGTCCATGGATGGTGGGATAATCCCAATACTTGGAACAACATGGCCGACGGATGGGGAACCCGCGCTGACAAGTTCAACACACCGGGTGCTATCAGCTATCTTGGCGAACTTGAGGATACCGATGGTATCGTGAAACTTGTGGTTCCTGAGAACAAAGTGGATGATATCTTCAGCCTCTCTGGTATGAAGGTGACCAACCCCACAAAGGGCATCTACATCCAGAACGGAAAGAAAGTGATCATCAAATAATTGAAAAGAAAGTATAGACAATGAAAAAGATGTATCAAGCACCAGAGGTGGAGGTGGTCTTCACTGAGAAGTTCTGCCAGACCATCGTTGAGGGACCATCGGACAATAATGGAGAGGTAACCCCTATGGGCAACGAAAACAAGTTGTTCGATGAGAATGAACCTGTCACGGAAACCCCAACCAGTCTCTGGGATGACTAAACAACTCTTAATGGCATAGATAGGATAAATGATATCCTTTCATATTGTCTGGGGCGCATCGGACCTGAGGGTCAAGGTGCGCCCCACATTATGCCCACTCCTTCTATAAACCGAAAGAACCATAAAGACCACAACTATATTGATATGTACAAAAACATACTTTTGACAATCTTGCTCACCGTCTTTCTTGGCGCACATGCAGGCACTCCATATGCCGTGTTATCCAATGGCACACTCACCTTCTATTGTGACGACAGTCAAGCGTCACACACTGGTACCAAATACTCTCTTGACCGAACGGATGAGTATCCCAAGTGGCACGCTAAGGCTTCTTCGGTGAGAAAAGTGGTCTTTGATTCCTCTTTCGCTGAAGCAAGACCGACAAACGGCAACTACTGGTTTGACAGCATGACCAAGCTCACCTCCATCACAGGCATGGGCCATTTCAACACTTCGGAGATGGACTCGATGGCCTACATGTTCAGCAAATGCAAACTGCTCACCGATATCGATGTCAGCCATCTCAACACCAGCAAGGCAGTCACCATGAGGGGCATGTTCTACAACTGTACCGGGATTACCTCTATCAATCTCAACCATTTCGACACCAGCAATGTGGATGACATGTCCTATATGTTTTATCTCTGCACAGGTCTCGAAAATGCCGCCATCGGTAATTTCAATACTGGCAAGGTGCAGTATCTCACAGGCATGTTCTTTGGATGCAGTGCCCTCACCACGGTGGATGTGAGCCAGTGGGATGTCTCGCAAGTCGGCACGATGTCAATGATGTTCTACAACTGCAAGCTACTTGCCTCTATTGATGTGAGCAAATGGAGGACCAACACCTTAGTGAACATTGGCTATATGTTCTGGTCGTGCACCAGTCTTCCAACTATTGATGTGAGCAACTGGGAAACGTCACATATCAGCGTGGCCAATGATGCTTTCAACAACTGCCGCAGCGTCAGGTCTCTTGACGTGAGTAATTGGAAAACTGACTTGTTCACCAGCACCACCAACATGTTTGCGGATTGCCGATCTGTAACCGAACTTGATGTGAGCGGATGGGACGTGTCTGCCGTGACTAACGCCAAAGCGATGTTTTCCAACTGCTACAAAGTCAGGACACTCGACGTGAAGACGTGGAAAACTAACTCAATGACAGATATGACCAGCATGTTCAGTGGGTGTAGGAGCCTCACAGACCTTAATGTAAGCGACTGGGACGTTTCAGGAGTTGGTAGCATGTACGGCATGTTCAACAACTGTAGTCAACTCACCACCATTGATGTAAGTAAATGGGACGTGTCTCACGTCACCGACATGGGCTATATGTTCAATGGCTGCAAGGGTCTTACATCCCTTGACATGACAAAATGGAACACGTGGCGAGTAACAGATGTGATGTATATGATGAGTGATTGCACAGGACTAACGTCGCTCGACCTCAGCCATTTCAATATGAATGCTGTGACTTATAGCCATTATATGCTCCAAAACTGCTCCAGCTTGACACAACTTTCCGTCGGGAGGTCGATGGAGTTACTTGACATAAAGGCCTGCCCAGGCGTGGGCACCGCCGAGAAACCCTGCTTGCTCGTAGCACCCGACGGATTTGACTTCGGAGAGGATGTCGACCCGTATACCCCGCCGTTCCTCTGGTGCAGCGGCTACTTCACCCTCGGCATCACCGGCAGGATGGGCGACGTGAACGTCGACGGCAAAATCAACGTGACCGACATCATGCTCACCGTGGGCTATATCCTGGGCCAGGAGAATCCT
>OCTW011233334.1_pt1 | contig 16189 bp, 3 predicted proteins | sample 1539671 | NCBI WGS metagenome assembly OCTW01 (sample SAMN02144230, study PRJEB22623) | gut metagenome | biome: sheep rumen | host: Ovis aries | place: New Zealand
AAGATCTCTTAGAGTTTGAATCTCTTTGGTATGAGGAGAATAAGACTTTGAATATGACATTAGATCTCTCAGACTTAGTATTACCAGTAAGTTCAATTACAGTTATGTATAGTGATCTTTCTCATAATATTATTGGAGAAGCTTTTACTCTTACAGATACTGAAGAATTGAACTTGTGCAATGCAAAAAGGGATAGTGGTATGACTCGCGACTTGAATCATATTACTGTATATTTCCCTAAAACAGCCGTCGCTAATATAGAGACAATAATAGTTAATGAGAATGCTGCTTTCCTTGAGAGTACAGCTGGCTTAGTTGGTGTCAATACATTTTTGGCAGTTGAGGGAGAATATGAAGATGAAGATTACCTAACTAAGAATTCATACAAAACTTACTTAAGAAATCAAATATCCCTCAAAAACACTAAGCCACTCTACTTAGATAGAAAAGGAGAGAAGGTTACAAACATTTCGACATATAAGCATTATAAAAAAGTAGAGATTGAAGCTACAGATGCTATTTCCCAAGTTATAACGGGAGACAAGAAAAGGTATTCTATCAGTAATGGAGGTACTGTTATGATTACAGGAACTTGTTACTATGATCTGTATAACGTTAACAATGGTGTCTATACACTGGTTACCGCTAATTTAATGTCGGATCTTACGGCAGCAGTCTTAGTACAAGTTGATGTTGAGACTGGTATAGTAATGGATGCTGTATCCGAAGCCTGTACTATAGATCAATCTGAAAAGAGCATTACTTTTAATAGCGAAAAAGATACAGAAACTAACGACTTTGCTGCTGTTTTAAGTTTCATGCCAGAGATTGATGATGCAGAACTGGGATATACGCGTGGAAAGCCCGCTAGTATTAAATCAAATATCTTGGAATTTTTAACCTATCTTCGTTGGAATGTAGAATATTCTTCAAGTCTCTTACATGATGATGGGAATGTAGTAATGTTGTTTGATTATCCCGCAAACTCAGGAATATGGAATTATGATGAAGGTAGAGAAGAAAGAAGTTCTACTATTACACTTTATTCGGAATCCAAATTGAACGTAGAAAATGATATTGAAATTACTCCCTATGATGATCCAGATTCAGAAGAAGGAAGAATAATGAGAGAGTATTTTACTATTGAAGCTCCTGTAGAAAGAGGTCAAGATTCTTCAGATAAACGTTGGATCTATGACATTACTATTACTACGAAATTAGAAAATAGTGGAGATTCTCTTTGGTATCCTCTAACTACAAATGGTGAAGGAACATCAAGTAAGTTAATTCTCAATACAATAAAAATTCTAGGTTCAACAAAAAATGCTACATCAAATGTCAGTTTCTACTGTGTTCAACGTCCTAATTATCCCCTTGTACCAGTCACATTAACTTCTCAGTCTGGTTGGCAAGGAATCACTGGCAATGAAATTATATTCCCCGACTCTATCGGAATTAAAGATTTTAAAAACATCTATATTTCAAAGCCTGTAGAAGGATATACAAGATGGGAAGCTGAATATAGAGATTTAGATGCTGACGTTGTAATTCGTGCAACTTCACCGGATGTAGTAGATGCTGATTATAGTGAAACAGCTAGTTCATCCTCTTCTATTACGGCTTTAACTCGAGTTCCATTCTCTTATGAAAAGTTAAATTTGGGTTACATTAAATTCCATAGAAGAAATAACCAGGGTGCTGCAGATTTTACAAACTGGAGAGACTTAATTTATTGTCATCCATGTAATTCAACTCAACTGAATTTTACTGTTCAAGCCAAAGAATTAGATACAACTTGGGCAATCTTACCTGATCCTTCACGTCAAAATTATCCTGACCTCAAAGGAACCCCGACAAAGTATTACTATGAAGATACAGATGGCTCATATAGGTTATATTTGTTTGAAGAAAGAGAGTCTAAATCTTTCCGTCTTCAACATCAAGGATCAACCTTCAGTTCATCGTGGATAACTTATGAGAATCAAGAGATGTGGGAAAAATATTTTAGATTGTCAGCTGCTTCTGAAAGTAACTCCACAACCATTACTATAACTTCTAGGGCAAGACAAGATAATGATTCTACAGAAGCTTGGTATCCTAAAAACGTATCAAATAATCCTCTGTGGGTTAAAATTACAAATGGTACAAAGTCTGAGACATTCTATTGCATCCTGAAACCTCAACTTGGCTCACTCGGCTTATATGTCCGAAATGAAAATAATACATATGACAGTATTTCAGAATATGAATTTGTAGAAGATGATAGAATAACTGATGGTGGGGTAATAAAACATCGTAAGGTTATCTACGTAGATTCTCCTGTAATAAGTTCTGAATTTAGTCACTGGACAGTCTTATCTAAGGATTCTGAAATCAAAGTTCAGACAACAGATCCGACTGCCAACATATCTTATAATAATTCAGGAACAGTTCTAAGTTCTAATACTGGAGCGTGGTCAGCTAATCCTGTTTATACAATTTTAGAGACTTCATCCTTGCCTTATAATTCGGCGGATATAAAATTTGAAGACCTAGTTTTGTGTAGAACATCAAACAGTTCATATTTTACTTCCTTAGCTGACTTAGTGGAAGATTGGAAGAATCAATTGTGTGAAGATTCCCAGTTGATCTTACCAATGAGTCTTAAAAATCCAGTTAGTTCTGATTCCTTACAAGTTTATACATTAAAGAAAAATACGACAGATCTAGAACAAATTGGTACAGAAAGAAATCCTTATCTTGAATTAGACTGGATTGGTCTGTATAGAATTTTTGTTAAGAGCGAAAATGGATTTAGAGTACGCTTAGATAGTACAAACTCTTCTGATGGATTCTACTTCTTTGATCCTAGTTTCAATGAGATTAAAAAGGATGTTTTAACAATGGACGAAGGTTCATTTGATTCTATAAGTGGTCGCGAGATTTGTTTCGCGTTTATAGGTAATGAAGAGAATAGTTTTGATGTTCTTGAACAAACATTAAAGACATCAATTCATATTACTAATTTTGCTGATGGAAGTACTATTGTTATTCCCCTCTATAGAAGATATTTTAATAGGCAGGCTACTACTGGAACCTTAAGTTCACAGGTCCTAGATACTAATATTAAATTGTCACAGTCCCTCGACAATAGAATATTTATCCAAAACAGTGATAGCGGCGAACTTAATATTAAATATTCTTCTAACTTGGAAACAGTTTTGAAGTTTACTGATTATAGAGAGAATACTGAAGGTCTAAATATCACTATACCTAATCCTTACGGAGAATATACTTTTAGGTATAATCAATATTTGTCTCAGGGTGATTATAAAAGAAATGGTAGAACAGTAACGTTTGGAACAAGAGGATATATAGGTAGTTCTAATAGTTTGACATATTATGCACATTCTGTAGAAAACGAAAATTTAAGTTATCCGATTAGTCCTATAGGATTGATCTCTATTACAAACCCTGGACAACTTTATAATCAAAATCAGGAAAAAATAGAAACAACGCTCTACAGACTTAATCCATGTCCATCGATCAGTACTGACTATGACGGCACTTTAATGGAAATTAGGCTTCCTTATAAATCAGGTAAGAGTGCGATAGTACATGTTAAGGCTGAAAATGGGTTTTATAATCTCTACTATAAGACTGGTAATAGTGAATATGTTAAAGTTGATATAAACTCTAACGGATTTGGTAGCATAACTATCGATAATCAAGTTATCGTTGAAAGACTAAACACTAATAATGACGATCCTCTTCTCGGTTTAGGTTGGAAAATTACTACATTATCAGATTACATAGAAGATGAAGTTAATAACTTATCTTTTGGTGGTCTTAAATTTGAGACGTATGTTCCTAAAGATAATTTTTTAAAAGACGAAAATGGAGAATTAGATACGACAACATATTCTCAAGAGGACGTAAATAAATTAGTTAATCCAGCTTTTAAAACTCTTACCCTTGTTCGTTTAAGTAAAAGAAATTCTAATAATACAATTGAAGGAGGAAATCCAGAAGTTCTAATCAGTCGGAAAGGAGAAACTAGAAATAACTATATTCTCAACAAAGTTGACAGTGAATCTGAAGTTAGTACAAATGAATATAGTAGTGAGTGGTCTGGCTACATTAACTCAATTACTTATAGCCCCGATGCCCAAACATTCTCAGTTTCATACAAGAACAGACTTCAAAGAGCTGGTTTAAACAGTTCAGGAGCATCTCTTGGATATGTAAGTTATAGTAACGGAAAAATTGTAGCTGGAACTACTCTTAATAAAATGGTGGCTTTATCCGGAGGAAATTTAGACTCTAATTTTTCTATTAAAGTTGGAGATACTAAAGTAACTTCAGAAGGTATAAATCAAGAAGCTTGGGAGTACGGAATAATGATCGACGGTACTGTATATGTTGGTGCTTGCTCAGTTAGTCTGGATTCGTTCTCTTATGATGGCGGCGTAGGTCAACACTATATTTGTCAGGTTAAATTATCTAAGACATCTAATTCAAATATTGAAATTATAGACAATTTCCTGGAATTAGAGGAATATTCTATACAGCCAGTAGTAGGAAATCAGATAATTAACAATATAATTTCAAATCCATCATCATCTGCAGCAAGGTGGAGTGGAAGAACTTATACTGTAACTTATCCAGAGAACGCTGAAACTTATGATCAAAATTACAGATATACGATTAAGGATAATTATGGGAATTCGGTCTCTATTCTTGGTTATGTAGGCGTCAAAGATCAATTCGAAGTTGGTTTATATTCAAGCTATGACAGTACAAATAATACTATTAGTGAGAATGATAGATTAAGCTATGTCATATTTTCTTCCGGCGGAAAACAAATGTCTCCGGTATATCTATTAACTGATTATGGAATAAATGGAGAATCTGGTGAAGTACCATATTTAAGTTCCTCTACCTCTTCTTATTCTAATCCAATAAGAGATGAATCAGGTGCTAGTCTGATAGGTGGAACTTCTTCATATTACGGAAGTTATTCAGTAAATGAGCGAGTTTTGGTTTCTTCTAATCCTATTAAGGTAACCAAAAATGGGAAAGAGTATATGTTATATAACATAACTATGACTTCAAAAATATCTTCTGTAACCTATCAATCCAGTTTTAATACAGTAGCCTCTGTACCGCATAAACGGGATATTACAGTTCATATTAATTATTCTTCTTATGCAACAGTTACTGCTTATTATGGTGTTAGCTATCTTCAGTTAAAAAAGCCAGCTCCATCTTTTGCACATCAATATTACGATGAAGAGACGGGTAACTCTGGAGTTGTGTATTACTATGAGTATAGAGCTGATGAGGATTCTGGAGAGCTGGAGAAATATACAAGATCTGGCTCTTATCTAGTATCTAACACTAGACCTCGTAGTCAATCAGGATCATCATATTCTTTCAACATTGCTAATAAATTGTTAGTATCTTACAGTGAATTAGGGTCTGAAACAGCAAAATATGGTACAGATTTTAATACTCTAGGGTACTATTCAGGATGGATGATAGAAGTTGTTAGAAAAGAGTGGATAGCTAGTGGGAATAATGTATCTCCTATTATTTCTCAAATTTCTTCAACTTATACTTTAACTGCGGAAGGAGCATGTAATATTGATACGGGAATGAATCAGGAAATTGATATTGGGGACGGACTTGTTTGGGTTTCTATGTATAGTAAATCAGGTTTTGCTACTTGTTATGAAGGAAATTCTGAAGTAGGTATTATTTTTGAACTTTCTGCTGATAGATTTAATAACAAGAGTGGGCAGAATTACGAACTGAAGAATTCTATTCCAATAGTAGTTTCTTATCCAGATACTTCTTGGGATGACTTGACTTTCTATGTAGATATGATTCTAGACTTTACTAGATAAACTAATTAAACTTATTATGATATTAGATAAATTCAAAGCCCTTGGTGATACTTTTATTGCCATTCATGAACATGTGGGGTTTAAGATGGTTGTAAGATATACATTTTTAATCTTACTTGTTTTAGCGATATTCAACATAAGAGCCGTCACTACTGGGATTGTTGAATTCGTTTCAGACATACAAGAAGAGATTCACTATAACAAGATGAGTCTCCAAGAAGAATATTACACAGATCTTAGTCCAATTTTAGCAGAGCTTAGGGCAGAAGCAGGAGCAGATCGGATATTGTATTTTGAATATCACAATTCATTGGAATCTTTAGACGGAATGCCGTTTAAGTTCTTCAACTTAATGAAGTGTAGTGCAAAATATGGTATTCCAGAAGTTCCAGGAAGTGTTTATAAGGACATTAGCGCTTCTATGTATACTGAGCTTTTTACTAAAATTGCTGATGGTGATCTTGTAATTTGTCATGGATTTCATGACATTGATTTTAGAAAAACTTATAGAGGTGTATATGAACTCTTTAGCGAGGGTGATCATTCTAAGAAGTTTGCAATCTTTAGTCTTCCTGGTATTAGAAAGCCTATAGGATTTATTGTATTAGAATGGATGGACGATGATTCTGAATTTAACATTAATCAAAAAATAGTTTGTGATTATAGGCCCAGAATCAATGCCATTTCTGCTTATGCTCGGAAACGGTAATTTTGCGTTTAGGAAGGGACCAAACCCTGATACATAGGAAAGAATAAATTTTTAAGAACAATAAAAAGTGATTGAGAGTTTATTCTTTCCGTTTTATTCTTAAAACACTATTACATAAATGGGATATAATAGCAGTAAGAGAATTCAAATTTCTCGAAGTAAGTATATCGAAGAGAGTAGAGCGATTGCAGCTTTACGTCTTGTTGATAAAGAGTTTCTCAAAGGAGAAATTATGATGTTAAATTACTACAAGGATCCAGACAAACGGACCGATATAGGTGTTCTTGTAGTAATTGGTGTAAAGGATGGAGTAGGAGAAGATTGCTATAGAATCTTGGAAATGGGCGGACAAATGCCTGTTAGACAAGTAGGCGAACTTCCTGACTATTCTAAACTAGTGCATGGTGAAATATATGTGTGGTATGGTGATCCTGACCTAAGAGACGATGTTGATGAGCAATATTGGTGTTATGTCTATGAAAAAGACGGACACAGAGTCATTGAGAGAATTACTGGTGGTCCGTACATTTTTCTCGACTTAGAGACAGGATATAGATGGTTCTATGAAGATCAAGTTTGCAAAAGAGAAGATGACTTTTTCTCAACGGATCAAATAGAGGCTTTACTTCAAGCTTTAAGTAGCACAAAACCTTCAGTGAGTGTTGCTTCTCTGTCAGGTACTCTATTTAAAGTTGGAGATGTAAAAGATGTACTACTAGAAGTTAAAGTTACTGATCAATTTGGACATGATATTACTTCTGAATGTCTATACTTCATCAATGGTGTAGAAATTTTCTTGAATAATAAAGGAAGATATACTATTCCTTCAGTTAATCAGGACAGAAATATTATTGTTGAAGCTAGACAGAAGATATCTCCCAATGTTTACGTATCTGCTGAGGGAAGTGTAACAGTTAAGTTTGGTTACTTATTCTATTATGGAAAAGTAAGCGATTCTTGGACTCCTTCTGCTTATAGTATTCAACATCTTCCTGTTCAGACTCTCCATTATAGATCGAATTATTCTTGGGAAGGCATAAGCTTAACAAATCAGAAAATAGCTTTTGCATATCCTAAACAATATGGTTTCTTAAGCCACATATATGATAGTCATAGTATGGACTTTATTAATACTTATGACGTTTATGATGAAGATTACGATATTAACGGAGTAAGATACGTTGTTTACTTAAAGAAAGACTTAGTTGATATTGTAGAGTTTAAGCAAAAATTTGTATTTGAAGATCCTGAAGAGCTAAGCCTGGAAGGTTCTACGGTGCTTGATATTATTACAGCCTGGAAAGTTAGAAATACTTTCAGCGGTCTGGTTATCTTGGATGAAAATGGTAAAATTCCTGAATCCTTGTATAATATGAATGCTGCGTCTGCCTTCTTGACAATTACAGATATTGTTGATGAATACCCAGAGGAGAATATGTCTCGTGGTGAAGTTTATTATGTAAAATCAGCAAACAAACTTTATACAGCTCTATCAGATTCTACTGGTGCCATTAGTGATGTAGTTCCCGGTTTTGTATACGTATTTAATAACAACTACTATACATGGAGTGGACAATCACTAAGACCTTTCGGAAGAATCACAACAAAGGATATTAATGATATAACAGAAATACTTTAAAGAATTATGGCAGAAATTAAAGGTACTAACCTAGCTGCGCCGATAGTTCCGTTTACTGACCAAGACGTCTATGCTACTCATGAAGCCAAGTATGGTAAGGGTGGCTTCAGAACGGTTGCTAATATGGCAGAGCTCAATGCTATTCCTGCTCCTAGACGAGAGGAAGGTATGTTAGCTTATGTCTTAGAGGATCCTTCTGGCGTTCATACCTATCAATATCTTGATGGACAGTGGGTAAGAAATCGTATTGGTAATGGTATTCCTATTTATACTCAAGAATTGATTGATGAACTTGGTATAAATCCGAAAGAAGATGAATACATATCAATTCCTTCCATTGACACAGATTTGGATGGTGAAGTAACAGGAAAAACTTATACTACTTCAACAAACGGAAATTATGTAGATGTTCTTTTTCAAGCCATTAGAGCATTACAATCGGAGGTAGCTAAATTAAAAAATTCTTTTACCTACGGTATCGAGTCCTACACTGGAAAGACGACTGCCATGTCTAGAGTTGCAGCGGATTACGAAGAGGACATTGATGAAGAGCCGTTATGGGCAATTGAAGAAGATGGTCTAAGCCAGATTGGTGATGACATTACTATTGGTTCTGGTCATACACTTTATCCTGCAGAGAATGTTCAAGTTATTGTAGATGAAGGTGATTCGTATGACTCATTCCTAAAAATTTCAGGTACTGCTTCATGGGGTGCTCCTAGTCCTATTACTTCTTGTTCGGATAGTAAACTTTTCTTCTACTTTATAACAAGTGGAATGGGAGTTGCCATAAACTTGAATGGATATCAAGAATTGGATGGTGGTAAACTAAGTACTGAGGCCCAACCATTAAAAGTAGACTTAGGAAAACTGAGACTTGCTAGAACTTCTTCAAGAGGTTATTATAATATCCTTGTTGTAGTTTCAAGAAATCAGAAACTAAGTACAACGGATACCAATGGAAATTCATCTTATTCATGGACAAATGGTCAGAATTATATTTGGGTATCTATCGGTGACCCTCATTCTGATCAAACTCTAGGTGAAGGATATTGGAGTAATGATAATAAACTTTATACAGGTAAGGTTGAACAGTTATTGAGATACGTTCCCGATACTGTTGATTTTTCAGATCTAACCCTAAGTAAGTTTAATGTTTACTCTAAGTGGCAAGATTTTAGTAAGCAAGTAGCAGCCAGTAAGCCAAGTGAAGAGGACTATAAATTTAAGGCTGCTCATATTACAATCAGATCAATAGAAAAACAAAGTGATCTAAGCAGTGTGAAAGATCAGATTATGAACAATGAATTAATCTGGGTAGAAGACACTGCCAGACTTTGGATTAAGACAAATAACTTATTAACCGCAATTGGAGGCGGTAGTTCAACAGATCCAGAAGACACAGGTATGACAAGAGAAGAGATGATTCAAGCCCTACAAGAAATGGGCATTGTCCAAGAGACTAATGGTGATCTTAGTATCTCCAATCTTAACGTTGAGGACATTACATTTATTCATCAGGCTAGTGGTCGTCGGTTTAAGTATTCAATTTCTGAGGATGGAGTTCTTCACTCTCAAGAATTAGCCGATGAATCACTAACATTTGCAAAGAGAATTGGTACTGGAACCACAAAGAAAGAGCTTGTTGAAAATGTTCGTGGTTTCATTAGCCAACTACGTACTGCAGAGGAAGGTATAAAAGTCAGTGCAGACGCTCGCCTCAATAGTGACCGTGTTAAGATTGGTGCTTTCTATGCTCCTTTCAAAACTGATATCGTTCATGGTTGTTCTCACTCTTACGTAGAATTGGAGAATACGTCAGATAAGGACTATGCTCTGGATGGATGTTATCTTCACTTAACGAGACCTGACTGGCAAGGAAAACAGGCTGTATATCACTTAGCCTTGACTGGTATTATTCCTGCAGGTGGTACTTATCTTATTCGTGGTGCTAAACATGCTGAGTTCGATGATCCTAACGTTTATTTAAAGGTTGAGACATTTGACCAGGAATGGTACTATGAAGTAAGTACTGGTGTAAACGAGCTTCTTTCATTTGAAATAGATGAAAGTTTTGATTATAGTGGAAAAGAAAGTGGTTATGGTTTTGCCCTGACCTATGGAAATGATTTTGACGGTGCTCCTCTGTCACACACCTATTCACTTTGGAGAAAATCTGAAGTAGGTACGACAGTGGGTATGACTGGTAACACTATTGGTATTACTAGTGCTAATAAATCAAAGTTCCCATACTTCTTACATCCATATTTCATTGATGGGCTTTATTACTACAAGATGGTGACTGATTCTGCTAATACTGGAATCTGGGCATCTACTGCTGTTAATTTAAAGCCTAATTCAATTTACAGAAATACATTTGAACTTGACCCTGCTAAACAAGCTTTCCAGGCTTTCACTACAGCAGATAGTTCACGTGTAAGATGGGATAAGCCTGATAATGATATTCAGGTTGTAACTCTGAATAAAGAGTTTATTGAATTCCCTCACTCACAAGATTCATATGCCGTTGCTAATTATACACCAAAGGCATCTTGGGAGCATAAGAATGTAAGTACTGACAAGACCAAGTTAGATAAAAATAAGCCTAACATGGTTACTACTTCATTCGGCATTGATATTTATAAGACAAGAACCTTTAACTGGATTTCAGTGGGTTATTATGACGAGTATGTTTGGATTAAACCAAAAGATGCTAGCGAATGGAGTGCTAAATTCAAGTCATATATTCCTATTGCAGAATTAACAGTTAATAGCACATCAGAGGAAGTTGTAGAAGCAAGTGGCGTAACTACTTATACAGCCGTTGTAAATGCTAGCTTAGCAAATACTGCTCTGATGAATAACTTGACCCAACTTACTGTCCTTCTTGATGCTGATCATAAGAAGATCGGAACAGCAACATCAATTACTACTTCTGGTCGTAATGCTACTATTAAGATCAGTGGAATGAGAAAAACTGAAGTTGATGCTAAGTTGATAGTAACTGGCTCTTGCTTCTTGGTTGATCCAGAAGATGATGTTAAGTCAGATTCTACTTCATATCCAGCTAAGAAATTCTTCAGTGGTGATGTAACTAATAATGTATATGCTAGAATTACTGGTAGATTCCCTGGTGATAATAGTTTCTATACTTCTCACAAGGTAATTGCTGATATCGTTGGTGCTAATGTTAATGATATGACAGTATATACTTATGTTGTAGGTAGAGCAGATAAAAACGGTAATCCTGATCCAGAGCATAGTTCAGCTCCTCAGACATTTACTTTATATCCTGCAACTTATACAACAAGAATTTATCAAGTTACTGATCAGCAAGGTTTCCACTGGATTGAATATCAGGTTTGGTCTGCTGTTGCTGAAAAGCTCAGTGCTAAGATTGAAGAGGACCAAAGAGCTGCTAACATTATTCCTATTTTGGTGAATACTGGTGATATGACTCAGAATGGTACTAGAATCAACGAATGGTTCGACTACTATCAGGCTGGTCGTACTCTATTCAATCACCTTGAGCAGATGAATGTGGTAGGTAATAATGACCTCTGCGGAACCGATCCTGGCGTATTAGGTACTGGTGATGATTCTGGAAAGTCTAATTCATTCTACTTTCACCTCTTCTATTGTTACGAGGTTGAAGAAGATTTGAATAAGGGTGGATTTATTCCTCTTATCAAGAATCTAAGCAATACATCATTAGCTCCTAAGTATGTTCCTAGTCTGTATTACATTGATTCTGCTACTGACCGCTTCTTGTTTGTAAACTCTGAATTAACGGAAACAAACTGTAAAGAATGGTTCGGTGCAGTAAATAATGGAACTACAGTAAACGTTTATACTGGATTTACTATCGATAGTACACAGACTTATATTGGTAGTTTCACCTCAGTATATTCAATGATTTATAATGCCCTAGATAAAGCTCCAAAGTTAACTGGAGGAAATAATCAAAATGCTAGACGTGCTATTGTGCTTTGTCATGAGATGCCTTTTACTGTTATTACTAATGATTCTCTATTGAACATCAGTAAGCAGTATTCTCGTTCAATGAGTAATAGTTCAGCTCTTGTAGGTAGCCACACTAACCAGATTAGTGCTAACGAAAAGGATGAACCTACTGCCCAGAAGAATAAAGGTCTCTACTGGTTTAGCCGTCTCTTAGAGTACTTCGGAATTAAACTCGTACTTGGTGGACACAAACATACTTATGCTTGTACATATCCTGTTCGTGAAAACTATAAATGGAGATCTAATCCAACTGATCCTAGCACTGAGGTAAGCTCTTATGCTGGTCCTATGACTATGAATGCTACTCTTCAGAATGACTGGGTTACTTTCTATGACAATGGTATGAACACTTCGAAGTTCCCATATGTTAAGAGAGCCTCATTTAATCCTGGAGGTGCTAACAATGAAACCGATCGTGGTGATAACTTAGGATTCTACCCTGCTATTGCTGATCCAGGTCTTATTGGCGGCGTAACATACTTCATGTGTCAGGCATCTGGTTATAAGCTCACATCAAATAAAGAGCTTCCTAGCCAGAATCAGAAATATTCAAGAATTCTTCCTAAGACAACTACAACTACATCTGGAACTGGCGACAGTACAACTTACTCTGATAAGGCCGATAATAATCAGAAGTATCCTATGTTCGCTATTATCAACGTAAACAATGGATCTTACTCAATTAAATTGGCCCGTGTTGCTGAAATTATGTCTAGTTATAAGTTTAATCAGTCAACATATTCAAAGAAAGAGATGTACTTCCAGTGGTTAACAGAAGTAGCAGCAAATAATTTTGGAAGCTGGGGAACTACTGAAAACTTCTTAATTAGTTCAATTTAAATATAAATTATGAAACATAATGGACATAATATTATCCTCGACGAAGATATTACTATGACCGGCGATCTTTCGGGCGAAAAGCTCTCTGAGATAATCAGGGAGCAACGCTCGGAGATTGAAAAGTTAAAAAGTAATCTTAAGTGGATTTACAAATACGGGGGCGTAGGCGGAAGTGGCGGCTCTGGTGGTAGCGGAGGTGGTGCCAGCGGTTTTGTATTATACGCAGAACTTGGTAGCGTTCAGCTTAACAACCAAAGTGTGGCCTATAACGGTGAGGGTAATTATGAACTTTACATCAAAATTACTAGACCTAATGGTGCGTCTTTTAAGGTAACTTACACCTATGACGTAGTAAATTCTAGTGGTGTAACGAGTCAGGCTTCGACCACCGTGACCCTCGATGTCTCCAATGATTATTCATATACGAGAACAATTAATCTTAACTGTAATGGTCGTATAACAGTTAAAGCGGTTGATTCTATCTATTCAGAAACAAAGTCAGCATTTACCGATTATATTATTGAGTCTTACAACATTACTAGTCAGCTTGTTGATAATACTGGAACTGCTTATGGTTCTAGCGAAATCTTTATGGAAACTGCTGCTGAGAAAGGTCTTAGACTAAGAGTAAGCTATAATATTGCTATTGCTTCTTCAGGAAATAATACCTGCAAGTTCGTATTCAATAAGGGTAGTCAAGCTCTTACGGAAACAGTTACTCTTAATGGCACAAGTGGATATCATGATTTCGATATCGGAGCTGACTACTTGGAACTTACAGAAGCTAATTCAGGTTATTACTCAGCTACAGCCATTGTAAATTTGGACCTTGAAGGACAGTTAACAGATCCTATTGAAATGATTACTTCCTTCAACTTGGTTCCTCAGCAATTGTTTTTGCTTGTTGAGCCGAGTACTGGTTCTATTTATACAGAGCCTAATGATGATGAAGAAAGTCGTTATACTTATGGTGCAGGTTTCATTACCTTCAATCTTCGTCCTTACTTAGGTTCCTATACTAATGGTACTGCTGTTATTAAATATCGAGTTATTAATTCCGCAGGAGATATTACAAATGATAATACTGGTGATGGTATTCAGACAAGGCTTGGAACACAAACCTCTGTAACAATTTTCAGTACCTCAATTGGTCATAATGAGATTCAATTTAAGGTTAGTGCAATGGGTGCTGAGTATCCTAGTACAACCGGTGACAATATTACAGAAGACGGATATATTAGATATCACTTCTATGTAAAAGCTACTGGTGCTGCTATTAACTGGTATGATGCTTCTGTTCTATCTTCAGGATATTTTAACTATTATAGACTTGATGATGTAACAACTTCATTCAACAGTTTCAAGACTCTAGCAGGCGGTAATATTTATCAGCAAACATCTAATAAAGGAAATGTATCAATTTCCCCACTTACTGTTCCTACTGATACAACATCAACTGCTTATGATACTAATATTGCTATAGGTATTCAGTATAATGAAGTAAATAATGAAGACGACGTTATTCTGAGTGGTACGTACAATGGTCAGCAATCATTCAGTATTACACAAAATAAAATCACTATTGGTACAGCAGATAGTGGTATAAGTTTCAACTATTTCCTTCCTAAGATTCGTAATTATAATAAATCACAATCAGGAAACTATCACCTTGTTAACTTAGTTAGTAGAAGGGTTCAGAGAATCAATAACTATAACTACTATGAGGTTCTGATTTATATTGACGGTTTTCTTGAGGGAGGTAATGAAACTTATGTAAGCAGCCCAATGTTGGTTGATAATTTGATTTTAGGCCAAACGAACTGCTTTGTTAATACTCTGGAAGTTTCATACTTAGTTTCTACAAATCAGCCTTTAGATAATGCTATTTGTCAGTACTTCCTGAAGTATAAAAATACTATTCTTCAGGCTAATATTGATGGAGATGAAATTGAACTTCTGAATAGATGTGCTGAATTTACTCTTGACGGTAATGATGTTTTCTGCACTAACCCAAGTACTATTGAGAATATTGCGCATGTTCTTAATGTTCCTACTTTGGTGTTGGAAATGTCTCAAGATAGAAAGGCAATTATTGATGCTTCTTATGGTGAAAACGATGAAATTAACCCAATCGAAGTTTCTGTTAAATGGGCTCCTGCAAAAGGAAACCTAGCTGAGCTTCAATTCCCGGCTAGTTTCAACAATGCATACTTCACAATCCAGATCCAAGGTTCTTCAACCAAAAGTTATAAGTGTAAAAACTTCACTCTTAGCCTGAATAACCGAAATACTGGCGAAGAAGCTGGACATTATGTATTTTCACCTAACTATAAATCTCTAACAGGTGCTGTAACTACCGAACAGATTAGAGAAGCTCAAAAGACTTTCCTTCCTGAAGAATCATTTACACTGAAAGCTGACGTCGTTGACTCAAGCCACAGTAATAATACCTCTATCGGTAAGTTTGTTAATGATATTACTCAGGCCTTTGATACAACAACCTACACTCAATCAAATAACTCTCTCAGTGGTTATGTAAAGAACTGTTTGGATGGTTTCCCCTGCGTAGTTTATCTATGTATTCCAAGGGTTGAAAGTGGTATAACAACAAAGTATTACTATTATCAAGGTGTATACAACTTCAACTTGGGTCGTGAGTCTTTCTACAATCTTGGTTATAAAGATTCTTCTGTATTCTGTGATAATTCTGGAAATCCTCTTCTTCCTGAAGCTGGAGATGGATGGTCATTCTATAGAGTAGAAGCTGCACAAGATTACAGTATTAAACCTGGTATCGTCGTAGCTGAAATTCAGGGTAATAGCCCATTCTTTGATTTCTCACAGTATGATGAGTCTATTCTCTATAAATCTCTGACTGCATTTGATAAAAACCAAGAAACCTATATGTTTGATGACTTTGTCGCTGGTACTGGTATTACCGACGCCATGGCAAAGAATACTATTCAAACAATGGTTAAACAAGTTTCAAAGGCAGGTGGATACTTATTCAATTATATTAGAAAAAAGTTTGGTGATGACGCAGCTACGAATTTTGGTTATGTGGAAGGTTATAATGCCGTAGATGGCAAT
>OCTW011615555.1_pt1 | contig 16176 bp, 15 predicted proteins | sample 1539671 | NCBI WGS metagenome assembly OCTW01 (sample SAMN02144230, study PRJEB22623) | gut metagenome | biome: sheep rumen | host: Ovis aries | place: New Zealand
GAGAAATCCGGAAACCACGCCCGGCATGATATCCGGCAGGATCACCCTGAAAAATCCCTGCATGGGGGTCGCCCCCAAATCCTGTGCAGCCTCCGCCAGATGGGGTTCCAGCTGCCTCAGCTTCGGCATGACCGAAAGCACCACATACGGGACACAGAATGAAATGTGGGAAAGCAGCAGCGTCATATATCCCAGCTGGATATGCGAAATCGCAAACAGCAGCATGAGGGAAACGCCGGTAACCACTTCCGAGTTGAGCATCGGCAGGTTGATGATGCTCATCATCGCCTGTCTGGGACGCCTTCCCGTCTGATACAGCGCGATGGCGCCGATGGTACCGAGGATCGTGGAGATCACGGACGCCAGGAAGCCGATGGACAGGGTGGTTCCCAGAGAGGACATGATCACCTTGTCAGCAAACAGCTCCTTATACCATTTCAGCGTGAATCCGCCCCACGTTGCCCTGGATTTGCTGTTATTGAAGGAGTAGAGGACCAGCAGGACGATAGGGGCGTACAGGAAGGCCATGATCAGGCCTACATAGATGCGTCTCAGTTTTTTCATCAGAAGATCCGCACCTCCTTCTCCGCCTTTTCTTCCTTATCGATGCGCTGCAGCGCTCCCATGAAGGCAAGGACCACGACCATGACCAGGAGGGAAAGCGTGGAACCGAAGTGCCAGTCCGAAGACTTGCCGAACTGATTCTGAATGATATCGCCAATGAGCGGGACCTTGCCGCCGCCCATCAGCTGGGAAATAACGAAGGTTGTGACCGCAGGTACAAATACCATGGTGATGCCTTCCAGCACTCCGGGCAGGGAATACGGCAGCGTCACGCGCAGAAAGCTCTGCCTCGGGCTTGCCCCCAGATCCGCAGCCGCTTCCAGCAGGCTGCGGTCGATCTTTTCGATGACCGTGTAAATCGGCATGATCATAAAAGAGAGGTAGTTGTAAACCATACCGAGGATAACCGCATTTTCGTTATACAGGAAAATGATCTTTTTTCCTACGCCGCGGGAGGTCAGGAAAGCATCAAACGCGGGAATAGCTTCCCGAAGGGACGCGATCCAGCTGTTCAGGATACCGGAGTTTTCCAGGATGCTCATCCAGGAATAGGTCCGCAGCAGGAAGTTCATCCACATGGGCAGGATGATCAGCATCAGCCACATGGTCGGATGCTTGAAGTCCTTGCCCGTCAGGATAAGGGCCACCGGATACCCCAGCAAGAGACACACGATCGTTGTAAGAAACGCAATCTTCAGCGACCGGAGCAGAAGCCGCAGGTACGTCGGTTCTATCATCCGTTTAAAATTGGAAATGGACACCACGGAGCGTTTCTGCCAGGGCTCCGTTGTCTGAACCGTGCCGTCCTCCAGGCGGTACGCCGTGCTGCCGTCCTCCTGCACAATCTCCGTATACGGAATGGGCTCCTCTACGGTTATGCCGTACCAGACGATCAGAACCAGAGGCAGGACGATGAAGATCACCGCCCAGAGCATGAACGGCACCAGCAAAACCGAATTTCGCTTCACTGCGCCGCCCCCTCTCCCTTATTGCGGCGGTCCGGAGAGAAGTCGCTCTTTTCCATGACCTGAATGTCCTCCGGCGCAACCGTGATCTTGACCTTTGTTCCAATCTGCCGGGCATGGGTGGAATGTACAAGCAGGACGTCCTTCCCTGAGCGGACCTTCATTTCATAATGGACGCCCTTGAACAGAAGCGTTTCCACAATGCCTTCCGGAACCCCGCTGATGTCGTCTGTAATCGGACGCAGCTTTACGTCCTCCGGACGCAGGACCACGTCGACATCGCTGTTTTCTCCGAATCCTTCATCCACACACGGGAAATCGCAGTCCAGGAAGTGCACCAGACGGTCCCGGACCATCTTGGAAGGCAGAATATTGCTGTCCCCGATAAAGTCCGCAACAAAGGCCGAGCGCGGTTCATTGTAAATGTCAACCGGCGTTCCAAGCTGCAGAATTTCGCCGGAGCGCATCACGGCGACACGGTCGCTCATCGTCAGCGCTTCTTCCTGGTCGTGGGTGACAAAAATGAAGGTAATGCCGCTCTCGCGCTGAATCCGCTTCAGTTCAAGCTGCATCTCGCGGCGGAGCTTCAGGTCCAAAGCGCCCAGAGGCTCGTCCAGGAGCAGCACATCCGGCTTGTTGATCAGCGCTCTTGCAATCGCAACGCGCTGCTGCTGTCCGCCGGACAGGCTTGAAATCCGGCGCTTTTCAAATCCGGACAGGCCGACCAGTTTCAGCATTTCCGTAACCCGCTTCGCCGTCTCCTTCTTGTCCTCTTTGCGCAGGTCCGGTCCGAAGGCCACATTCTGTTCGACGTTCAGGTGTGGAAACAGGGCATATCTCTGGAAGACCGTATTAATGGAGCGCTTATAGGGCGGAAGGGGGATGATATTCTGACCTTTATAAAGAATCGTTCCGCTGGTTGGCTTTTCAAATCCCCCGATACAGCGCAGCAGCGTCGTTTTTCCGCATCCGGAAGGCCCCAGCAGGGTCACAAATTCATTCTTTCCAATATCAATGCTGACCCCTTTCAGCGCCTCAAAGCCGTCCTCAAAAACGACTTTGACATTCTGAATGGATAATATTGCCTGATTGTCCATCATCGGACCTCCTTATTAATCAGAAGTTCGGCGGTGTGGTCACCCAAAGAACCACGGCCTCTTTTTTTCCTTCATTTGCAAGATAATGCTTGCTGTCAGGGGTATAGGAAAAACTGTCCCCTTTGCGAACACTGTAATGCCGCTCTCCCAGCACCAGTGTAACCGTCCCGGAAAGCACATATCCGAATTCTTCACCGGAATGAGGAAAATCCAGTTCCGACTGCCCGCCTCCCGGAATCGAAATGAGGATCGGCTCCATTTCCTTTTTCTGTGCATCCGGAATCAGCCAGTGAATCCGGACTCCGTCTCCCGTTTCTTTCACAAACACGTCTTCTTTTTTATACACAGGGCTGGAATGGGATTCCTCTGCAAAAAACTCATGGAAAGAAGAGCCGAGGGTCGTCAGAATATCTTCCAGCGTCGACAGAGAAGGCGAAGTCTGGTCGGATTCAAGCTGAGAAATAAATCCTTTTGACAATTCACAGCGGTCCCCCAGCTCCTTCTGTGTCAGATTGTTCTTCTGCCGAAGATCCCTTATTTTTGCTCCGATTGTCATACCCTTCCTCCTTTCCTCTGAAAAGTTTAGTATTACGAAACTCTAGGTTTAATTTGAGCAAGGCAGATTAAATCATAGAATACCCCCTCTGTCAAGTGTCTGTTGTAACTTTATGATGATTATTTTTTAAATGTTCACCTTTTTTAATCCTTCCGTTTCCTTTTCTGACACATTCATGGAATCTGTCGAATAATGCACCCTCTTCTCTTTTTTCAAAACCTGCTCTGAGCCACTGGATTCTCCCCTTCGTCTGTTGTACAATTTCATAAAAAGACCGTCAGATGGCGGCACAGTTTCCAAGTCGAAAGGAGCAATGGAGTATGAAGTACCGCATACAGGGCGAGCCCTCGCCGGTTGTCATCTGTGAACTTGAACGCGGAGAAGAAGTCCTCTGCGAAAGCGGCGCAATGGCCTGGATGTCCCCGAACATGGAAATGCGGACGGAGGGCGGCGGTGCAGGCAAGATGTTCGGCCGGCTTTTCTCCGGAGAATCCATCATGCAGAACCGCTATACCGCAAAGGGCGGACCTGGGCTGATCGCCTTTGCCTCAAGCCTCCCGGGCGTCATCCGCGCTTATGAAATCACACCGTCCGCCCCCATCATCTGCCAGAAGCGCGCCTTTCTGGCATCCACTTCCGACGTAGAAGTAAGCACTTTCTTTCAGAAGAAACTGGGAACCGGCTTCTTCGGCGGAGAAGGCTTTGTGATGCAGAAGCTCTCCGGACACGGAACCGCCTTTATTGAACTTGACGGGTCTGCCGTTGAATACGATCTGGCCCCGGGGCAGCAGCTCATCATCGATACCGGCTATCTGGCCATGATGGACGCTTCGGTCAAGATGGACATCCAGCAGGTGAAAGGGATCAAAAATGCGCTCTTCGGCGGCGAAGGCATGTTCAATACCGTCGTCACCGGCCCCGGCCGCGTCGTTCTGCAGACCATGCCGCTTTCCACTTTTGCCAGCCTGATCGCCTCCCTCCTTCCCGGAAAAGACTGACGGAAGAAAGGGCCCTGCATCGGCCCCCTATGCCTGTTAACGCCAAAAAGAGCTGTGAACCCTGGGCCTTTGCCCGGATTCACAGCTCTTTTCCTGTTCAGCTGTCAGTGCCATTCCTTTTTAAGAAAGTCAAGCAGCATTTCTCCCATCACTTCGCAGTTTACGATATAGCTTCCATGGTCTGCACCCGGCACCGTGATCTGGCGTGCATTGGGAAGATTTGCTGCGATCCTCTTCGTTTCTTCCGGCAGGATCAGATCGTTTTCCCCTACCGTAACCAGGACCGGAATGCGGATCGTGCGCAGCGCTTCCGGTGCAATTCTGGGCTCCGTCAGCATGAGCGTAACCAGAGGATCCGGATTCTCCCTGTTTCTCTCTTCGCAATCCTCAAGGAACGCAGGAAGCAGTCCCTGCGGCGACAGGTTGGTTCCGCTGATCGCCATGACCGCAAGCGTGCCCGGGTGAAGGATTTCCAGCATCAGGGCGATAATCCCCCCGTCGCTGTGTCCATACAGTGCCGGCTTTTCCAGTCCCATTTCCTGAATGAACTGATACACGTCTTCCGCCATGTCCGCGTAGTGATACTCTTCCAGGGGCTCATTGGCACCGTGGCCGCGGGAATCGGGCGCATACACTTTGTACCCCGCTTCCACAAGCTGCCCAATCTGTGTATCAAACAGGTCATGGTCCTCCCCGTTTCCATGGATCAGAACCACAGGTCTGCCTTCCCCTGCCGCCGCATAGTGAATCGTAACCCCATTTACCCTCACTGTATTGGATGCGTCATACTTTTTCATGCTGTTTTTTTCTCCTTCCGGTTTACACAGAAAATAGAAAAGGGGAATCCTGCATTCCCGTTTACGGGCAGCAGAATCCCCCCAGAGTTCCCTTTTATCCTATCGATCTTCCCGCCGGATCTATCGATTGGTGGTTACAAAGGCTGCCCGCGCCACCGGAACTTCCTCCTGTTCTCCGGATGCGGTATAGCTTCCGGACGCAGGAAGCGTAATTCCTTCGCCTGCCAGATAGAAGGTCATGATTTCCCCGACCTGCGGGGCCTCTTCCGGCTTTACAACCGCATATACGGGATCGCGCCATACGCCGGTATTGGGGTTGCTCACGCAAACCAGGGCGCACGGCTCTCCATTATAATCCGTATATTCCATCACCTTTCCGCGGAAGGTGAATTTGCTCCCCTGATACTGCATCGGGTTTGCCTTCAGCTGATCATAGGTGAGCGGAATCATTTCTATGCGGAACTGGGCGATCTGTTCCCGCTCCGTCAGGACACGGGTTACGGTTACCTGGAGTGTGCCGTCCTCATATCCCTGGGCATGTGCGCGAAGGGTCAGCGTCAGCTCTCCCTCTCTTGCGACCTGCACGCGGGCGTGGAAGATGCCGTTCCTTCCCGCCTTTACATTGGTGCTTACCCGGTCTCCATTCACGTAAACCGTAGCCCCGGGAACGGTCACGCCGTCAATGGATGCCGTTTCTCCGGTGAACGTTTTTTCCATGCTGTCGCTCAGCGTAATCTCTGCCACCGGCTCAAGCCGGACCAGATGCACCTGTGCGCTGGCTGTCTCCGTCTCAATGACAAGATCGTGATCCCCAAGCTTACTGAGCACGACCCGGACGAGGAAGCGGCCATCCGCTCCGGCCACCGTCTGTCCCAGTGTCCGGCTTCCTTCCCGCACGGTCACATTGGCCTTTGCAGCGGTCGTGCCGCGCAGCGTCAGATCCTCTGAAGTCACCTTTTCCGGAAGGTCTTCCAGCGTAATTTCTCCATTCGCAATCACAGAGGCATTTTTAACCGGTTCCAGCGTCACTTCCGGCGTCGGCGTCACCTCAGGCGTCGGCTCTGCTGTCGGTGCAGGAATCGGCGCAAAAAAGCGCATCCGTGAAATCACGTCCTGCAGCCTTGCATCATCTGCTTCCTCCAGGCTTCGGCCGACTGCCGTAAGAGAAAGCGTGTACATGGTACTGTTCTGCACGAGGAGATAGCGCAGCTGGTACACCGGCATGGAGGCAAACATGGCAGACGTCGTCAGCCGAATGCAGGGCATCTGTCCCTGCAGTTCCGATACGCTGTCATAAAGGCCGCTCTGCGCAAAGCGCTCAACAAGCGCCTGCCGTCCTTCTGCCCCCAGGCTTTCCAGATCCGTTCCCAGTTCTGCATCGCGGCTGACCGAAACCGCAATCTGGCCGCCATTTTCCGGAACGATTTCCATCACAATGCCGGAAGCCTTGTAATTTGCAAGCACTGCTTCCCGCGTCGTCCCCAAAGACCGGACAAAGGCTTCATTTGCCTCCAGATTCGTCTGGGTCAGCACCGTTTCGCCATCCGTCTGCGTATAGCGGAATCCGTCCTGCGGAAATACATACGTTGCTGCCAGACAGAATACCGGCAGGCAGAGCAGCAGCAAACAAGTCAACACACAAACGAGGTGTTTCATAAGAGTCCTCCTTATTCAGGCATACGAAGATATGCCAAGGCGAAATATAAACACAGGCACGTGGGGGTCATCTGACCCAGAGGAGCGCTTTCCATCATGCCGGTGGCCAGCAGCGCTGCCACCAGCATCGCCATGGAAAAGACCCCTTTTTCCGGAACCGGGGCAAAAAACGCCCGCAGAGCCCATACAATGGCCAGTCCCAGGAAAAGTGCCTGAAGTGCAAACCCGATCAGGCCGAAATCAGCGATAAACTGAAGAAAGGTATTATGCACGGATGCCGTTCCATCCACTTCATGGCTTGTGCCATGCGCAATGAGGCTGCCCGTATTTCCGACGCCGCGCCCGATGATCAGTTTCTCCGGCTCACTTTTCCACAGATCAAACAGATTATTCCACACATTGGTCCGGTCTGAGAACGTAGCATCCACTGCCACCCGCTCTTTTCCGGTGCTTTCCCATCTGCTCTCCGCCTGTGCCTGCGTCACAAGCACCGCCATTCCCTTTGAAGGCGCGCCTTCCAGAACCTCATAGTGATGCAGGGCCAGCCTTGTAATGGCACTGCACGCAAGGTATCCGGAAATGAGCACGCATGCCGAGAGCCCTGCTGCCAGGAGGATCCCCTTCCGGGTTCTTTTCCAGTACAGGACAAGCCCGAAGGTGCCTGCGGCCAGTCCAAGCAGCATCGCATACCTCGCCGTGCGGCTCTGGGACAGGATGATTACCAGGACCATGATGACGGCAGAAAGCACTCCCAGGGCCCGCAGGGGCCACTTTCTGAAAACTTCCACCGCCGCAAGGCACATAAACAGCGTGCACAGGGCCATCATGCCGACGGAATTGTAATGCACCCCGGCCCACAGCATCCCGCGCCGGACGCCAAATACCAGCGAATCCGCCTCGCCAAAGATGTTTCCCGTCCAGGCACAGTAAAGGAGCGCTCCGCCCCAGACCAGAGACAGCAGGCAGAACAGGCACGACAGCACTTTCAGCTGCTTTCTTCTTGCCTTCATTTCCCGCTCGGACAGGCTGGCATAGATGCCAAAGAAGACCATGGCATAGCCGGTCATGGTCACCACATTGTTAAAGGTCGGACCGAACCGGTAAAGAAACGGTACGCTGATCCAAAGCAGCAGGAAAAAGAGGATCTTCTGCTCCCATCCCGCCTGCTGCAGTCCCCGCTCAATCCGGGACAGGCGCAGGGCAATCAGCGCCCCGCCCCAGGGACACAGGACATAGGCGTACAGGTAGCTGAACCCCTCCAGATACCATTTAAAGGTCTCTACATTGAGAATTCCTCTTAAAAGAAAGGCCGCAAACAGGAAAAGCGCTTCGCTGCCGAGCACCGCGCCCATTACCTGACGGGTTTTCCGGGACAATTTTTCCATATTACGCCTCCCTGCTACGAAAAAAGGGCAGGAGGATTACTCCTCTCCGCCCTCCGTTGTCGGGGTATCCTGCTGTGCCGCAGGCGCGGTTTCCTCTGCAGAGAAAACCTGTTCAGGAGCAGCCTCGCCATTGCTCTGCGGCATTGCGGCGGCATTCTCCAGTTCCTCGCTTTCGAGGGTTTCCAGTTCAACAGTCTGCAGCTGTGCCCTGCGCTGTCCTTTTCCGCGCCCACCGCGGTGACGGCTGCGCTTGCGGCCTTTTCCGCCCTCTTCTCCGCTTTCCTGTGCCTTCTGCGAAGTCTTCAGGGTGATTACGACGCGGCGGTTGGGTTCCTCACCTTCCGAATGGGTTGTTACCGCAGGATGGGCCTGCAGCGCCGTGTGCAGAATCCGCCGTTCATAGGGATTCATCGGCTCAAGCGTGACCCGGCGTCCTGTCTTCTGAGCACGGTTGGCCATGCGGTATGCAAGACGGCGGAGGGAATCTTCCCTGCGTGACCGGTAGTTTTCTGAATCCAGCGTGACACGGATATACTCTTCGCGCCCGCGGTTCACCTTAAGACTGGTCAGATACTGAAGGGCATCCAGGGTATCTCCCCTGCGCCCGATGAGAATGCCCAGTGTGTCGCCAAGCATATGCAGGCTGACAGACTCTTCCGTATCCTCGGTTACATAGACGTCCACCTTGACGCCCATGCGTTCGGTAACATCCATCACAAACATCTGAGCCATGCCGGCAGGCGTATCCTGCGGATACAGTACGGGCGGCTCTTCCGGCGCAAAGGTTTCCGGCTTCACATACTCAGGTTCAAAGGGAACGATCTCCTTGCGCTCTTCCTCTTCCGGCTCTTCCTGACGCGGCTTTTCCTGCTTCTGCTTGGGAGGACGCTGCTTTTTCTGTTCCTTGCGGGGCGCCTTTTCAGCCTTCTGGGGAGCTTCCTGCTTTTCCTCAGGCTTCTGCTCCGGCTTCTCCTCAGCCTTTGCTTTTTCCTTCTTGGCTTCAGGCTTCACTTCAGGCTTCGGCTCCTCTGCCTTTGGCTTTTCCGCCTTCGGGGCTTCCGCTTTCGGCTTTTCCGTTTTCTGGGGTTTCTGTTCCGGTTCCGGCTTTGCTTTTTTCTCCGGTGCCGGCTTTTTCTGGGCCTTCGGCTTTTTATCCGTATCCAGCGAGAAGGAACCCAGCAGATCGGACAGGCCGTCGTCTTCTTCCTTCTCTTCTGACGCGAGGGTCAGCCGTACGCGGGCAGGCTTTGCCCCAAAGAGACCGAAGAGGCCCTTAGCCCCTTCCTGCAGGACTTCCACACGAACATCTGCGATGGTGACGCCGAGCTGAGACAATCCATTATCAATGGCTTCCTGGGTTGTCTTTCCGGTAAATTCACGGGCGCTCATCAGATTCCAACCTCCTCCGCTTTAGCGGCTTTTTTGTCCTGTTGTTCGAAATATTTGTTAAAGGCCACCTGCTCCACGATGGCATACACGTTGGAAATAACCCAGTACAGTGCGAATGCAGCATTATACTGCGCGCAGAAATAGAGGGACATGAAGGTCATGACATAAATCATGGACTTTTGTGTCCCGGCCTGGGACGGATCCATCTGCGTATTCTTCATGGTGATCTTCTGCATCAGGATCTGAGTGCCCATAGACAGAAGCGGCAGCAGGAACCAGCCGTTTCCTTCTTTGTAAATCGTAAAGCGGATCAGTCCCAGCAGGCTCAGATTGGCCAGTCCTGTGACCGGTGCGACATACGGAGCATATACCTCAGAGGCAATAAACGGCTTTACAACTTCCTCAATGTAGGTCATAGCTGCATTGCGGTCTGCAAAGGACAGCGCTTCCGGAATCTTTCCGGCCGCGGCCAGAGAAGCACTGACCTTGTTCCACACGTCGAAGTCCACCATCTGCAGGGAGCGCTCGTCTGCCAGGAAAGTGGCAAAAGGCGTATCCGGCATCCAGAGGTTCTTAATCCACATGAACGGCTCAATGAGCGTATGGGGGTCGGTTTCGGGATGGTAATACAGCGTCAGGTACTGGGACACCAGCTGTTCATTTGCAAATGTCCGCAGTGCATAGAACATGGCAAACAGAATGACCATGGAGATGATCATGGGCAGGCACCCGCCCATAGGGCTGATTCCTTCTGTCCTGTACAGTTCCTGTATCTTCTGATTGAGTTTTTCCTGGTCGTCCTTATATTTGGCCTGGAGTTCCTGCATTTTCGGCTGCAGGGTCGACATGCGCATGGTGGAGCGTCTGCTCTTCAGGTTCAGCGGCATGACAACCAGCTTTATCAGGATGGTAAAGATAATGATGGTCAGGGCATAATTGTTGATCAAGCTATGCAGAGATTTGATCAGTGTCAAAAGCAGTTGGTTCAGAAAGCCCATGGGCCCGTATTCCTCCTTGCAGCGTATCTTTTACGGGACAGGATCATAGAGGTCGCCTTTATAAAAGGGATTGCATCGCAGAATCCGCCACAGCGCCATCAGCCCGCCGCGGATGGCTCCATATTTCTCGATCGCCTGAATGGCATACGTCGAGCAGGTCGGCGTAAAGCGGCAGCACGGTGCATGCATCGGGCTGATATGCCGCTGATAGAAATGAATGGCGGAAAGCATGATCCGTTTCATGTCTGGCTGTCCTCACGGTTCGTGGAAAGCAGTTTCTGTTTCTTCAGCATATAAGACAGCGATCGGCAGATGGCCGAAAACTCGGCGTCTACAATCGGCGGACGGGCTATGACAATATACAGTCCGCTTTTCATATTCGGCAGAAATGGCGTCATTGCTGCGCGCAGGCGCCGCTTTACACGGTTGCGCTGCACAGCGCCGCCAATCTTTTTACCGACAGAAAAACCGACCTTGAGGCCGCTGCCTCTGGCATAAAGCAGCACCATTTCCTTGGAACCGGATGAGGTGCCCCGCCGATAGACATACTTGAACTGTGCATTTTTTTTAAGACTGTATCGTTTCTGCACGCGTTCGCACTCCCTATGCCTCCAGATAATCTGTTTCCCGGGTGAAACAAAAAAGCCCGTCCCGGTCTTTGCCGGGCCGGACCGAATGTCCCTTTGCAAAAGCAACGGGACTCGCGCCGCCTATTGGCGGTTACTTTTTGCCAAATTTACACTGGATTGGATACCGTCAGTTTGGCACGGCCGCGATTGCGGCGACGGGCAAGTACCTTGCGGCCGTTCTTGGTGGACATGCGGGAGCGGAAGCCATGAACTTTGGCACGCTGACGCTTTTTCGGCTGATAAGTTCTTACTGATGAGGCCATTTTTTATTCACTCCTTGAAAAGGTTTTTTGAAAAGATTTTATACATGTAAAGAAATGCCATTAGGCACGTATTTCCATGCAACAGCTAGAGTAGTATAAATCAGATTCCAAATGGAAGTCAAGAACAATTTTACACCTATTCCGTGTCCGCCTTGACTTTCGTGCACTGCAATCGTATAATACGCGCTGATTAACGCCTTTTAAGATATGTTATTTAAATAGGAAGGCACTTTGAGCCTTCTCATACAGGAGGAACTTTTCATGCGTCGAATCGGAGTCCTCACCTCCGGCGGAGATTCGCCCGGAATGAATGCAGCGGTTATGGCCGTTGCCAAAGCAGCGCGCTATTACGGTCTTTCCCTTATCGGCATCAAGCGGGGCTATAACGGCACACTATGCAAAAGCAACCGCATTGAAGATGACATGATGGAACTGGATCTGGACACCATCCTGGACATCGCCGATCAGCCGGGCACCTATCTGCGTACAGCCAGATGTCTCGATTTCCTTCGTCCGGAAATGCGCGCACATGCCGTAAACAACATTCACGAAATGGGCATTGAAGGCATTGTGGTTATCGGCGGAGACGGATCCTATCACGGTGCCATGGAACTGTGCGAACTGGGTGTTCCCTGTGTCGGCATTCCCGGAACCATTGACAACGATCTCGCCTACACGGAGATGACCCTTGGGTACGATACCGCCATCAATTCCTGCGTGGATGATATCCGTGCCATCCGGGCCACCAGCCGTTCTCACGACCGTCCTGCCGTGGTAGAGGTTATGGGCCGCCACTGCGGTGACATTGCCCTCAAGGCAGCTGCCGGCTCCGGCGCTGAAATCTGCATCGTCCCTGAAGTGCCGTGGTCCATTCAGGAAGTTGCAGACCGTCTTTCCCATCAGATCGGCATCGGGAACCTGCGGGCTACCGTCGTCGTAGCAGAAGGTGCGTGGGATGCTATGCAGCCTTTTGAATGGCAACGCTATCTGAAGGAAAACGGCGCCCGCGTTCATGACGATGACCTCATGTCTTCTGCCTTCCTGGCACAGATTCTGCGCTATATGTGCAAATGCGAGGCCCGGCCTACGGTTCTCGGCTATACGCAGCGCGGCCGCACTCCTTCCGCCTACGATGCCTGGTTTGCCTTCGAAGCCGGAAATCTGGCTGTCAATCTGCTGCGCAACGGCATCGGCAATCAGGTCATCGGCATCAAGGACGGACGGGTTTACTATCTGCCCATCATGATGGCCCTGCAGCAAAAGCGGGAATTCAACCAGCAGCTTTATAATATGATCAACAGTCTGTAATTCTGCTGTTCTCAGGGATATTCGTTTGGAATATCCCTTTTTCTGTATTTTCGGAGGTACTATGTTTGCAAAAAACAGCTGCTATGAAATGATCTGCGAAGGCCTGGGACAGGATGCCGCCGGCGTATGCCGTTACGATGGCATTGCCGTCTTTGTGCCGGATCTGCTGCCCGGGGAGCGGGCTATTGTCCGCATCGTCAAGCCGGAGAAGCGCTATGCCTACGGCCGTGTGGAAAAGAGGCTTTCCGATTCTCCGGACCGCCAGACGCCTTTCTGTCCCATCGCCCGGCGCTGCGGCGGGTGCACCTGCCAGCACATGGCCTATTCCGCAACTCTTTCCTATAAACAGAATCAGGTTAAGGAACTGATTGCCAGAATCGCAGGCCTTGATATCGATGTCCCCCCAGTAATCGGAATGGAAGAGCCCTATCATTACCGGAACAAAGGCATGTATCCTGTCGGAACGGAAAACGGTCTCCCGGTATGCGGCTTTTTTGCACAGCGTACGCATTCTCTTGTCCCTCTTCCCCCGGAGGGCTGTGCCATTCAGGGCGATGATTCTGCCAAGGCGGTCCAGACTGTTCTCTCCTGGGCCCGGGAACTGCACGTCCCGATTTACGACGAGCGAACCGGGCAGGGCCTTTTGCGGCATGTGATGACCCGAAATGCATCCGACGGCCGTCTCATGGTTGTACTGGTCGTCACCAGGCCTACTGTTCCCGGGCAGGAGCTTTTAACTGCACGGCTCAGTGCTCTGCCTTCGTTTGTCAGTCTCTGCCTGTCGGTCAATGCAAACCCCGGCAATACCATTCTCGGCCATGACATCCGGGTTTTATTCGGTCCCGGCGAAATGACTGACACTCTATTCGGGCTTCAATTTCAAATCTCACCGCTTTCATTTTTTCAAGTTAATCCTCAACAGACCCTGAAGCTGTATGGCAAGGCACTGGAATTTGCAGCGCTGGACGGCACACAGACCGTTATTGATGCCTATTGCGGGACCGGCACCATTTCCCTGCTAATGGCACGGCAGGCTCAAAGGGTCATCGGAATTGAAATTGTTGAAGCTGCCGTGCAGAACGCAAGAGAAAATGCACTTCGAAATCAGATCAGCAATGCAGAATTCATGGTCGGTGCCACCGAAGCGGTTCTTCCTGATTTGATTCATTCCGACCTTAAACCGGATGTAATTGTCCTTGACCCGCCCCGCAAAGGATGTGACGAAGCGGTACTCGATGCCATCATTTCCTCTGCACCTTCCCGGATCGTATATGTCTCATGCGGTGCTCCTACCCTTGCCAGAGATTTAAAGCTTCTGGCTTCCGGGGGATATTTTCCTCAGAAAATTCAGTGTGTAGATATGTTCTGCTGGACTTCTTCCGTAGAGACGGTAGTCTGCTTGAGCAACAAAAATTCAAAGCCGAGGGAATAGGTTGAGATCGGTGTGGATGCTGAGGATTATTATAAGATCAAGGAATCTGAGTAAATATCACTTATTCTTCTTTGATTCGCCATTTGTGAGGAAATGTGCTTTATCTGTGATAGTTTGGTGACATCAGATAAGGAGGTGCACGGATATGGATCCACGATACCGATACTACATGGCGAGCTTGGAATCACGGTAAACGAGCTTCTATGCGCTGAACACCTGGATGAAGACTACAAAAAACAGGCAGACGAGAATATTATGGATGTTTTTTCAGTGAATTAAAAAATAAACGAAAGCTGCTCTGTAATATCCTGACTGGCGCCGGGGCAGGAATCATTCTTGGTGTAGTATATACTCCTAATAGGACAAAGAAAGCGATATGTGTCGGATTTGGATTAGCACTGCTGTGTTTAGGCTGGTTTTTGCGATATAAATTAGATCAGTCCGTTATCGGCAGATGAGATGATGTTAAGAGAGAAATCCAATACGAACGCAAAAATTCACTTGTTATCATGTCTGCTTTGAAGATTATTTCAAAAATTGTTATAATGCGGTTAACGTTGCCGAAAAGAGAAATATATCAAAATCAGTAACGTTAACTTGACTTTTCTACATTTTATGATATCCTTGGATCAGCCAAAGGAATGTTGAAGTTCTCAATCAGTCAGACATGCTGTTCACGAGGGAGACAATCATGAAATTATTCAGACGGGAAAACTATTTGAGGAAAATCCGGGGATTTTACCATGAAGATGACATCATCAAGGTAATAACCGGGGTCAGAAGGTGCGGAAAGTCCAGCCTGATGCAGACGATAGCAGAAGAACTCCAGGAGGGGGGCGTCCCAAAGGATAATATCATTTATATTGACCTCGATAAGCGTGGATTTAAAAACATCAGGACAGCAGATGAACTGGAAAAATGTATCGATGAAAGAGGAAGTGCAAAGGGGCTTAAGTATCTTTTTGTTGATGAAATACAAAATGTAAAGGATTTTGAAACTGTGATCAACGGATATAGAACGGAAGGGGATTGGTCAATATTCGTCACAGGTTCAAACTCGTATTTACTCAGCGGTGAACTGGTTACAAAGTTGACGGGAAGATATCTGGAATTTGAGATGTTTCCCTTGAGTTTCAGTGAATATGAGGATATGAAACAATTTTACGGTAAAACCATTGATGATAATCCTCATGTGGAACTCAACAGTTACATTTTAGAGAGTGGATTTCCGCGAACAGTCAATATTGATGATCCAGCTGATAAAAGAAAATATGTACAGGGCGTAATCAATGAAATATTCGAGAAAGATATTCGGAAAAGGGTAAAAATACGGAAGAAGGAAACGTTCGAAATCGTTAGACATTACATCATCAATAATTTCGGAGCTACTACAAGCATAAACAGCATATGTGAGACATTAAAGAAAAATGGGTTAGGCATCGGAAAAGCGACTATATCCAGATATATCAGAGCATTGGTGGATGCAAAGATATTATATGAATGTGATCGCTTTGATATGAAATCAAAGAAATCATTGAGTGGAGAAAAGAAGTATTACCTTTCGGATTTGGGCTTCTATTATGCCGACAACACAGATAATCGAGTGAATTACGGACCGGTACTGGAGAATATTCTATACACATATGCCCGTTCACATGATTGTACTGTGAGTGTAGGAAGAGTTGGAAAACTGGAGTGTGACTTTATTATCCGAAATCGTGATATGAATTATTCTTATGTTCAGGTGGCTTATACGATCGCATTGAGTCGGGAAACGGAAGACCGGGAATACAGGCCATTGGAAATGATAAAGGATAATTACCCCAAATATGTTATGACAACAGATTATCTTCTTCAGAAAAGAAATGGCATCATACATGCAAACATCATAGATTTTATGGGTAAAGAGAATGATTTCTAAAAACAAATAGTGGAGAATAATTGTCAAGAATAATTGTCAGTAGGCCAGACTTGATACGATGATGTCTATTTTGTCCGGCTATTTGATACAATGTAACGATGAACCCGGGAACCCCATTAACGATTGTGAATCGGGTTCAAAATAGCCTCAGGGGGGTTCATCGTTAAAAGGTATATACGGGGACAAGAAAAGCGCCTCCGAAGAGGCCCCCCGGATGC
>OCTW013435652.1_pt1 | contig 16176 bp, 11 predicted proteins | sample 1539671 | NCBI WGS metagenome assembly OCTW01 (sample SAMN02144230, study PRJEB22623) | gut metagenome | biome: sheep rumen | host: Ovis aries | place: New Zealand
TCATCGACATGTCGGACGGACTGACGGATAACCATCTGCGCCTGGAACTGGCGGCGGATGGTTATATCGGTTTTCAGAACAACAATACCGTAGATATTTTTGCACGCGTGCGCGTACCCCTCTTTACGCGCTGGGCGAACCTCTCCGTCTGGATGCCGGTCTATGGCTGGTACAAGCAGTATGACGGAACCGGCAGCGGTGCCGGAGATGTCTATATCTCCACCGACGTGCAGGTGCTTCATAACGAGTGGTTTCATTCCCCCAACGCCAGATATATCCCCCAGATGACAGTCCGGTTGGGCATGAAGACCGCCTCCGGTGAGCAGTTTGAGCGACGCAGACATTACGACTGCCCGGCGTATTTCTTCGACCTCGCGATGGGACAGTCCATCCCCCTCAAGGCCCTCACTCTCCGTTTCGCGGGCTCGGTGGGTTTCCTATGCTGGCAGACCGATAACGGCCGCCAGAACGACGCAGTCATGTACGGTCTGCAGGCGCAGCTGAGACACGAGTTCTTCTCCCTCCAGGCTACCTGGGGAGGCTACGTGGGATGGGAGCGGTACGGCGATGCACCCATGAGTATCAAAGCCCGCGCAGCGGGACATGTCAAAGGCTTCGAACCATACGTCCAGTATCAGTACGGCATCAAGGATTACCCCTTCCACCAGATCCGTGTCGGACTCGTCTATAACCTCGATATCTTAGGCCGCGCTACCAAAAAATGAAACGACTGATACGATATTGTCTTTTGTCCTTACTCTTTCTTCCATACCCTGCAAAGGCCTTGGAGGTAAGTCACACAGCTATGGACGGCAGCGACAGTATTCCGGCGGAGTATTTCCGTAAATGGTATCATCGTACCGACTTGATTTATTACCTCGAGGCACTCAACGACCATGTGATTGTAGAGAACCATACACCGGGGCAGTGGTGGCTTCCGGACAGGCTCAGTCTCGCCGTAGCGGGGCTCCCCTGCACGCAGACGAACTATACGATAGACGGCATGCGGACGGACGACCGTTTTGCTCCCGGCAACACGGTTTTTGTACCGAATATGCAGCAGTACAACCTCCTGATCAATACCCATACGGGGCAACTGCAGTTTAGCTCCGATACCGCTGCGCGGGATTATGTGAGGGCGCAATACAATGTCGGTCAGGTAGGTAACGGAGCTCCGGCTGCCGGTACTGCCGCGATTGTCAATATCACCCATCGTACCGCCATGCAGAGCGCCGAGACCTTCCGGCATGTCTCTGCCCGCCGCCATCTGCGAGGCGCGGGCAACGTAGAGGCGGCTTATACCTTCCGAGACAAAGAGGGAAATGCTTTCCGGCAGCACCTGTATGCCTCCTACGGTCAGCGACTCCTCACGCGCGAGAACGAGCGGGGACTCATCACCGAGGATCCTTATTATGCGGCGAACTACTACAAGGTGCAGGCGGATGGTTTGCTGCCGATGAAGCCGAATACCGTCTTTTCGAAACTCGCCTACCGTCTTAATTTCTCCGGCAAAGAGGATGGCGGAAGCGAGTACCTCTATAACTACAACGAGGTCTATGACCATAAGAACTACACGGCGCAGGTATATGTACAACGCCCGTATCTGACTACCGGCCTGACATGGTCAACCAATGTGGTGCACCATCAAGACCTGTCCTTCCGCAGGAATATACTGGATATCGACGGCGAGAGTTTCTCTCCATGGGTGGCGGACGGCAAGACGCACGAGTTGAGCTGGACGGTGAATTACGAGCAACCGGTATTATCGTGGCTCTCGGTGCACGTGCGTGCCCATAACTCCCTCATCCTCTTCCGCCCCGAGCAGAAGCATTTCTCCAACGAACTTTACTTCCGTTCTCCTGTCGCTACGGCCGACACCGCGCTCTACCGCTATGAATGGACCAGCAGCGCTTTCGCCGGAGGTATATTGGAGAACACGATCGGCCTCAACGCAGACTACACAATCTGCCCTCAGCTGGACCTCCATGCGCATCTGGACTTTACGTTGGACGGCTTGATCCTCGGACACGGCAAGAGCAAGATTTCCCCGAACTTCCAAGCCGGTATCAACTTGGACCTACACCCCTGCCGGTGGTTTGAAATGGGGCTCTCCATCGCTCATCAGCGCATGCCCTACAACGCCGACTATCTGCGTTTCTTCTCCGATGAATACATGAATGCGGATATCTATCTGGCGGGAACCAACACCCTTTTTGCCACCACCGGAGGTAAGTACCATACCTACCAAAAAGGTCTCATGCAGACTTCCTATCTGGAGGTACATCTGCCAATCCGTTTTGTGTTCCGCGATAAGCAGGATGGTAAACACGAGATCGTACTGCAGAATGCCTACCGCAAGTTCTTCAACGTATGGCATACCTATTATGCCGACGGCATTGAAGCCAACGGCTATTACACGGACGGAAACGGGTTGCCCTACTACCTGACTAACCCCGGCGCGAAATACTACGAGGTGGCGCCGACGCCTGCTTTCAAAGGAAATATCCTGATGAACTCCCCATACTATTTCTCCCAACTCACGCGTTATACCTACACGGGCAAGAAAGTAACGGTAGGTATCTCCTGGCAGTCTATGCAGGCTGCGGGGTACACGGGATTAGGCAATGGACCGAACAGCAATACTATGGGTGTGCTCTCGGAAAGCACGGCAAACCCGAATACCCTCCGCGCTGCGGAGAATCTGCAAGGCAAAGATGCCGGGGTTGGACGCATGGATCTGGATAAAGGCTTTGTGGCGAGGTTCTATCTGGGATATAATATCTGCCGATGGGTGCAAGCGGGTCTGACAATCAAATGGACCGACGGCAAACCCTTCACCTCCTACTGCTATTATTATGACGATGCCTCCCGTCAGATGGCCATCATGCCTCGTACCTCGCGTGGCACGAACCCTACGGACGGTCATTTCGGACGAAGACACGGGGCGATCTACAACGTGGATCTGCATCTGCAGGGCTCATGGGAGGTACGCGGCGTTCCGATGCGCCTCAATGTAGAATGTTATAACATCTGGGATTTCTGTCATGACTTGGCGGAACTGTCCTTCGAACAAGACACGCCGAAAGCCGACAGGGCCTCCATCATCATGGCTGTACCTACAGGAATACTGGTATCCTATGCGGTCGATTTATAATTTCGCGAAATATTACCTCTTCTGGCTTCTTCTCTTTATTCTGGAGAAACCGGTCTTCATGCTCTCTAACCGCTCCATGATGGGTGAAGTAAGATGGCAGGATTGGTTCTTGGTGCCGTACCATGCTTTTCCCATGGATCTGAGTGTGGCGTCGTATATCATGGTATTCTTCGGCATACTGATGGTAGCTTCCTATTTCCTTCCGTCGCGCCTTATTGCGCGGATAGCCGACGGCTATACAGGGCTGTTGTTACTGGTGGCGATGGTGGTTTTCGGTACGGACTTGGGCGTCTTTCCTGCATGGGGGTTCCATCCGGATAAGACTCTCTTTATCTACCTTGCTTCGCCCAAAGAAGTGCTGGCATGCGCGCCGTGGTGGGTGTGGGTCTTCGGCAGTTTGGGAATCCTCGCTGCGTGGGGATTGTCCTTCGTGGCTTATCGCTATTGGATGCGCGGTATAGAGGCCATGACGCACCCGGGTACATGGCCCAAGAGGGTAGGAGGTGCCGCCCTGATGCTTCTGCTGACCGCAATCCTCTTCCTGCCTATCCGAGGCAGTGTAACCACATCGACGATGAATACCGGCCGCGTCTATTTCTCCGAAAACCAGATGCTGAACCAAGCTGCCGTGAACCCTATCTTCAATATCGTCGAGTCCATGAGCGTCTTGCAGTTTGATACTCGCCGATACACCTATATGCCCTCTGCCGAAGCAGAAACCCTCGTCGCAGATATTCTGCCGGCATCTGCTAAGGAAGAAACCTCACCTGAACTTCTGAAAACGAAACGTCCGGATATCGTCTTCTTCATCCTCGAGAGTTTCTCGCAAAACGCATGGGAAGCGATGCCTAACCTCCGCCGGTTGGCTGCGGAAGGGGTGTATTTCTCCCACGCAGTCGCCTCCTCTTTCCGCACCGATAGAGGCGTCGTTGCTGCAATGAGCGGTTTTCCCGGACAGCCTACTTCCTCCGTCATGGTTGTGCCCGCCAAGTCCCGACACCTTCCCCAGATAGGTAAGTCCCTCTCGCGCGAGGGGTATCATCTGAAGTTCTGGTACGGCGGCGATGAAGACTTCACGAACATGCGCTCGTATCTCATCAGCGGGGGCTTCATCGACCGCGTCAACGACCATTCCTTCCTGGTGGCTCAACGGTTATCCAAATGGGGTGTGCCGGATCATATTCTCTTCTCCCGCGCAGCGGAAGAGATTGCTACCCGCGGAAGTGACCATCCTACGCTCGATGTCATCCTCTCGCTTAGCAGCCATGAACCTTTCGAGGTGCCAACGGCAGACCGCTACCATCATCCTTACATGAATTCCATCGCCTATACCGACAGTTGTATCGGTGCTTTTGCGGATACTTTGCGCAGATGCGGGAAATGGGAGAATACCCTCTTGGTGTTCGTGCCGGATCACGGTTACCCTTATCCCGCCGACGTGCAGAACCACGAGCCGCGGCGGTACGCCATACCGATGGTATGGGCAGGCGGCGCCATCGCGCAACCGCAGGAGGTGACTGCCCTCTGCTCGCAAATCGATCTCGTCCCTACGCTGCTCGCGCAGATGGGAATCGATCATTCGGAATATATTTTTGGAAAAGATATCTTCGCTCCGAGCTCAGTGCCCTTCGCTTTCTATAGCTTCAACGACGGCTTTGCGCTCCTCACGGAGAGCGATACTGTAGTCGTAGATGCCAAGGCCGACAGACGCGTTATCGGAACCGATGAGGACGTAGAGCGTCATGCCCGTGCGTTCGTGCAGCGCGTCTTGGAGAGTATAGAGCAGCTATAGACCATCCCTACCGTCCATAACGCAATGCCGTCGAACTTGCCGAACATGCAATCCGTCAGCATATTCAGGCCGAAGAGGGTGACGAAAAGAATAGCAAACCGCTTTCCTTCACCTTCTGTACAGAAGAGAATAGACAGCCATGCCAGGAGGAACAGCACCAGACCCGGTATGCCGATCTCCATCAGCTCCTCCAGATATTGGTTATGGGCATGATAATGTTTGGTATAATAATATTCAAAACCTTTTTCCTGGTACGTCTTCATCAGATAATTCGTACTTTGTCCGGCTCCCAGACCGTACGCGAGATAGTCCTCGGGGTGCTGCAACGCGCAGCCCCAGATATTAAACCGCACGTCGTGGTCCGTACTGACTTCGCGGATCTCGGTCGCCGCATGGATATCAAACTTACTCATTCGCGGATGGAACTTCAGTATGGTTCCGCTGATGACAGCGCCAAAGACGATAATCCCCAAACCATAACGCCAGCGATAGACCTTTGGTAACGCATAGATAAGCCAAACGACTAATATAGCTGCGAAAGTGAGGATGGATTGCCGGGAACCCGTCAGCGGTATGGCACTCAGCATAATCGGCAGACACAGCGCCAACAACCATTTCTTATCCCGCCATACCTGCAGCGCGATCACAGCGCCTAACATCTCCACAGAGCATAGAAAAAGACGGTGTTTCAAGACCGAGATATTATCCGAGAAGAAGCTATACCAAGAGTGGACACCATAGTTCCAGTCGCCTTCCCATCGGAGATAATCAATAATCTCGCGATGGTAGTACAACGGTGACAGTACCACCAAGTAAAACGGAACGGCGATGACACAACTGACAACCAGAATCCGACCGATTTGTTGCCAGTCATACCGCTCGTTGACGCCCCATATGCCTATCGGAATTACCAAGGCGAAGGTCATATATCGCTCCATCTGCCATGCCCATGCTTCATGATCCGGCGACCATATACCCGATACCGCTTTCCATCCGTACCAAAGGCCGAAAAGCAAGAACGGCAGGGCGGATCTGAACGTTGAATGTTGAATGTTGAATGTTGAATGTTGAAGCCACCGTCCCTCCAGCACCCATGAGATGAACCAGAACACGCAGGCGTACCGCAACCATAGCTGCGGGAAAGGCAACAACGCCACTACTGCCAGAAAGGCAATATAGTTAACCTGCTTAATGATGTCTTTGTACTTGCTCATATCCTTCTTCTAAACATTTCAAACCCGCAGGACCGATTCGCTCCAGGCGTTTGAACGGATACCCCTGTACGTGTTTGCGCCATCGGATACGGTTCAGATCGATGACCTCGATATGAGAACCGTCTTCGTTAAATAATATATTTCCTTGCGAGTAGTCCGGATGCCAGATGCCGCGTTGGTGCAGATCCGCCGTAAACCGTCCGATAGCCCGTAATATCTGCGCCCTGTTTGGGAAATCCGGATGCTCGATGAGGTCGATGAACGTATATGGACATTCCGATTGTCGGCATGCGTACCAACTCTCCCGTAATACTCCGCATACCCGCACTTCCCGATAAGCGATAGGAGCTGGCGTCAAACCCTCCATACGCAGCGCATATTCATAGCTCCGCCGCGCTTTGCTCTTGCCGAATAAGCCGTACCATATACCCCGCCAGAGACTCGGCGTAGCAAATTGTTTGACGACCACACCTTTCGTCAGTCGTAGGATATTCCGCCGCGCATCAATGATCTCGCCTTCCTCCCATCGGTCAAAATCACCGACTTGCTTTACGGAGCGGAAGAAATTAAGGAACCGGCTCCAGGAACGATGGTAATGCAGCGGTCCGCCAAGATATTTCTCCATATACGCCGGATGGCGGCGGTTGATAGCATCGACAATCAGGCGTTTCTGATCTTTGGCTTTCTTGCGCCGTGAGTGCGGCAGGACGCGGTAGTACAGACCGACTTCGTCCAAGCGGATGTATGTACCGCCTAACGCCATGATGGAGAGCCAGAAATCCCAATCTTCCCGATAGATCTCCTCTTCGCAGAACCCTCCTACGCGTTGCCAATCGGCTTTGCGGAAAAGGGAAGCGATGTGAATCATGTTTCTGCGCGCCAATAACTCAGGAGAGTACGGCGGGAGTTTCCATTCGCCCTCTTTGGCTCCGAAGAACTCGGCTTTGCAACTAATAACCCTCACCTCATCGGCTATTCTATCCATCGCGTGGGAGATATAGTCGGGGGCTATCTTGTCATCCGCATCGACAGGAAGTATCCATTCTCCCTTCGCCTCACGGATAGCATGGTTGCGCGCCGCAGAAACCCCGGCGTTCTCCTGGTGCATGACAATCACCTCCGGGTGGGTCTTTGCAAACGCCTCCGCTACCGCCCGGCTCTTGTCCTTCGAACCGTCGTCCATGACGATCACCTCTATCGGCCGATAGGTAGAAGCAACAATGCTCTTCAGCGCTTCGCCGATATACGGCGCAGCATTATACAAGGGCACTATGACGGATACTAAGGGCTTCATATCTTATCGCGATGTTGGGTGATCTTACGCCAATAATAAAGCAAGGGGTTCGTATATTTGAGTTGTTTCCACGGCCGGCTGGAGTGGGGCTTGTGGAGCACCGGATTGCTGATGAGCAAGAGGTTCTCAAACCCTAATTCGGTTGACTTATGGCTGATGGTGACGTCGTACCAGTTCTTGCTGGCGTCCAGTTGCTCAAAATCAAAGGCTCTCAGGAACTCGACCGTCAGTAGCGTGCAGCAGAAGGAGAAACGCTTCTTACACGCGCCGTCCTCATGTATCTTCCGTGCGTACTCATAGGGGAAATTCACTTCCCCTTGTTCATTGACCGTCACGGCGGCAACCATGCCGGTTGGTTTCTCGCCGCGGTTTTTTCTTCCGGCTACTAACTTTGCTATGGTGTCCGGCCGGATGATTACATCGCTCTCGATGATCACCAGATCTCTGCCTTGCTCCAGACACTCCCGCTGCGAACGAATCAGGACCCATCGGTAGTTAGGCGAGGGATGATCTGTCTCCCGACCGATATGCACCACGCGGATACCTAACTCCTCGCTCAGCGCATCTAACCGCGCTGCGTTCTCGTCTGTCGAGTTGTCGTCATAGACGGTCATTGTGTGCCCGGACGCGACGATCGCGCGGATGGCTTCTTCTGCCGTCACGAGTGAGTCTTTGACAGGCATGATGATATGTACTATGGGGTCATGTGCCATTTTATTTACCATTTTGTGATGATACCTCTTTTGGCGATAGTGATTTGTGCTCCGAAGGTGTTTCCCCACTGCGAACCGAAATCGCCGGCTAACCGAAGCCCGAACTCTAATCCCCAAGCCTGCGGCACCGCTTTGACTACTTCTAACAACACTGCCGTGTTCGTACTGAGTACTGCGCGCGAGGAGTTATCATTGCCGTAGTTGCGGGCGTATGAGGTCTTGATGCGGTATTTGTATCCGTATATGTTTCCGCGCACGCCCACGTGATGTACGCGCACACGACTGTTGAGCGTATGGATCGTGCCGTCCTCGTTATACAGCGGAGAGGTGATGAACGGCGTACCCATGGAGCGGTAGAAATAGTTCCAGCCGTTCTGAAAAACGAAATTCTGGTAGTAGTTGTCATTACCGGCAAAACATAATCCGTCCCGGTCGTGCCAAGGACCGGATTGATCGGTGGTGTTGAGAAACTCATACGTCACTCCCTCGATGAACGGCCAACGGCTCTGTTTCATACCGATACCCCATAATCCGTCAGCGATATTCTGTCCCAAACCGATGAAGGAGAAATTGTCCTCAAAGAAATTCTGCCAATAGATATTCACTTCCCATCCTTTGCCTTTGCCGGTAAGCATGAGTTGCTGGCTGCCTACATGATTGCCCTGTGCGTTCTGCTGGTCGTTTCGCATATTGCCGCCGGATTTGGCCATAAGTACGTTTATGAAGGCATCGAGACCGCTGCCGATATCGCCCCAAATGGGACTGATACCGCCCCACTGCGCTGCGTGATGAAACTCATAGCTGATATTTACCGGCAGCCGTCCTCCGAACCGTACGCCGGCGAACTTATGGTGGAGAAAACTCCGGCGCATATATACATTATCCGCCATCCATGCATGGGTCAAACCGCCTTTGATCTCGAAATAACCGAAGAGCCCCGGGAAGGGGCGGTATTGATCAATGCCGATAGTCACGTGCGGCAAGGGTTGACTGTTTCCCGAGAAGATCATTGAACCCATCGTCAGTGCTGTGTCCTGCGTCTCGTAAATCATCGGTCGAATACCCGCGGTGATATCAAAGAGATAGAGTCTCACATGGGCGTATGCAAGATTGAAATAACCGGTGCCGTAGTTTTGCATCGGCTTGAACGGTGCACCCGGAATAGGCGACTGTACCCTTCCGGTCATCTGGACCGCGAAATCATAGTCCCACCACCGCTCGGAGTGTACTGCTTCCTTATAGATTCCTGCGGTCAGGTTACCGCTGAAAGGCGACGCACTCACATCTCCGTGGGTACCGCTTTGCAGCCAGAACGGTGCATACTTTCCGCTGGAGGCTACGGCACTCACGCCGGCGCTCCAACGCAAGGTGTCCGCACCATGAGACACACTATCCCGGATGCCTGTAGGCCACCACCGCCAACTCAACTCCCGCGCCTGTAATGATACAGAGAAGAGCAGTACTATGAGTATAATCTTATTCTTCAAACCGATACAACTGATTGTTTGTTTTCCATTCATCCCCTGTCTCGCCAAGCCCTATATAAACCCGCTTGCCGATAGCGAAAGAGATATGATTGATTCTTCCTTCGGGCAGGTTTCCGATATATGTCCATCGGTCCGTCAGGGGATCGTAACGCCGGATATCCCGCAGGTTCTCCTCGGTTGTGTTCACGCCGCCGTAATGGGTGCCGCCGGAGAGATAGATATACCGGTCTGTAGCAGTACTCGCCGCTAGTGTACGTTTGGGACCCGGTACATCGCTCCTGGGCTCCCATCGCTTGCCATCCACTAACTCGCCCCACCAGTTGAGGCTGAATCGGTAGTAGCCTGTTCCCATGAAATGCCGTCCCTGGCAGGTACACCCTGTGCCGCCGAACGAACGGGTAGGGAAATCAAACATCCCGGCACCCACATCGATGCTGTCCCATCGGTCGGCAGCGATATCATAGCGGAACATATCTCGCCGGTAGTTCCAGCAAAAACCATAGCCCACGTATAACTCCCCTTCTCCGACAAACGCCGTTGCGCAGTCGGTATAATGATTCGGGTAATTCGCTAACTGCTTCCATTGATTACTCTCGGGAGTGTACTCCCAGAAATCTCTGAGGTACGAGCTGTCACGTCCGTGCAGACCGCTGAAACCCAGACCGAGATAGACCTTGTCGTCCGCTACGCAGGCTGCAGGATTGACGCGTGCCTTCAGAGGCGTGGCGCCGAGGCAGGTCCATTGATCTGCCTCCGGGTTATACCGCCAGAGGTCGTTCTGAGCAACACCTGCGCTATCTCTGCCTGCGAAGACATATGCCTCGCCATGGATGACAAAACATGCCGCACTCGCACGGGCCGACGGCATCGGCGCGCAGGGGAGTAACGCCACCTCTATCTCCGGTTTCTCAGCGCTGCAGGCTATGAGAAACAGGCATAGTACTATGTACAGAAACTTACGCATACTTATTTTTTCTCCTCGCTTACGGTCAACTCATCATGGATCATACGATGAATATATTGCTGGATATAAGCTTTCAGGTAGTCCTCTATGGGCGCTATCCGCTCCGGGGAGATAGTCTTTGCCAGATTGTTCTTGATATATCGGTCATTACGATAGTCATAAACTCCGGTTATGTTCTCACCGTCAAACTGCAGCAGCAAGCTATCCGAGAATATCTGATACACCGGGGCATTGTAGCATACGGCATATGGATGGTCTTTCTGCTTTGTCAGCGCATTCTCGCCAAAGGCAAAATACGGTTCGTCGTAACCCAACCATCCCATGACGGACGGCATGATATCCGTTTGACTAATAACATCTTCTCGAAGCTCCGGCATTAACTGCGGGTGATAGAACGCAATAGGAATCTCGTATAAACCGCGGGAATTGGTATATTCCGGCAGACTCAGTTCATTCGTATGGTCAGCCATGATCACAAAGAGCGTATGCTCGAACCAAGGCTGCTTGCTCACGTTCTCAAAGAACCGCCGCAGGGCATGATCGGCATAGCCCAACGGTTCGTGGATAGGCAGATTACCTTTCGGGAAAGAATCTTTATACTGCGAAGGCACCTTAAACGGATGATGGCTCGAAGCGGTGAAGACCGCCGTCATGAACGGTTCTTGCATCGTGCTCATCGTATTGGCATAATATTGCAGGAACGGTTCGTCCCATATTGCCCAAGTGCCGTCATACTGCGACTCGTCATTAAACTCCGTCATGCCGTAGTACGCACCGAATCCCGCCGAACGGGCGTATGCCTGAAATCCCATGCTTCCGTTGGGGGCACCATGGAAGAATGCCGTGGTGTAGCCTTTCTTGCCTAACCGTTCTGCAATGGAAGACACCTCGTTGGTCGAATAGGGGCTTACGATGTACGGCTCAATGAGCATCGGGATAGATGACAGCACCGAGGGCATGGCATCTACGCTTTTACGCCCCGAAGCATAGGAGTAGCGGAATGTCACGCTCTGTGCCAGCAGGCTGTCCAAGAACGGCGTGTACCCCGCGTAACCCGGTATATCTTTGTTGAAGAATCCTATGTACTCTTTGCTGCACGACTCCCAGATGATGATGACTACATTGTCCCGCCGCATCCGGTCGCTCTCCGCCGGATGGATCGGACTCATGTGTCTCTCTACTTCGTCGGCAGGGAAATAGTTCTTCTCCACGTACGGGGCGCTCTCAATCGTCTTCATGAGCGAGAAAGGCGTATTCAGCACCAACGCACTCTCCCGCGGCGCGTTGGTATATTGCAAGGCATTGCTGAGTGTGATCGGGCGGGTGTATGCGCCAAAACCGCCACGGATACCGATGATAGAGAAATAGACGGCGGTAACGAAAACCAATGCCTCTACAGGATAATAGACATACGGCTTCACACGCGGTAGCGCAAACGTCCTGCGAGTGCCACAGAAGAAAACCAATAGCACGGCGATACCCATCAGGACGACATACCAGTATTCGACGATGCCGTTAGCAAGGATGATACCGATGTTATCTTCATTCGACAACTCCGTGAAGGACGCACAGGTAGCGCGGCGATCCGTAAAACGGATATAGACACTGTCCGCGGCATCCACAATCATGCCGATGGCATTTGGCACCCAGTACAACCAGAGTAAGACCTTCTGATAGACCGTATTCTCACGCCATGCAGCGGGGAAGGGCAGAAGCGAACCGATGATGTACAGCGAACTGAGATACAGGATAGCCGTCAGGTCAAACCGTGTACCACCTAATAGGATCTCTATCAGATGCTGCGTGTCCATGTTGGGGAAAATACTCCGATCCATGTAGTAGCAAGAAAGGCGCAGGATGGAGTACAACACCATCACCAACGCGATATTACACGCTACGACGATTAAGGGGTGTTCCCAAAATGCTTGCAGTCGGTTCTTCATGATGCGGTTATTCCTCTACTCTCGTTTTGCGTTTTAACTCAAAGTCACGGCCCAGGTAGTTCTGTCTCACTACCGGATTGGCCGCTAACTCCTCCGGTGTACCGTGGAAGAGGATCTTTCCTTCAAACAGCAGGTACGCCCGGTCGGTGATCATCAGTGTCTCATCGACGTTATGGTCGGTGATGAGGATGCCGATGTTCTTGTCTTTGAGCCGCCAAACGACGTCCTGGATCTCCTGCACAGCGATCGGATCAACACCTGCGAAAGGTTCATCCAACATGACGAATTTCGGCTCGATAGCCAGACACCGCGCGATCTCCGTACGCCGTCTCTCGCCACCGCTCAAGCGGTCACCGAGGTTCTTGCGTACGTGCGCCAGGTTAAACTCCTTGATCAGGCTCTCTAATTTCTCCTCCTGATAGTCCTTGCTGAAATCCGTCAACTCCAGCACCGAGCGGATATTATCCTCTACGGTCATCTTGCGGAAGACACTCGCCTCCTGCGGTAGGTAGCCGATACCCATCTTCGCCCGTTTGTACATCGGGTACGAAGTGATATCCTGATCGTTGAGGAAGATCTTACCGTTATTGGCGGCCACCAGACCGGTCGTCATGTAGAAAGTCGTGGTCTTGCCGGCTCCGTTTGGACCCAGCAGACCCACTATCTCCCCTTGCTCCAACTGGATAGAGACATCATCCACCACGGTTCTCTTGCCGTATTTCTTAACCAGATGTTCTGTACGTAATTTATCCATAAACTATGCATGTCCTTACTATGTCGTATGTATATCGTATCCTGCACCACCCTATAATATACTATGTATATTATCCCGTGAAGTTTAATTTATGCGATTTCTACCATCACCGGGCAGTGGTCGCTATGCACAGCGTCGGTCAGGATCTTTCCGTCTTTCAGTCTCCCGCGCAGACTCTCGCTGACCCATAGATAGTCGATACGCCATCCTACGTTTCTTGCTCTTGCACCTGCTCGCCACGACCACCAGCTATACCGCTCGGCACTCTGGTCGAACACACGGAAGGAGTCCACCAGACCGCTGGCTTCCCATCTGTCCATCCACTCGCGCTCTTCGGGTAAGAAACCCGACACGCCGATCTGCCGCTCGGGGTGATTGATATCAATCGGTTTATGACAGATATTATAGTCGCCGCAGATGACGATGTTCGGTCGCTCTTTACGCAACTCATTGACCCAGACGAGGAAATCCTCGAGAAACTCCATCTTAAACTCCTGACGGATATCTCCTGTTGTGCCGCTGGGGATATAGGCATCGACGATGGTCAAATCGCCGAAATCGACGCGCAGCACGCGTCCCTCTCGGTCGTATTTTGGGTTGCTCATACCGACCACCACTTTGTCCGGCTCTTGCTTCGTGAAGATACACACGCCCGAGTAGCCTTTCTTTTCCGCGGAGTGGATATAACTATGATACCCCAACTCTTGAAACGCCATCACGTCAATCTGTTCCGGCTGCGCTTTGCTTTCCTGGATGCAGAAGACATCAGGACTCTCACTCTGTAACCACTCCAGCAACCCTTTGCCGATTGCCGAACGGATACCGTTTAAATTATAACTGATGATTTTCATAAGCTTAATTCTTTATTGCTGAATACCGAGTATATTGAATGAGCGCCCGTAAGAGTGGATGAACAATTGACCGTTCTGCATTGTTTTATAGGTGTGCTGTTGATTCATTTCGGGCGCATGATTGCCCGTTGGGTCTATGGGTTTGCCGCCACGGTACTTAAAATACACTATGTCATTATCCATTGTAATATCTGTAATAGCATGATCGTTTATGCCTAAATACTCTGTCGCACCTGCAGGAAAGAGGTCACCTGGTTTACCATAGTAGCCTTCCTGGGTATCTCTAGTCGGAGCCCAATTATCCGCCTCAATGATGTCCACGCCCATGTTGTATGGGTTGTTGTTCACGATGTTTGAACTCCATAAAGAACTCTGGTAATTGATGCGTGTGAGCATCATTCCGCTTCCTGGAATATCTCTGTCCCAACCGGTTTGTTGGCGATTTTCCAACAAATAGAATACTGCAGGATTGGGATTGACGCCATCTAAATTATGCTGATCGCTTTCTGTGATGAGGTATGCTTGGTCGCTGGTGGCTATGTGTTCAAGCGATAAATCGTCCGCCTCAGTAATCAGTTCAGGTATCAGCCATCCCATAAAGAATCGTTCATAGGCTGAATAGGAGGGGGGGGAGTGCATGTCATCATTATATGGACCATAACACATGATATCCCATTTGCCTAACAATTTGTGGCTCGGATCATTACTTGCACCGGTGTAATACAAATCCGGCAGACCCAGTGCATGGCTGAACTCGTGACAGGCGACACCGATGCCGGCAATGACATTATCCTCTTCCGTAGAGTATAAACCGTCTAACTCATTGCCAAACTCAAAAGCATTTAGAGTTTTATTATCAAACACGCGAGGGTTCTGACCGCAGCCTGCACTATTAACATTCCAGTACGCGGGCCATATTAAATCTTCTATGCGAGAAATAAAATAGGGCGGGTCATTCTCACCAAATCCGGCAAATAGGATATAGACCAAATCGATGTATCCGTTATTGTCGGAGTCATATTCAGTGAAGTCCACCTCATTATCTACTAGTGCACATGCCTCGGTGACCATATATCCGGCTCTTTGACTTTGGCCTGCACCAGCACCGTAATATGCGTAGCCTTGTGACAACGTCACCGGGCCGTAGATATCGAACTGCGGGTTATATTTTCCGTATGACTGGTCATGAAAATACTGACGAATACTGCCTTTCGCGTCGTCTTTCGTCCAACTTTGTGCATTAAACATTGAATCTACATCCGCTTTCGTGGAAACCAACTGATAGTCAGAGAAATTCGTCATAATAACCAATATACGCGGAATAATCGAACGCGTGCCTACTTCTTGTCGCGCGGCAGGAGCGTTGGCGAAAGCCGGATATGCACCATGTTGCATTTCTGCCTGAACTTGTGCTGCGCGTGATGCTTGCCACTCATCCCACTTGGACGGGTCGCGCGGGGGTACAATAGCCCACGCGGAGATGCTTAGGCTGAATACTATCAAAAGGAAAAATGCTTTTCTCATTTTGTACTGTATTAACTGTTGGCTTGTTTCACTTTCTTGAATAACTCGCTGGCAAAAACGAAGTCGTTCAGTGCTTCGTTGTCGCTCGTCATAATCTCATGGCGTGAGCCTTGCCACTCTTTCTTACCGCCTTTGAGGAAGAGGATGTTATCCCCGATCTCCATGATGGAGTTCATGTCGTGGCTGTTGACGATGGTGCAGATGTTGTACTCCTTCGTGATATCCTGTATCAGCGCATCAATCACCAGACTCGTTCGTGGATCCAGACCGGAGTTGGGCTCGTCGCAGAAGAGGTACTTAGGCTCCAAGACAATCGCCCGGGCAATTGCCACACGTTTCTGTTGACCACCGCTGATTTCGCTTGGCATGAGGTTCCAAACCCGCTCCGGCATCTCAACTCTGCGGAGGCAGAACTCCGCACGCTCCCGCATCTCCTCGCGGCTCTTTTGAGAGAACATCTCCATCGGAAAGAGCACATTCTCCATT
>OCTW010000016.1_pt1 | contig 16174 bp, 9 predicted proteins | sample 1539671 | NCBI WGS metagenome assembly OCTW01 (sample SAMN02144230, study PRJEB22623) | gut metagenome | biome: sheep rumen | host: Ovis aries | place: New Zealand
CCGATAGACGCCCCAACACACTGGAGAAACAATGAAACCTTACCTGGAAGAAAAAGAAAACGTACTGAAGGAAACGGGATCCTCGATGGAGGGCCTGACGGATGCAGAGGCTGCGTCACGGCTCCAAAAGGACGGCCCGAACAAACTCAAGGAAGCGCCCAAAGAAAGCGTGTTCATGAAGTTCGTGGGTGAGCTCAAGAATCCGATGACCATCGTGCTGATCATTGCCGCTGTGGTGAGCGGGATTACCGCGATTTATGGCGGCGAGAGCCTGACCGATGCCGGGATCATCATGGCGGTCGTCGTGCTCAATGCGTGTCTGGGCGTGTATCAGGAGAATAAGGCCGAAGCGGCCATTGAGGCGCTGCAGCAGGTGTCGGCGGCGACGGCAAAAGTCATTCGCGGCGGGCATCAAAAGACCATTCGTGCCGATGAGGTGGTGCGGGGCGATTTGCTGGTGCTCGAAGCCGGGGATGCGATTCCCGCTGATGCGCGCATCGTCGAATGTGCTTCGATGAAAACGCAGGAATCCCCGCTGACCGGCGAATCGACGGATGTCGAGAAGCAGAGTGACGCGCTGAAGGCCGCCGAGAATGGCGATGTGTCGCTGGGCGACCGAAAAAATATGGTCTATATGGGGTCTACGGTGACGTATGGGCGCGGACATGCGGTTGTGACCGGCATCGGCATGGACACCGAAATGGGCAACATCGCAAAAGCGCTGACCGCAGCGAAGAAAGAAGAGACGCCGCTGCAGATCAAGCTGAACGAGCTTTCCAAGAAGCTGTCGGCCATGATTCTGGTGATTTGCGCATTCATCTTTGTCGTGAATCTGGTTCGACTTGGCGGTGGGGCGGTGCTCGACACGTTTATGATTGCTGTCGCACTGGCGGTTGCGGCCATTCCCGAGGGGTTGAGCGCCGTCGTCACGGTTTTGCTTTCGATTGGCGTGACCAAGATGAGCAAGAAACATGCGATTATCCGCAAGCTGACGGCCGTCGAGACGCTCGGATGTACGCAGATTATCTGCTCGGATAAAACCGGAACATTGACGCAGAATAAGATGACCGTCGTCAAAAAGGTCGCAGGCGATGAGACACTTTTAATGAAAGCGATGGCGCTGGCTTCGGATGCGACGCTGGAGCAGGGCGAAGCCGTCGGCGAAGCGACCGAATGCGCGCTCGTGAACGACGCGAATAAGAATGGTATGCCCAAAGAGAAGCTGGCCGCCGATTTGCCGCGCGTCGACGAAGCACCGTTCGATTCGCTGCGCAAGATGATGACCACGGTGCATCAGAGCGCGGATGGTTTTATACAATTTACGAAGGGCGCGCCGGATGAGGTTTTGCGCCGTTGTACGCAGATTTGGGAAAACGGGCAGGCCGTTCCCATCACCGAGGAACATAAAAATAATATATTGACGGCATACAAGGCGATGGCCGATGAGGCGCTGCGCGTACTCGGCGCGGCCCAGCGCATTTACAGCGAAAAACCGGCTTCGAATGCGCCCGAATCGCTCGAACAGGATCTGACCTGGATCGGCATGTGCGGCATGATCGACCCGATTCGTCCCGAAGTCAAAGATGCCATTGCAGAATGCCGCAGTGCGGGCATTCGTGCCATCATGATCACCGGCGACCACAAAGATACCGCTACCGCAATTGCGAAGGAACTCGGGATTCTCAAACCCGGCCAGATGGCTGTGACCGGCGCCGAACTCGATGCCATTCCGGATGCGGATTTTGCGCAGGATGTTCGAAAATATTCGGTTTATGCGCGCGTGCAGCCCGAGAATAAGGTGCGCATCGTGAATGCCTGGAAGAATCTGGACAGAGTCACCGCGATGACCGGCGACGGCGTCAACGACGCGCCGTCCATCAAGAGCGCAGATATCGGCGTGGGCATGGGCATTACCGGCACCGACGTGACCAAATCTGTGGCGGACATGATCCTGACCGACGACAATTTCGCGACCATCGTGGCCGCCGTCGGCGAAGGCCGCCGCATCTACGACAACATCCGCAAGGCCGTTCAGTTCCTTCTCTCGGCCAACCTCGCCGAAGTACTCGCCGTGTTCTGCGCGACCCTGATGGGCTTTACCATCTTAAAACCCGTGCACATCCTGTGGATCAACCTCATCACCGACACAATGCCGGCCATTGCCCTCGGCATGGAAGACGCCGAAAAAGGCGTCATGAAGCGCCCGCCCCGCAACCGCAAAGAAAGCATCTTCGCGGACGGCCTCGGTTTCGACATCATGTTCCAGGGCTTTATCATCGCCGCCATCACGGTTGCGAGCTACTTCGTCGGTCACCGCATGGAAAGCGGCGTGTGGGAAATCGCCGCATCCCTCGATGGCATGACGATGGCATTCCTCACATTGAGCATGGTCGAAATCTTTCATTCGTTCAATATGCGTTCGCGCAATCTATCGTTGTTCAGCCTCAAAAAGCAAAATCTGTGGCTGTGGGGAACGCTCGTCGTCTCACTTTTGCTCACGGCTGCGGTTATATTTATCCCGTTCCTGCGCGATGCATTCTCGTTCCAGCACATCAATATTTACGAGTATCTGATGGCTCTGGGCCTTGCGTTTACAGTGATTCCCATTGTTGAAATCGAAAAGATATTCCGACGCATTGGGCAACGCAAACAAGGTAATTCTGAACAGTCGGATAAATCGTGAAATTATATATATTTATATAATTATTTATATTTTTGTTTCACGGGCTATTGACGGTGATGGTAAGGGACTTTGCCCCTTACCATCACCGACAATACGCCCTTTTGCCGCCCGCTATTGGCAGCGGGGCATGCTCCGCTGTCTCAATACGCGGGCGGTGCTGTCTTCGATACTTGCGACAAAACTGTAGGAGTGACCAAATCATCGCAACCATTCCGAATCGTTACCCACCATCCCATCACAAAAAATTGACAAGTCCAATGTAATCGTATTACTATAATACACTTAGGTAACTCTCGATTTACATCGAAAACCCATGGGTGAGTTGCCATGCGTCTGGCTCTTGAAAATATGAAAAACTAGAAATACGGAAATCGGTACACAATGTCATATCATCCTGGTGATATTTTAAAAGAGAAATATGTCATCAAAGAAGTCCTTGGCCAGGGGTCAATGGGCGAGGTTTATCGTGCGGAGCATGTGACAATCCATCGTCAGTTTGCCATTAAGCTCATGCATGTTCATATTGCCGAAAAGGCAGATGCCCTTGCCCGATTCAGACGCGAGGCAAGTGCGGCGGCACAGCTCGAGCATCCGCATATCTGTCAGGTGACGGATTTCGATTCGACGGAAAGTGGCGATTTTTACCTCGTAATGGAGTATCTCAAGGGAGAGACGCTCAGGGACAGGCTAAAACGCAATGGCACCATCGAATTGCGCAGTATATTTCACATTATGGACGATCTGCTCTGTGCACTTGAATGTGCCCATGCGAGTGGGATTGTTCATCGCGATGTCAAGCCAGAAAACATCGCGCTGATCAATCGCGATGACCGCGATGATTATGTCAAGCTCATCGATTTTGGTATTGCGCATGCCGATAAGCCGGACGATAACCATGGGACACTGACCCAGGCGGGGCAGGTGTATGGTACGCCGCAGTACCTTTCGCCCGAACAGGTCATGGGAGAATCGGTAGATTTCCATGCGGATCTCTACTCGTGCGGGTGCATGCTCTATGAAATGATCGAGGGGGCACCCCCGTTCGACGGCGATAATTATGTTCTGCTGCTTAACAAGCATCTCGTGCTGGATCCGCCTCATCTGACAAAGACGTTTGACTGTTCCGGCGAGCTGGACGAAGTTATCCAAAAGCTGCTCAGAAAGCATCCGGAAGACAGGTTTGGTTCTGCCCGTGATGTCCGCGTGGCACTTGCCGACATCGCTCATCGATTCGATCCGACAATGAATTTGTATATGTCTCAGAGCGGTGGAAAAAGTCCCTCGCTGGCCAATGCTTCCAGTGCGATGCCGTCATCTAAATCCAGTCAGACGGACACCAGCAATGGAATGTCTTCCATTTCCAATCCATACGTCAATCCAGATGAAATCGCACTGCTCAGGCCGAATACAGCGAAGCCGGATGTCTCGAATAGCTCTGAGAACAATCATAAGAATGTCGAAAGCGCATCCAAAAAGAAAGGCCTGATGATCGCAATTATCATCGGAATTGCCGCTATATTATTGGGGATTGTGGGCTTTGTCGTGGCTACAAACTCAGATAGTATCAGTGATTCGGAAGTCATATCCCAGCTCAATCCCAATGGATATATCCTTTCGAATGAGCAAATATTAGGGTTTGCTCAAACTGAATGTCTTATACCCGAAAATGATCCTCTATATCAGGACGAATCCATGAGGGCGGCGAGCGATAGCTGTGTCAATGGGAATTTTGAAGAAGCCTATCAGGCTATCGAACGATCAAAAATTACATATAAAGATAGCAGACGCTTTTTTATCATGTCGTTGATCAATTCGTATGCTGTGAAAAAATATCGGGATTCGATTCGCGACGCGCTGCAGCTCATTCTTATTGATCCTGCAGCCCTCTGTGCCCCGGCGGTGAGAGAAATTATCTATTCCCTCTTTGAAGATGATGTGACTCATGAGCGATTGCATCATGGCATTATGAATCTTTATGATCAGCCTGGTGCCACCGAAGGTCTGTCCTGGCTTTTACTTTTGACCCCATGTAACCAGCATCAGAAAAGGTTTGAACGGATTTCGGACGGCATTCGCATTGGCACAAAGTCTTTTGCAAAACAATACAGTGAGACGTGGTTGGGGATGGCTGTTCAGCTTTGGGATCATTACGATTCCAAGAGCGACTGCAGTGTCCAAAAAACCGTTGACAACATCGTCCTGAACGAGCTCGACAAGGAATGTCGCGGAGCTACTGGCAAAGTCGCTGATTCTGCGCGATGTACCATGTGTTATCCCATCTGGCAGGATCGGGCTGCCGGGAAATGATGGTATTTAAGGGGCTCGCTTTGTGGCGCACTGGGTGCGCCACTACAGCTCGCTTGACGCCCGCTATTGGCAAAGCCAATACGCGGGCGTTTATATATTTGGGGAGCACGTCATGCCATGAGGGGCGAGCCGTATCGGGCAAAACCCCGATAGGCGAGCCGATGCCGCGTATCCCGTAGGGATAGCGGCATTCCCCAAAATCGATGCGCCTCTTAATCCAGGCATGCACAGCATTTTCCGGAATCCGTCGAGTCCGGATGGGCACAGTAGCCGCCGCTTTTGCCGTTGTTGATGCATGCCTGGTTGCAATCCTTTGCACCGACGAGGCATCCGGCACATTTGTCAGCGGAACATGCACAGCAGGCACCAGCTGAGGAGCTGCCCGGGTTGCCGCAGGATCCGGCGGTTCCGGCACCGGCATTCTGGCATGCATCCGTACATGTCAATCCTGGTGAGACGCAGGCCGAACATCCGCCGCCAGAGGGAGCCTTGCCGGGGGCATAGGCTGCGCCGATTCGGTTGTGGTTCCACGAGGCAACGGATGCACCGCCAAACCAGATGCCGCGAAGTTGGCCATCCTCGACCTCGAGGAACGGCGTAACCTGGCCGTGAGCATCATAGGATTTGCCCGAAATTTTGAAAAGCAATCCCCGGGGAACCCAGCAAATGCCGTTGACACTCGTTGCCCAATAGGTGCCTTCATGTCCTTCCATCAGCATGACGTAGACACCGCCGATTTTGTCGACATCGATTGCGCCGGCATTTTTTAAGACAGGATTTGCCTCATGTCTTGTAAAGTGGATGCCATCAGTTGAGGTTGCATATCCGACGTGGCGCGCAGTTCCATCCTGACCGTCGTACCACATCTTGTATACGCCGTCCTCATAGAGCACCGAAGGACGTCCCACCTTCTTCGATTCCCACGGTTGTGCCCCCTCAAGGCCCAGGACTTTCTGGATTTTTTTAAAGTCCGAGAGTTTGGACGATTCGGCAAGCCAGATAAGATCATCTTCTGCAGTTTTGGCATCCGTGTAATACATTTTCCATTTGCCGTTCACATACACCAGACTGGGATCGTTGACATGGTTCGATGTACCACGATCGAGTACAGGTTTCGGATCACTGTTGCTCGGGTATTTGTGCCATTCTGCGCCGTTGCTGGACGTGGCCACGAAGATTCGGTCATTCCCGTCCTTGCCCTGGGCGCCGTACCACATGACGCGCTGGTTCGAAACTTTATGGATATCCGGGGCGTAGATATTATCCGAACCGTACGATGCGCTGCTGGACGGCACCATCAAAGGATAATCCAATGCAGTCAGTTCCGAAGGCCATCCGGCTGGCATGGTCGCGTCACATTCACAATTGCCATTGATACAGACTTGCCAGGGCTTACATGCGGGATTGCAAGCGTCCGTGCATTTCAGCTTAGATGCATCGCAGCTCTGGTTTGCATTACAGGGTTCTGTCACTGTCCATACGGCACATCCGTGGGCATCGGGGGTGCAGGATTCAACGCCACTGGACGAACAGCGTTTGGCCGCGGTGCACGTTTCCTTACATGGGACACAGGCGGCTTTTTCGGCATCACAGTAAGTTCCTTTGTCGCAAGTCGTCGTCTGATAGGATGCACAGCCGGACGCATCTTTTTTGCAGGTCACGACATTGCCGTTGTCACATTTTGCCGGGGCTGTGACGTCACATGCTGATGAACAGTTATCGACGCATTTTAATTGTGTTTCATCACAATGTGAGTTGGCATTGCAGGGTTCTATCGTGGTCCAGACGGCACATCCGTTCGCATCCGATTCACATTTCATCACGCCTTCAGAACCGCATTTGGTGAGCTTCTGTGCATCGCAGACCTCCGTGCACTGGTTCTCTCCGGGGTAAGTGCAGTTCGTCCAGTTTCCGTCTGTACATTCACAGTCGGTGGCATTTTCTGGCTTTTCTCCGGTGCATTCGGACGTCGTTTTGCAATTATTTTTGTCCCCGTTGGGGCAGTCGGAACCATCATCGCATTTGCATTCCAGTGTATCTTCGCAGTTGTTTTTGTTTCCGTTGGGGCAGTCGGAACCATCATCGCATTTGCATTCCAGTGTATCTTCGCAGTTGTTTTTGTTTCCGTTGGGGCAGTCAGTGCCATCATTGCATTTGCATTCCTGCGTTTCTTCGCATTTGTTTTTGTCTCCGTTGGGGCAGTTGGAACCATCATCGCATTTGCATTCCTGCGTTTCTTCGCATTTGTTTTTGTCTCCGTTGGGGCAGTCAGTGCCATTGTCGCATTTGCATTCCAGTGTATCTTCGCAGTTGTTTTTGTCTCCGTTGGGGCAGTCGGATCCATCGTCGCATTTGCATTCTGTTTCTGTTTGGCAATTTTCGCCGGTGCATGAACCGCTCTCTGCCGAGTCTCCGGAACAACCGTAGCAGCCCAATGAAATCGCAAGTGCAATCAGAAATAGTCTTGAATACTTCATGTTTTGTTCTCCTTAATTGAACTGGTCGTTTATCATAGAAACGATAAAATGCCCGTGAATGCTTTTAATTTTTGTGGATGTTTGCGCTTGTTATTTGATTGCGGGACAGTTGGTGGCCCATCTCGCAATTCAATACGCATTGCGGCTTCGGCTATCAGTCCTTTGGAGCCGATACACCTGCGAGCTGCGGCTATCGGTATTGCCGATACGTCGCGTATGTTCATTTACAAAGACCTGTCGCATTATCACAGCCGTTTGGGCATTCATTGGTTACTCCGTGATTATACTGCCAGGAAAGAACCCCATTATCATCAGGAACACAAGTGACTGCTGTTGAATACATCATATTATAGCCAGGTGAGCATTCATAATAAACTTCACCTTCGACTTCACAAGGAGAAGCACAGTGGATATTGCTCCAAAATTGGACGCATATTTTATCGCCGTATTCTCTGCAATCGTAGACTTCCATTTGGTTCGTGCATTCATGTACAATAGTTCCCTCACAATAATTCTCATAATGATCGCAGTATGACGGGGGAATTTCGTAAGAATCGGAGATTGTACTGCAACCTGTTTGAGGTGAACAATCACTGTATTCGCAAATATCAACGTGTGTAGGAATGATGGCATAGCTGCCATCTGATATTTGTCGGCAATCCCCCTGGATGGCTGCAAATGATTCCATACAATAATAATTATGTATTGGTTGATATGGATCACACCGGGCAAAACAATAGTAGGCGTATGGTCCTGCATCTACGCATACACCACCCAGTTCATTGGTTTGGAAGTCATAATCACAGATGCCTGGATCTCCTTCTTCATCTTCACTGCATAATTGATTGGTCAAGCGGTGATCGACTTCTTCATGAACATCAGGTTTGCATTTCCCTTCGTAACAACCATTTCTGCATGCAACGGGTATCCAATTATCGCCGATACATTGCATTAATGTCGCCGAATCCTGACAATAGTCTGGTTCGGAACATCCTTGGGTACAGCTGCCGTTACTGCATCCGAGAGGACAGGTTTCCTGGACTGTCCAGCCCCCGTTGACACAGACTTCAACATCTGAATCAGAACAGCGGCGTTCTCCATCAATACATAATACCGGCTGGTCAATGCATTTGCCGTCGTCACATAAATCCTGACATTCCTGGGTCATCCATTTGCCATACACACAGGTTTGCAGCAAAAGATCGGACAAGCACTGTGAGGTGCCCTCTGCACATTCCTGATTATCCGGAACACATTGATCATTTAAACAGCCATTGGGGCAAAACACTGGACTGATTGTGGGATCATCAGAAATGAGCAGATTATGCTCATCAATGCATATCGGAAAGGCGGATTTGGACTGACAGTCATTACCAATACATTGGATAGCAAAGGCATCTTCTTTTTCACAGGATGTCAGCATGAAGAAACATGCGAGCAGGACATTGATTCGTAGTAACTGTTCAGCCGGGGCTATGCGCCGGACCCCGCCAAGGGGCTGATCCCCTTGGAACCCGCAATCTTTATATTTTGAATGTTTTGCTTTTTTCTCAACCTGTGCGAAATGGAGTCCCTCCCCCATTCCGAACGATTCCTTAACGTTTTCGTATTTTTTACGCATTTGGATACACATTCCTGGATGAAAGTCAGGGGATGGGCTGAATAGTTACGACTGTTTTTTCTGGACAATTACCGCTATTGCATTTGACAGAAGAAGAATCTTCTTTTTTACACGATACCAATGCGATGAGTGAGGCGGCCAAACAACTGATTACAGGTAAGTTTCGCATAGTATTATCTTTGACGGCTGAACTGTAAAAAAGTAGCGGCTCAGCCGTAAGCTGAGCCTTTATGAAAATAATATATATATTTATTATATACTTATCCGACAGAAACCGTCAGAACGATTTCATCTTCGGCAGGAAGATGCAGTCTTTGGGCGACGATTGCAGGATCGAACATACCGCGCATGACAGATCCTAAACCGAGCGAGGTCGCATACAGGCAGGTGTTTGTCGCCATGATGGCACAGTCGGTGTGGCCATATTTGGTTTTATGATCGGGGTTTCCTGGGAATTTCGAGAATGTGACGGCATTCACAACATAGATAAATTGAATGGAGGCTTCTTTTGCAAATGGCTGGATGGCCATTTCTGCACGAAAATCACCGCGTTCAATAATATCGAGTACATGTTCTGCAGGGATGTATTTGGCGCAAAAATCGGCATTGGCAAGGTATAAGTCGATATGATGGGTATTGCATGCAGTAGGATTAGCGCAGAATCCACGTTCTTTGTCGGTCACACCGGCAGAAAAGTAGCAAAGGTTTGCGATTTGCTGCAGACTGAGTGCATGTCCATCATATTGACGGATGGAACGGCGTTTTACGATGGCTTCGCTTACTCTGAGCTGATCGTCAAAAGTCGGGGCTGGAAGTTGAATTTTTTCATTCATAGGGGGTCTCCAAAAATGTTGCCGGGTGGGGGAAATATTACGAACGTTTACCGAATCCCCAAAGTAATCCTCATAGTTTACATAAATACAATGCTTAAAGCAATGTGATTCATAATGGATTTTCCTTAAGAAGTTACTTACTACTCAGCCGGGGCTCTGCCCAGGACCTCGCCACGGGCATTCAATTTGCAATATCAAATGCGCTTCGTTTCCCGCACCTATTGGTGCTCCAACTTGTGCATTGAATATTGCGAACTGCAGTTCACAATCGAACGCCCCTGCCGCCCGCCGCGTAGGCGAATATGAAAATAAGGTATGCAAGAACCTTGAAGAGAAAAGACAAACTCTAGAAACCATACAAGAAAAAATAGAATGCGACGGCACTGCACCTCCCCACTCGCTCTACAGTATGTGTATTGACGTTAGCCTCAGCCCCTACAAACCTGCTAACACTCGTACTAAAAAAGTGAGCATCGTTAGATGCGAACAAATCCGTTTGTTAAACATACAAAGCTGGCGGCTGAGTTGTAACCTTCAGGTTACAAAGTGTTATATTTGTTTGAAATAATAATAATCAAAAAGTAACAATGCCAAAGTTTGAGGCATCCGAACAAGGTGGATTGGTGTGGTTGATGGGCGTTTTAAGACCTACATTTGGTGTTAATTCTTTGTGATTAACTGCATAAAACGGGTTGAAATTCCATCCAAATGTTGGCTAAATAGAGATGCCTGTAAAAGGAGGGCGAGGTCATGATGCGGCATGAATTGAAAATTAGTATGGTTCTTCTTACCATTTGTTGTGGATGCGTCAGCACTGTTGAAGATGATCACTTCAGCGGTTGCAATGTCGTTTGCGGCGCAGGCCAGGCTTGCAAGAATGACATTTGCTACGACACTTGTTCACTGAACAAATTGTGTCCAGGTCGTAACATGGCGTGTATCAATAACCTCTGTATTGCCCAGGATGCTGCTTGTGCACCTGATACGAGGCGTTGCAGTGAGGATATGCGTAATGTTCTCATTTGCAAGGATGGTCTGGGATATGATTTGGATCGCGAATGTCCAGAGGATCAGACTTGCGACAAGGGGGCATGTGTCTCAAATACATGTGTAGAAGATACTAAACGATGCCGAAATAACAACGTTGAGATTTGCCGTAATCAGTCATACATGTTGTACAGCGAATGTGAAAGCCCTCAGCAGTGCAGTGAAGTCACTTATACCTGTGAGATCCCGCCTGAATGCTCAGGTGACAACAAGCGTTGTGATGAAAGTGGGAATGTTCAGATTTGCGATGATGGGCACTGGCAGTCTCATAAACAGTGTTCGGCGGGGCAGGCCTGTGATCCGGAAAAATTTGAATGCGTTGAGACTGCTGCTTGTGCAATAAATACTCGCAAATGTATGGGAGATGCTGCTTATGTTTGCAGTGATTCCAAATGGGTGTTGAAAGAAACATGCGGCGAAGGCATGCTGTGTGAAGAGGGAGAGTGCGTTAAAGCATTGTGTCAGAATGGGCAGATGCGCTGCTTTGAGGCAACCAATGGCGTGAATTATACCCAGGTATGTGTGGACAATGCCTATGAAAGTACAGAATGCCCTCAGAATCATGTCTGCATCATGCAGGGAGAGGATGCACGTTGTGTTTTAAATGAATGTACTTCCGGGAATTTTACTTGTAATGAGAATGCTCTTTATAAATGTGAGGGCAATGAGTATGTGTTGGCAGAAGAGTGCGGTGCCTCTTCGACGTGTTCTGCTTCAAAAGCAGCATGTCTGCCCAATTGTGGCAATGGCAATTTGGATGCAAATGAACAGTGTGACGGCATTTACTTTAAAGAAGGATTGACCTGTGCATCTCAAATGCCCAATACCGCAGGTGATCTCAAATGCACTATGGAGTGCGAGCTCGATCTATCGGGGTGTGCCGATACTTGTGAAAGTGGGACATCTTCGTGTGATGGGCAGATTTATCGCTACTGTGAAGATGAAAAATGGAAATCTGTCACTTGCGAGGGCGAACAAAAATGCGGTACCACTGGTTGTTATACTCCCAGCTTTACGGGCGATTGGGATTATCTTCAGGGATTTGAATCGCTCGAAAAAATTGATACAACTTATACCACCGATAATTCTTTTACCGATGGCGGGGGACAATGGGTCATTATTGCCAGAACCAATGCGGTAGACAACGAGGCTGATTATCGTATCGATGGCGCTGTAAGTATCGTTTTTAAGGGCGAGAAAAGCAGCTCTCTGACTATCACCAATATCCCGAAAGATATTAAAACATTTGCTTTCTCATGGCAGGGATGGGGTGGGAATAATGATAAGGGCACTTTGAATATATTAGTAGATGATAAAGTCGTTGATAAAGTAGAATTTACAAAAGCGAATACCTCTGTTGAAAATAAATCTATTGAATTAAATAAGTCTGTTCAATCGATTCAACTTAAAATGGGCACTAAAAAGGATGGAAGGATCGTTATCGATAATGTGCGATGGAAGTATTAGCAATCTTGTTTAAATGTGTAATTCGCAATTCGTAATTCGTAATTATTTAGGCATTCAGTATTTTATCTCTAAAGAATTGAATATATTATGGCTTTAGAGATACTTTTGGAATTTGCAAATTCAATTACGCATTATGAATTACGCATTACGAATTAAATACCGCCCCGATTTTGGGGATTCACAATACAACAGGAGTCATAAACAGGAGTCATAAATGAAATCACTTTGGGATCGTTATAAGGAAAATATCTGTGTATGTCGTGATATTGAGCTTTCACTCGACATTAGCCGCATGCGTTTTGACGATGGCTATCTTGCCTCGATGGAAGCATCCATGACAAGGGCGTTCTACGATATGTCTGACCTCGAAAACGGCGTGATTGCCAATCCCGATGAAAATCGCCGCGTTGGGCATTATTGGCTCCGTGCACCTGAACTTGCTCCCGAAGATGTTCGCAATGATATCACGGAAAACCTGGCCAATATCAAAGCTTTTTCTGCCGATGTTCACGAGGGGCGCATTTTGGCTCCCAATGGAAAGAAATTCACCGATTTGCTGGTCATAGGCATTGGCGGCTCGGCGCTCGGTCCCCAGTGGATTGCATCTGCACTTTCGACTGCAGATGATAAAATGAATGTACATTTTCTCGACAATACTGATCCCGAAGGCATCGAAACGACGCTGGCAAAGATTCATGCGCTCGACACGACGCTCGTCATTGTCATTTCTAAATCCGGCTCCACGCCCGAAACGAGAAATGGCATGATTTCAACAGCCAGATACTTCGAAAAACGTGGCCTGAGCCTTGCCAAACAGGCCGTCGCCATCACAGGCAAAAATTCCAAACTCGACAATACGGCAAAAACCGAAGGATGGATTCGTACATTCCCCATGTGGGATTGGGTCGGCGGACGTACATCGGAACTATCCGCCGTCGGTTTGCTCCCTGCTGCTCTCCAGGGCATCGATATTGACGCTATGCTCGATGGTGCCGCAAAATGCGATGTTTACACGCGCTCCCGCAATATCAGAGAGAACCCATCGGCACTCATGGCACTCATGTGGTACTATGCGACGAGCGGCAAAGGACTTAAAGATCTCGTTATCCTGCCTTATAAAGACAGACTGCTCCTGTTCTCGCGCTATTTACAGCAGCTCATCATGGAGTCCCTCGGCAAATCCGTCGATCTCGATGGCAAGCCCGTGCATCAAGGTTTGACCGTATACGGCAACAAGGGGTCTACAGATCAGCATGCCTATGTGCAACAGCTGCGCGATGGTATCGACAATTTCTTTTTGACTTTCGTCGATGTACTTGAATATGGCGGCCCCGCAGTCGAAGTCGAACCCAATGTCATGGCAGGCGATTATTTGCATGGCTTCCTTTTGGGGACACGGCGTGCCCTGACCGAAAGCAACCGAGATACCATGACCATTACGGTAAACCGCGTCGATGCCCGAACCATCGGGGCACTCATTGCCCTCTTTGAACGATCGGTCGGTCTGTATGCCTCACTCATTCACATCAATGCCTACCATCAGCCCGGCGTCGAAGCCGGTAAGAAAGCTGCATCACAGGTACTCGCCATTCAAACGAAACTCATCGAGCTACTCGCCGATGGCAAACAGTATTCCGCTCATGAAGCGGCTCAGGCACTTGATTTGCTCGACGATGAAGAACATGTCTATCGAATCCTGACCTATCTTGCCTGCAATGACAGATTAAAGGCCACAACCAAAGACAACTACGATTTCGACAGAAAATTCTATATCTAATAATCAAAAGGCCTGGTTATACAGGCCTTTTATTTATTTTTAATCTATGCGAGAGGATATGTTTTCTTATGAAATATATTTGGTTAATTATTGCTATTATTTTTTTTGTGATTTCGATAATAATATCACGGTCAAGAAGACAAAGACTGGAGAAAGAGGTCGAAAAAAAACTTCAGCTCAATGAAAACATTGATTTATCCAATCCTGATGATGAAACAGTTCATAAATGTGTCGATTTGGCATTGGCATATATGGAGAACTATTACAAGATCAGCGGGACTGTTGAGTTAGCTCCTCCATCTCAGAAAAACAAGGCAAAAGCACTTAAATATATTAAGATCGGTGTGAATGCTGACGATCCTGATGCTATAAAATTAATGGGGGATATTTATTATTATGGTGTAAATACAAAAGAAGAACAAATCGACCAGGATTATCGACAGGCGAAATTCTACTATGAACGGGCAATTGATAAAAATGGCCAGATTGGGGCTATGTATCAACTGGGGTTAATGTATTATAAAGGATTGGGCGTACCCAAAGATAAAAAAAACGCGCGTTCCTGGATGCAAAAATCATCTGATGGTGGCTATGAACTCGCCAAACAATGGATAAACTCACATGGAATTAGAGCCTGGATTCCATTTTTTATTATAATGGGTTTCTTTTTGATCATTGTAATAGCCATACTCATCGTGGTGCTTGGAACATGATATACACAAAAAATGCACTTCTGTTGTTATTATTCAGCCGCCAGCCTTGTTCGTTTTAACAAACGGATTTGTTCGCATCTAACGATGCTCACTGTGTTAATTCGGAATTCGGAATTCGGAATTATTAAGGCATTCTCTTTGTGATATCTAAAGAATAAAGCGGTTTGGCTTTAGAGGTTCATTTTGGTTTTGACATATTCAATAACGCATTACGAATTAAAAACGCGAAGGCCGTTAGGCCTGAGCAAATCCGTTTGTAAAAACAAAACCAGCCTCTGGCTGANGCGAAGGCCGTTAGGCCTGAGCAAATCCGTTTGTTTAATCAAAAAAAACAAAAACGCGAAGGCCGTTAGGCCTGAGCAAATCCGTTTGTTCAATCAAAAAAACAAAAACGCGAAGGCCGTTAGGCCTGAGCAAATCCGTTTGTAAAATCAAAAAAAAACGCGAAGGCCGTTAGGCCTGAGCAAATCCGTTTGTAAAAAAAATACTCACCCCATCCTCGCCCTCAAAGCTGCGATGCAATCCCTCAGAACTGCCGCCTGCTCGAAGTCGAGCTGCTGCGCGGCCTGTTTCATTTCGGCGGTTAAATCCGCGATGCGCTGCGGGATATCGTCTTTCTGCGTTTCGGCGTCTGCCTGCTTGTCTTCGTCGGGTTTGCGGTCGGGGATATGCTCCTCAATATCCTGTATTTCCTTGATGATCGTCCGTGGCGTGATGTGATGTTCTTCGTTAAAAGCCTCCTGAAGTGCGCGCCGTCTGCGGGTTTCGTCGATAGCGACCTTCAGCGAGTCGGTCATTGTGTCGGCATAGAGAATGACGCGTCCGTTGGAATTGCGGGAAGCACGGCCAATCGTCTGGATGAGCGAACGCCGTGACCGCAAAAATCCTTCTTTGTCGGCGTCGAGGATGCACACGAGCTGAACTTCGGGCAAGTCGAGGCCCTCGCGCAAGAGGTTGATGCCGACGAGCACATCGAACTGCCCCAGGCGCAAATCGCGCAAGAGTGCCGCGCGTTCGAGCGTATCGATGTCCGAATGCAAATAGCGAGCGCGCACGCCGGTTTCGTTGAGGTATTCGGTCAAATCCTCGGCCATTTTCTTGGTCAGCGTCGTCACGAGGACGCGCGCACCGCTCTCGGCAATGGGGCGGATTTCGTTGACGGCATCATCGACCTGGCCCACGGCAGGGCGGATGTCCAGAATCGGGTCGAGCAACCCCGTCGGGCGAATGACCTGCTCAATAATTTCCC
>OCTW013394814.1_pt1 | contig 16173 bp, 15 predicted proteins | sample 1539671 | NCBI WGS metagenome assembly OCTW01 (sample SAMN02144230, study PRJEB22623) | gut metagenome | biome: sheep rumen | host: Ovis aries | place: New Zealand
TTTTGCATTGGCATCAAGATAGTTGAACATTGCCTGTTCCTGACCTTGCTTTTTAGGTTTCATATATCTTCTCCTTTCGAGAAAATCATTCAATAGTACTATCATTTTTCTTTCTCTATATACTTAAAGACCTTTTACCCTGCAAATCTCACAAGAATCTGACAAAAAATGGAAGAAATTTTATAAAAAAGTGATCTATTTCATTCAATTTAGACAAAGCGATGACAAATGACTAAAAAGACCTACTGGGGAAGCAGGTCTTCGTGATGTCTTGTTATGATTGACATCTTTGTTTACATTTTAGGGAAGGGAAATTTATATGTTTGCTTGTTGTCAGTCTCCTGACAGCATCTATATTACCTTCTCTTTGTGAATCCAAAATGAACTATTGATAATCAAAGATGGCTTTCTTTTCGATAAGATCACCAAATGTTTCTTTCCACTCGTGATGCGGATCTGAAGCATCATAAGCTGCTAACGCTTCTTCATCCATATCGATCGTGATCATCAGATCATAACGATTAGGACGATCAATACAATTAAATGTATAAGTCACTTCATGAATACCTGGAATACTCAAAGTTTCATTAAAGATCGCCTTAATCTGTTCAATACGTTTGTTGGTTTCTCGATCTTTCCATTTCACAATAATATTATGTTTCATAAATTCCTCCTATAATAGATATGTTTCAATAACATGAGCAATGCCATCATGATTGTTGTCATCGGTGACAAGATCACATATTTCTAAAACATCTGGACGACTATTCCCCATCGCTACGCTTAAGCCGGCTGTTTTTAAGACTTCCAAATCATTAGGGGCATCCCCGACCGCAATCGTCTGCGAGAGCGGTAAACTTAATCTTTCACATAATGTCTTTAAACCTAAAGCTTTTGTAACATGTAATGGGCTAATCTCTAGCGATGTCTCTTCGGCGTAAGCGAAGGATAATGGTAAATCCTTTAATCGCTGATAAGTCTCCTCGCGTTCCTGCGTATTGGTATGATATAAGTTGATTTTATACACATCAGAAAGAGTTAACGCCTCCTGAAGCGGCTCATCAACAAAATCACAGACGCGTTCATACATATTACGATAAACAGCCATATGGTAATCTTCAATATGGCGAATATGTGATGCTGAGGCAATACTACGTTCCTTTGTTAAAAGCTGCGGCATGATATCGCGATTGTTAACAGCATCGATAATAGCTTTTATTTCTTTCTCTTTTAAGGGCATTTCATGAATAACTTGCTGATTTACAAAATCATACAAACAAGCACCGCTAATTAAAATGCCATATGACAAATAAGGAAAAAGATCCTTGTAATCAGCTAACTCAGCGAGTCCGCGTCCAGTTGATAAACAAACAATCTTTCCTGCTTTATGTGCTTTTCTGATAGCCTCCGCACTTGATGGCAGAATCTGTTTCTGATCATCAAGCAGGGTACCATCCATATCTAATGCAATAAGCTGATACATAATAACCTCCCTGGCTATTGTAACATATTTGATCAAAAAAACGACTCTTTAAAGAGCCGCTTTCCTTATTTAATGGCATCTGCCATACTTTTTACATAATCATAAACCGCCTGATCAGCATGATCACCATTTTCTGCAATGAGATTGACAATACCGCTGCCGACAATGACGCCGTCTGCGATTGCCGCCATTTCTTTCGCCTGAGCTGGTTCATGAATCCCAAAGCCAATCGCTACCGGGGTATCTGTTACACTTTTAATATGACCAACGATTTCTTCTAAGTTAGATGCAAATGACTGATTCGAACGGGCTCCGGTGACACCCATTGAAGAAACCAGGTAAATGAAACCCTTAGCTTTTTTAGCAATCATTTCAACGCGCTGCTTAGAGGTTGGGGCAATCATCGAAATAACAGTGACGCCATAATTCACCGCCACATCAATCGCTTCATCGGCTTCTTCGTATGGTAAATCAGGAATGATAATACCTTGTACACCGACGTCCTGACAGCGTTTAAAGAACGCATCATACCCGTAATGATAAACGACATTACAGTAAGTCATAAAGCAGAAAGGAATCGTGACATCTTCACGCAGCTCTTTGACCATCGCAAAGACATCATCAGTGGTTACCTGATGTTTGAGTGCCCGGACATTGGCATTCTGAATAGTTGGCCCTTCGGCGATTGGATCACTAAAAGGAATCCCAATTTCAATAAGGGCAGCGCCCGCTTTCGCCATCTGACGAATATAATCCTTGGTTTTATCGATGACCGGATCCCCAGCGGTAATAAAACCGATGAATGCTTTTTTATTCTGGAATGCCTCTTGAATACTAATCATGGATATCTTTCCCCCTATATCTAGCAATGGCTGCCACATCTTTATCTCCGCGTCCTGATAAACAGATAATGACAATATCATCTTTCTTCATCGTTGGCACAATCTTCAGCGCATGGGCAACGGCATGAGCGGATTCAATCGCACAAATAATACCTTCCGTTTTCGCTAAATATTCAAATGCGTCGACCGCCTCGTCATCCGTAACTGGCACATAGCTCGCCCGGCCAATCGAATGCAAATAGGCATGTTCAGGGCCAATACCGGGATAATCCAAACCAGCAGAGATAGAATAAACAGGTGCAATCTGTCCATATTCATCCTGGCAGAAGAGAGATTTCATGCCATGGAAGATTCCCATCGTTCCGGTGGCGATCGTGGCTGCTGTTTTTGCTGTATCCACGCCGCGTCCCGCCGCTTCACAGCCAATCAGCTGTACGCCTTCATCATTGATAAAGTTGTAGAACATCCCCATCGCATTTGAGCCGCCGCCAACACAGGCCATAACTGCGGTTGGCAATTTGCCTTCTTTTTCTAAAATCTGTTCACGAGCTTCTTTAGAAATGACAGACTGGAAGTCGCGTACCATCATTGGGAAAGGATGAGGTCCCATGACTGAGCCTAAGACATATAATGTATCATCCACTCGTTTAGACCATTCACGCATAGCCTCATTAACGGCATCTTTTAAGGTCATTGTCCCAGTTGTTACAGGATGGACTTTAGCACCTAATAATTCCATACGATAAACATTTAAAGCCTGACGATCCGTATCCATTTTACCCATAAAAATTTCACACTCTAAGTCTAATAAAGCCGCTGCTGTCGCTGTCGCAACGCCATGCTGCCCAGCGCCGGTTTCCGCAATGACACGAGTTTTGCCCATTTTTTTCGCCATTAAGCACTGGCCTAAAACGTTATTGATTTTATGCGATCCGGTGTGATTTAAGTCTTCACGTTTGAGATACACTTTCGCTCCGCCTAAATCTTTCGTCATCTTTTTCGCATAATAAAGCAGTGATGGCCGATTGGCATATTCTCTTAATAAGGTATTTAATTCTTCATTAAATGCGGGATCATTTTTATAAAATTCATATGCTTCTTCAACATGATGAATTTCATTCATTAAAGTCTCAGGGATATACTGTCCCCCAAATTCTCCATATCTTCCTTGACTCATTGTCTGACTCTCCTTACTATTTCTTCGATTTTTATGGCATCTTTGATGCCTTCAGTTTCGACACCGCTTGAGACATCGATGCAATAAGCATTTGTCTTAAGAGCATCCTCGATATTACTGATATTGATACCGCCAGCGAGAAAAAATGGTTTTTTCGCGCTCACTTGCGTATAATCATAAGCTTCCCCGCTGCCTGGTTTAAGATTATCAAAAAGCAGGTAATCGGCAGCTGTCTCAACTTCTTTTTCGGTATAAGGCAGCGCCTGAATGACAGGCACGCCATATGATTTGATCGTTTTAATTTTTTCTTCATCATAACGGCCATGAAGCTGTACATAAGAGATGATATGTTCATCAATGGCTTCTTTAATAAAGGCTGCATCTTCCTCGACAAAAACGCCAACCGTCGGAATCGATGCCTCTAAAGAGCTGCGTAGTCTCGTGGCCGTTAAAAGTGAAACCTGTCTTTTGCTAGAGGCAAAGACAAACCCAACAAAATCCGGATGAACTTTATTTAAAACCGGGAGATCAGATAATCGGCTGATCCCGCAAATTTTAATTTTCATGACTCTCCCCCTTTAGCGCTGCTAACATGGCGCGCTGATCAGGCGCTTTCATAAATGTTTCACCAATCAGTACGGCGCTTGCCCCTTTTTCTTCACATGCTAAGGTCTGTGCTCTTTTCTCGATGCCACTTTCCGAAACGAATACAACATCATCTGGAATCAGCTCCATATAACGCAAAGAATTATGAATATCAACGGTAAAATCACGTAAATCACGATTGTTGACACCAATGATCCTGGCGCCGCTCGCTAACGCGCGTTTCACCTGCGTTTCATCACGCGCTTCAACGAGTGCCGATAAGCCAAGCTGATGCGCTACATCCAGGTAGCGTTTAAGGGTCTGATCATCTAAGATCCCGGTGATTAACAGAATCGCACTGGCACCATTGGCTTTGGCCTGATAAATCATATATTCATCGATGATAAAGTCCTTTCGTAAAACCGGTATCGAGACATTTTGGGTGATCTCCTTCAGGTAATGAATATCCCCCTGAAAGAAATCAGGCTCCGTGAGGACGGAAATAGCATCCGCGCCGATCGCTTCATAATTCTGCGCAATTGCCACATAATCAAAATGCGGTGCAATCAACCCCTTGCTTGGTGAAGCTTTTTTGACTTCTAAAATATAGGATAAACCTTTTTTAGAAAGAGCTTTATAAAAAGGGAAATCATCAGTGATCGGCTGCGCCTTAGCGAGAGCTTTCATCTCTGCCAAAGAGATCACTTGTTTTTCCGCTGCAACTCTTTCTTTCGTCTTTGCGACGATATCGTCTAAAATCATCTTCTCACCTACTTATTAGATGCTTCAATATAAGCCTCTAAAACCTGTAAAGCTTTTTTATTGTCAATTAGTTCAGCAGCTTTTTTAACGCCTTCTTTGATGCTGTCAGCGCCTCCGCCAACATAAATAGCAGCGCCGGCATTAAGTAAAACGGCATTGCGCTTTGTGCCAGTTATCGTCCCCTCAAGAATACCGCGAGTCATTTTCGCATTATCCTCGGGTGAGCCACCTACTAATTCTTCTTTCGTGCCCTGTGGTAAACCGAAGTCTTCTGGTTTGATCGTTGTCGTACGATAATAGCCATTTTTAAGCTCACAAACTAATGTTGGAGCAGAAGCACTGATTTCATCTAAATGATCTAAGCCATGAACCACTAAAGCCCGTTTGACACCTAACTGATCTAAAACTTTCGCCACTGGTTCCACTAAATATTCATCATAAACACCTAGTAAGAAATAAGATGGATTAGCTGGATTGGTCAGTGGCCCTAAAATATTAAAGACAGTTCTAAAACCTAATTCTTTGCGGATCGCCCCGACATATTTCATCGCCGCATGATATTTCTGTGCGAAGAGGAAACAGAAGCCGACATCTTTTAAAAGCTGTAACGCTTTTTCTGGACTCTGGTCAATATTAATCCCCAAAGCCTGCTGAACATCGGCGGTTCCCGAAGAGCTGGAAGCCGCGCGGTTACCATGTTTGGCCACTTTAATGCCCGCTGCTGCAATGACAAAAGCAGCGGTTGTGGAAATATTGAAAGTATGGGCACCATCACCGCCAGTCCCGACAATTTCTAAAACATCCATGCCCGGATGAGGAACTGGTGTCGCATGCTTACGCATCGCGGCAGCACAGCCGGAAATTTCATCAATCGTTTCCGCTTTCGTTGATTTCGTAGATAAGGCAGCTAAGAAAGCCGCATTCTGCGTTGGCGAAGTTTCGCCGCTCATAATTTCATTCATGACAGAATAGGCTTCATCATAAGTTAAGTCACCTTTATTGACGATTTTGATAATTGCTTCTTTAATCATTGTCTAATCTCCTTTAACAAGTTTTGCATCATTTGTGGTCCATCTTTTGTAAGAATCGATTCGGGATGGAACTGTAACCCATAAACGGGATAATCTTTATGTTTAATCGCCATAATTTCGTGATCGTCACTATAAGCGATAATTTTTAAACTGTCCGGCCAATTGTTTTCATCCCCGGCTAAGGAATGATAGCGCGCTACATCAACGCGGGATGATAAGCCTTGAAAAAGCGGATCCTTTTCATCAACAGTGATGACTGAAGATTTACCATGCATAATCTTTTTAGCGTATGTAATCTGACCGCCAAAGGATTCGATCATGGCCTGATGGCCTAGGCAAATACCTAGCATCGGAATCTTTTGATAAAACGTGCAAATCACCTCTTCACAGACGCCCGCCTCACTTGGACGCCCTGGGCCGGGCGATAAAACGATCATTTCCGGCTGCATCTCTTCAATCTGTTTTATTGTCATAGCATCATTACGGACCACTTTGATCTCCTCGCCTAAAGAGCCAAGCAGCTGATATAAGTTGTAGACAAAGCTGTCATAGTTATCAATCATGAGAATCATACGTCGATCCCTCCGTTCGCAATTTTTAAGGCTTCAATAACAGCCGCCGCTTTATTGAGACATTCCTGATATTCATTTTCCGGTTTTGAATCATAAACGATCCCCGCTCCGGAACAGATATACACTTTATTGCTTTTCTTATAAGCTAAACGAATGCCGATGCAGGTATCCATATTCCCAGTGAAATCTAAATAACCGATAGCCCCACCGTAAATACCGCGTTTTACTTTTTCCAATTCACCGATAATTGAGCAAGCTTTAATCTTAGGCGCTCCCGATAGTGTTCCCGCCGGCAACATCGTTTCAATCGCACTTAAGGCATCTTCCCCTTCTTTGATTGTGCCTTGCACTTCCGATGCGATATGCATAATCTTGGAAAATTTCATGATTTCTTTGTATTTATGTACCTTGACCGAACCAATCTGACAGATCTTGCCTAAATCATTACGTCCTAAGTCCACCAACATATTATGTTCAGCTAATTCTTTTTCATCGTGTTTTAACTCTTCTTCTAAAGCCCGATCTTCCGCTTCCGTCTTTCCCCGCGGCCGTGAGCCGGCAATCGGGAAGGTATAAAGCGTATCACCGGAAAGCTTAACCATGGTTTCTGGTGAAGCCCCCGCCACTTCTAATGAGCTAGAATAGAAGTAAAACATATAGGGAGACGGATTGGTAGTACGTAAAACTCTGTAGGTATCAAGTAAAGAACCGGAGCATTTCGCTTCGATGCGGTTAGCCAAAACCGCCTGGAAGATATCCCCTTCGACAATATGATGTTTCACTTCTTCCACTTTCGCGCAGTATTCTTCTTTCGAGAACATAGGCGTGAAAGGCCCCTTAAGTCGTAATGGATCACTCATATCCATATAATCCATTTTGATCATCCGTTCGATTTCTTCAATACGCTGGCATTTCTTCGGATAATCACTTTCAATATGATCAGCATCGACATTGACAATAATCATGATCTTTTGACGTTCATGATCAAAGCAAATACATTCATCAAAATACATCAGATCGACATCTTTAAAATGGGCATTGGAACTGTTGCCAAAAGTGACAGTCGGTTCACTGTACTTGAGATAATCGTAAGCGAAGAAGCCGACAAAGCCACCCGTAAAGGTTGGAAAGCCGGATAATTTCATCGTCTTATGACGCTGCATCACTTCCCGTAAGAACTTAGTTGGATTTTTGCGTCCTTTGTCAATGCCGTCAACCGTTAAACGGCCATTATTACAGGTCACTTCGTGTTTCGGATCATAACCGATAAAGGAATAACGCCCCCAAGTCGATGACTGTTCATGAGACTCTAAAATAAAACAGTGATCGGTCACAGCTTTACATTTCTTCAAGACCATAATAGGTGTAAAAAAATCACTATAAATTTCCTTTTTCAGTGGAATCTGTCGATACCCCTGATGATCTAATGCTTTCATTTCTTCAAGTGATGGACTATACATACTATTGCCTCCCTAAAACTTTATATAAAAAACCGTCCTGAAAGTGTACATATCATCTTTCAAGGACGGTTAAACCGCGGTGCCACCTTGCTTCACTAAAAAAGTGCTCTCGTGATTCTATCAAATCACTGATTCTTACGCGAATCATGCGTCGAGGTATACTCAGATTACTCTTTTGACCTCGCCCTCAGTGGTCCATATAACAAAAGGTTACTGCCTGTTTCCATCCTCCAGGCTCTCTCTTAGCACTGCTTTCATTCCTTCTCCACGTCATCGGTTTGTGTACTTTCATTCTACACACATTCGCAAAAGTGTCAATATATTTTATTGAGTTTCCAAAATCTTTTATATTATTTTTAGTTTTTATCTAATTATACTTGTCTTATTTATAAACTAATTTCAAATAACGAATCATCCATCAGATCGCTCGTCATTTCTTTCGGTAATTGTCTGACCCCTGGCTCTTTGGCGCAGATATAAGTAAACGGATCAACGGCATAATAAGACTTTCCTACTTTCGTACGAGCCCATTGATGATCATACTTGTTCGCATTGACATGTTCAAAGCGATAGCCAAGAATATTCAGACATAAGCCTGTCGCCCTCGTCGCCCCGGCGCAGGTCACCTTATGATCGACAAAATAACCATAAGGATCATTATAGTGTTTTCCTTTCGTATTATAGGTAGCCATTTGATCAAAATAATGACGTAATAATAGCGTCAAACGTTTTAAAGTCTTTTCCTTATTTGGCGATAAAGCCTGTTTGACAAGAACAAGCGCCTCTTTATAAGCTTTCTTGGCTTGTTTCTCATTCATCTTGCCGATCCAGGCTTTGCGATCTTTCAGATTTTTAAAAGCGACAAGCTTTTTCTTTTTGACAATGACCTTGAAAGGATAGACCTGCTCATCGATCGTGACCTTCATGGTTGTCTGCCCAGCCTTAGTCGCCATAATAGAATTGCCATTGACGACTTTCATAATCTTTGGATGGGCGATATCAATCTTTAATGTCACATCATCATCAACCGCAAAACAATTAAGGGCCCCAACATAAGTTGTCAAACTTTTTTCCTGTGCATATATCGGTGTAATACTCATTAACATCATGCATAAAACAATGATTATTTTCTTCATCGAATCCCTCCTTATCTATCTTCATTGTAATCGCTTTCTATAAAGAATAAAAGAAAAAGAGTGCCTTACGTTAAAAGACACTCTAAGCCATCGTAAGCGAATTAAGTACGCCGCATGAACGGGTATCCGCATAGTGAGATGGGAAGCTACTCTTATTCTTCAGATAATATTGAGAAGAATCCGTAGTATCATCCCAAGTGACATCGATGTTATACCACTTACCGCCAATTTTCACAATATTCCAGGCATGATTGCCTGAGCCAGAGGAGCCATAAGCCGTTCCAGTCATGACACGGCTTTGAATATGCGCTGCATTGCACATTTCATAAAATAATAAAGCATAACCTTCGCACACTGCCCCATGATCAATCAGCGCATTATAAGCAGTATAACCACCATTGACATAGTCGGTATGATTGACAATATACTGATGTATCGTTTTCACCTTATTTTTTGTACTTCCCTTTAAATGTAATGACGAAACCGTCTTTTTTAAAGTCTTCTGAAAGCTTTTCTCATAGGAAGCACTGATTCGATAACTGAAGGTATACGTAATGGCCGTTTCATCTCCTGATGTCGTCGCGCTATAGGCATAAGAACGTAATGATAAATAATCATAATCATCGATATAGTTATGGGCCGCGGACATTAAATCGGTCGTAAAACTACCAGCACTGGTTGCCTGATTCAATAATACAGTCACCTTGGTATCACGTTTCGCAATCGCCTTGCCGACGCCTTTTAAAGCCGTTTGATAACTGCCGCTGACCGTTGATTGGCCGCCGCTGTTATTCACCGGATTGGTTAACGAACGCGCCGCACTTTTTGAGCCGTTATAAACCTTGACCGTAGTGGTATATTTTTTCCCTTTGATTTTTCCTGTCACCTTGGCGATGCCAGATGCCTTTGCCGTAACCTTCCCGTTTTTATTGACAACAGCAATTTTCTTTTTATTGGATGACCAGCTGATTTTCCCTTTTCTTCCCTTAATTGTTAAGGTATAGGAGTTCCCTTTCGCGATCTTGAGTGTCTTAATATATGTCACTTGCGCCGCATCAGCCTGATGCGCATATAATGAACCTAAAAAACAGACACTAGCAATCAATGCGATCCCGCATTTCTTAACAACATTTTTCATAAGGCTCCCTTCCTTTCACCTATAATGTACCAGCTTTCTTAAGGTCACGCAATATTTATTTTTATGATTTTATGTTACTTTATGTTACTCAAGGCGTATTTAAGGTAAAAGAAAAGAAGCCCTAAAGCTTCTAATCATATTTATAGTTCATATCGACATAACCACTGATGCCATCAATCTTAAAGTCAGAACCCGTCTGCCATAAATCAGGATAATAGGTTTGTCCCTGATAGGTAATGGAAGGAACAGCCGTATAACCGCCTAACTTTGTACCAGAAACAGAGTTATAGCCATAATGCGCTAACCATCTTGAAGTAAATGAACTCATGAAGTATTCATTCGCTAAATAGTTATTGTACCATGAAGTCGATGAATAGATTCCGACATTGGCAAAACCATATTCCGCTAACTTCGCTGAGAAGGCTTCGCATAAGCCTTGCTGATAGTCAGCTTTATCCGCTTTGGTATCCCCGCTTAATAAAGCGCTCTTCTGCTCTAAGTCTAAATAGATTGGCAACGTGAAATGTGAAGTCTTATAGCCCTGCAGGTAGCTTGCTAACATTTCCGCCTGATCCTGCGCTTCTTCAACGGTCATCAAACCTTTATTGTCAGAAGAATTCATATACCAGTAAATACCATAATCCATACCCGCTGCTTCGGCTTTATCAATATTTGTTTTACAGTTGAGATCAATCCCATCACTATTGGTTGTTTTTAATTTTGATAATGTATTCCCGCCACGGATAATCGCGTAATCCACGCCGGCGGCTTTTAAGGCATTAAAATCAACATTGCCATTATGATAAGAGACATCGACACCAATTTTCGCATTACCGGGATCGGTAATCGTCATATCTAAAGAATCGCCAGTGGAATCATTATAAATGGTCACATCACCAGCTTTTAATGGCATCACTAAGCCTGATTTAGAGACTAAGGCAATACTGTCATCACTGGAAGAATAGCTGCCTTTGCCTAATTTTACACTCGCCTTGACACACTGCCCGACAACCCCGCTTGTATAAGTAGTACGCGTAGTCGTCCTGGCATCATTGGTGGCTGGCGTTACATTAGGATCACTGGATGTCGAGCTGGAAGCCATTGGCGCTTTATTGCCTGACTGTGTCACCGCTGGTGTTTCAGTCTGCGTATCAGGGGCATTGACAGTCACATTACATGTTAAAGTTGTATTATTAACCGCCGCCTGAATCTGTGTTGTGCCTGGTGCTACACCGGTCACAATGCCATTGGCATCAACCGTAGCGACCGCTGGATTAAGCGAAGTAAATGTAGCTGTCGCAGTACCTTTATTTTTTAAAGATAACGTCGTTGTTTCGCCCTGCGTAATCGTTAATGACGAGACTGCTAAGCTCACCTGGGGTACGGTGACTTTACAGCTTAACGTTTTACTGCCAGCTTTTGCTTTGATCGTGGCGCTGCCAGTAGCTATTGCCGTCACTTTACCTTTCGATACACTCGCAACTGCTGGATTGCTTGATGTCCATTTCACCTTTTTGGCATTATATTTGATCTTCAAAGTCTTTTTTGAACCAATCACCATTGTTGTCTTCTTTAACGATAAGACTGGTGTTAAAACTTTTACGCGACATTTATAAGTACGTTTATTAACTTTCGCTTTAATATAAGCGACACCTGGTTTTAAAACTGTCAGCTTCCCTTTCGAAGTCACTTTTACAACCGATTTTTTAGTTGTACTCCACTTAGCTTTTTTACGTGTTCCCTTTAAATATAAGGAATACTTCTTGCCCTGAATAGCTGAAAGTTTTGTTCTGTTTAAACGCACTCTTGTTTTGGCTTGTACAGGCATGGTCATACTGCCTGCCACTGCGAAAACAAGGGCTGCTTTAAAAATTGTTTTTGATAACTTCATCGTCTGCCCTCCATATGCTTTTTCAGTATAAGACATTTCTCCCTAGATGTCAAAAAATGTCAGTTTTTAAGCTGACATTTCTAATTATATTTATAGTTCATATCGACATAGCCGCTGATGCCATCAATCTTAAAATCAGAACCCGTCTGCCATAAATCAGGATAATACGTGACGCCATTATAGGTATAAGATGGAATCGTCGTATAATTTGTCATTGAAGAACCGGTGACTGAATTATAGCCATAGTGCGCCTGCCATAAAGAATTAAAGTTTGTCACATAGTAAGCTGACTGTAAGTAGTTCTTATACCATGAAGTTGAAGAATAAATACCAATATTATTGTAGCCATAAGCTTTTAAGGTATTGGTAAACGTTTCGACAATTGTCTGTAAGTTAGCCACTTTTTCACTGGCATTAGATCCCGTTATTAAGGCCGAAGTCTGCTCTAAATCTAAATAGATCGGCATCGTAAACTGACTCGTCTTATATTGTGATAAGTACGTTGCCAACATCGTCGCCTGGGCGCTCGCCTGATCTGTTGTCATCAGCCCGCTATTACTGCTGGCGTTCATATACCAGTAGACACCATATTTCATGCCGGCTGCTTCCGCTTTATCAATATTCGTTTTTAAGTTTAAGTCAATGCCATCACTGTTAGTAGTCGATAATTTCTTTAACGTATTACCGCCACGGATAATAGCGAAATCTACCCCCGCTGCTTTCATCTTATTAAAATCGACATTGCCATTATGATAAGACACATCAACGCCAACTTCCACATTACCCGGATCTGTAATGGTTATGAACATCGCCGCATTATTTTTTGTATTGGTAATGGTGACCGTCCCCGCTTTAAGCGGCATCACTAAACCGGCTTTAGAAACTAAGGCCGTTGTTGGATCACTAGAGGTATAAGTGCCGCCTGATCCTAATGTCGAAGTCACTTTGATTGTTTGCCCTACAACCCCTGCCGTTGTCGTTGTGCGCACGGTATCAAATGATGTCTTGGGCGTTGTGACTGGTACTGGTGCGGCTGGTGCATTGACGATAACCTGCGTTGATAAAATCGTTGTCCCCACCTGGGCATTTACCGTTGTTGTCCCGGCACTTACTCCAGTAATGATGCCGCCTTTTACAACGCTTGCAACGGCGCTGTTAGCCGACGACCAAACCGCCGTTGCTTTGCAGTTACGAATATTCACATCTACCTTTTGCCCTGCTGTTAAGGTTACGCTTGTCTTTGTTAAAGACATCGCTGGAACCGTAACTTTACAGCTATAAGCTTTGCCGTTGATCGTTGCTTTAATGGTCGCAGAGCCGGCGGTCTGCCCCGTGACCACCCCTTTTGCGGTTACCGACGCGACGCTCGGCTTACTAGACGTCCATTTAACTGTGCCATAAGCTTTATTTAATTTCAGCGTTTTCTTAGCGCCAACATAAATCGTTGCTTTTGAAGCTGATAACTTAGGATTGACAACTGTCACTTTACGGCTGTAACGCTTTTTGCCGACTTTCGCATAAATCGTCGCTTTGCCCGTTTTCTTGGCAGTCACTTTGCCTTTACTATTGATGGTTACAATTTTTTTATTGGATGAAGACCATTTCACTTTTTTCTTGTTGTAAGCAAGTTTTAAGGTTTTACTGCCACGGACATTTAAAGTGACCGACGTTGGTGAAATATAAGGGCTCGGATTTTTAACTGTCACGGCGCAGCGATAGGTTTTACCGCTCACTTTGGCCTTAATTGTCACCTTACCGGCACGTAAGCCTTTGACTTTGCCTTTACTCGTTACAGAGGCAATCTTTTTATTTGAGGAAGACCAGCTTACTTTCTTTTTGGTCCCTTTGATGGTAAGCGTCTTCGTTTTCCCTTTCACAATGGATGCCGTTTTCACGCTGAGTTTCACCGCCGCATAGGTCGGTGTTAACTGCAATGACGTCATCGTCAATGCTAACGCTGGCATCATCCACAATGCTTTTAATCTCATTTCACAATCATTCCTTTCCTGCAGTTGCCATTCTATCATTAAAAATGCAAGTGAAACTTAAAAAACATCCAGAAAACTGGATGTTAAGAAACCGGTAAAATGACAATCATCGCTAAGGATTTCTCATCACTGGTGGTGGCATGAATTTTGCCTTTATGGGCTTCGACAACACTTTTCGCAATCGATAAGCCAATACCGTAGCCGCCCGTTTCGGAGTTACGAGACTGATCCGAACGATAGAAACGATCAAAGAGTTTAGGTAAATCTTCCCTTTTGATATTATCTGTCGTGTTATAAACCGTAAAGACTAAAAACTTCTTCTGCTTTTCTAAAGTTACCTGGATTTCACCATGACGCGGTGAATATTTCACGGCATTATCTAATAAGATCGTCATTAATCTTTCAATATTTTTCTGATCCCCGCAAAATGATAAATTAGGTTCGATCGTAATATGCATAGCTTTATGCTGCGTCTTGGCTAAAGACGCATAGGACTGCGCAATTTCCGCTAAAATATCGGAAATTGGAAAATCGATCATCTGATAAGTCGGATGTTCATCTAACTTTGATAAGAAGATCAAATCTTCAGTTAACGTCTTCATGCGATAAGCCTGATGCTGGATATCTAAGACCCATTCATCATTACCATACTTGGATTTGAGCACTTCACTATCAGCATCGATAATCGTGATCGGTGTTTTCAAATCATGACCGGCATCAGAAATAAAAGTACGCTGACGTTCCTGAGCGATCGCAAAAGGACGCACAATCCGCTTTGAAGCAGTCAAAATAAGCAGCGTGAAAACTAACAGCCCGGCTAGGGATATACTAATCGAATAAATGATTAACTCTTTAAAATTTTGAATTGATGTCGCACAATTTAAAAAGACAATAATTGTTTCTTTCTGATGTTTCGTTTTTGCATAACGTAAATAGTCTAAGCGATTATTTTGACTTTTTTGCTTATAAGCCTGCGTGCCATATTTCATCGCCTCGCTGTTTTTGATCGCCGCCACTTTTGTCGTATTCATTTCAATTAAATTGCCAGAAGCATCATAGATCATTACAAAATAACGACTTTCATAAGGCACATCAGAATCAAACGTCACCGTGGTCCCCGTTTTCGCATAATAGGATGTTAAGGTTTTTAAAACATGATTTTCATTTTTTTGGGTAATATAATAGTTTGATAAAATAATTGTCGAAAGAAAGATCGCAACGACGACTAATGAGCCGATCACGGCGATCTTCACAAAACGTTTTCTTAATTGATCAATCATCAGCCTGCTCCAGAGAATAGCCGGTATTACGATAGGCTTTGATCTTAATATTCGCATGCAGCGCATTCAGTTTCTTTCTTAAGTAAGAAACATAAGTCCAAACTAAGTTGGTTTCCGCATTGGAATCATAGCCCCAGATCTTTTCGATAAAAAATTCAATGGAATAGACCCGATTAGGATGGCTCATGAACAATTCCATCATCTGATATTCTTTATTCGCTAAATGGTAAGAGCCGACCGTTGAGGATAATTCATGACTTGAACGATCCAGATTGATATTTCCGACATTAAGAATATCATCACGCTGGGTATACTGCACGCGACTTAACACGCGAATACGCGCCAATAATTCTTTCGGTGAAAAAGGTTTCGTCAAATAATCATTAGCCCCTAAATCCAGCCCGCGCACACGATCATCAACGGATGAACGCGCACTTAAGACAAGCACTGGAATCATATTGGAAGCCGCTCTTATTTCTTTCAAGACATCGAAGCCGTTCTTTTTTGGCAACATGATATCGAGAATCATCATGTCATAAATATCGTTGGAGGCAAAGTCAATGGCATCCTGCCCATCATAAACAGCATCCACGCTATAACCATTATCTTCTAATATACTGCACAAGGCATGGGAAAGAGATTTCTCATCTTCCGCTAAAAGTAATCTCATCTGTATTCCTCCTCACAATCATTTTCATTATATCAGGTTTTGACCGAAAAAAAAGAAGATGTATGCAAATAAAATGGTACCATAGAAAGGAACATTACATTGACAGTAATGTCACCTAACCTATGGTGCCATTTTTTGTAATGAAGGTAATAATTATT
>OCTW013376062.1_pt1 | contig 16168 bp, 10 predicted proteins | sample 1539671 | NCBI WGS metagenome assembly OCTW01 (sample SAMN02144230, study PRJEB22623) | gut metagenome | biome: sheep rumen | host: Ovis aries | place: New Zealand
ATGATTTCAAAGTACAATGCGTAGATGTCCCAGTAGAAGTGTCCGCCCTGCTCAATGAGGTTGTTGGGGAAGCGAGTCACCTCTTCCAGTGCAATTTTCCCGCCATCCAGCGTTCCGAGGATGGTTCTGCCGCTGGTTGCACCCAGGTCCACGGCAAAGAAATATTTCTTATTTTCCATGAAGTTGATATATTGATTCGTTTTATTTCAGATTTGTTCAAGTCAGCATGCCTGCTGTAGTTTGACAGCCGCAAAATTACGTCCTTTTCGCGATGTCAGCCACCACAATTTGATTTTTTGACCTTGAATTTTGCGTTTTCCCTTTTTGTCGTCTTTTCGGGGCGTTGTCCTGCTGTTTTCAAAACAACAGTACATTCCCCGGGAGTGGGGCTCATTCAGGAGCCACAGCAGCTGTCTGCATCTTCCGAAGCTTATACAAGGAGTCCACTTTAATTATGGGAACAATATAGCAGTTGGCACCTTCGCAACGTCAAGAGAGGAATGAAGACTTGTATTGAGTTCCGAATGTGTCTTTCCATCTGTGCGCAGCCAGTCCCCTCCCATCTTAGGGGAGGGGTGCAGGGGTGGGGTTATACTACATATCCAAAACAAAAAACTGGTACATATTATTGGACATCTTATTTCGGAAGTTGTGAACTCCTGAAAGTTAAATACACGGCTTTCCAAAGTGGACTCAGTAAGACGACGTGACAACATTGCCGGTTTTCTGCGTTTTTTCTGCCAGATAAAACGACTTTATCTGACGGTTTTCTGAAACAAATCCATTGAAATTGTTGAACGATTCCAATGGTTTTGTTCAACGATTCCATTGATTTCGTTCAACGATTCCATTGGATTTGTTCCTTCAATCTGCCGCTTTTGTTGCTTCCATCCGTCATTCTCACCGTTTCTTTTTGGCAGTTTAGGCAGGGAAGGTGGGCGACCTCGTCGGCAGCAACTATCGTGCGGGCGGACGCAGAAAGAATAAAGAATCGCAGAAAAAAGCGTGAAAACGTTTGCCTATTACAGCTTTATTTATTACATTTGCAACGGAAACGCAAGCGTGTCATTACTATCTCAACTTTCGGAAGTTGGTTGAGGAGTGTAGGAGTCTGGGAGTCTAGGAGTTTGGACATTAGTCCTGATTCCAGAAATCCCTGCAAAAGAGCGAAAACATCTATCGTCCAAACTCCCAGACTCCTATACTCCCAAACTCCAAAGAGCCTAAAACAACCGAAACTTCAATTACTAACATTTTCCTATAAGCCCTGTTTATCAACGACTAAAACCATAGAGACATGAAACAAGCATTTACACCCCTCGCTGCGCCATCTGTCAGCGCAACCGGCAGAACGTGGAGCCTCAGGCTTCTGCTGCTCACCGTCATCGCCTGCATCGCAGCCAAGGCTCAGGCCCAGTATGAGCTTACGCTGTATGGCAAGAACCTGACGCACTCGACCTACACAACCTCCACCGACAACGCCACCTGCAGCGCCCTGAAGAGCGGAACCATCAAGTTCAACGCTCAGACTGGCGAGGTGACGCTCACCAACGTCGTCTTCGAGAACACGCAGACGGGTCTCGACGGCAACTTCATGAGCCTCTCGCGCAACAGCAGCAGTGGAGGCCACGCCTACATTTACCTGAAGGGCACCAACAAGATTATCAGCGGCGGCCAGAAGCCCATCCGCCTGAGCAATGTCGACGTGACCTTCATGCGGGTGCTCGAGAGCGGATGCGATGAGACCAACTGCATTCTCGACATCCACTGCAACAGCACGGCCGCCTATGGAATCTCGCTCAACAACTGCTCGGCCTTTGTGAGCAACTGTACCGTAAAAGTACACGGCGGGGCATACAGCTTCTTTGGCGAGCACACCAACAGCTATGAGAAGCTGTCAACAACCTGCGCCATCATCTACGCACAGGGCGGAACAGCTTCCGTAGGACACATCTACGACCTTGAGCTGGGATACGGAAACACCATCCGACGTCCCGCAGGAGCCGCCTTCAGCTCGAGTCTTCGCGGCATCGCCTTGAACGGCAAGCTGGTCACCGACGAGGTGCTCATCTGCGACAACACGTATGTGGAGCCGGGCGACACAGAGAAACCCACCGTGGGAACACTCTCAAGCAACGACATTACCGACTCATCGGTGAGACTGAAATGGACGCAGGCCACCGACAACGAGACAAGTCAGGCCAACCTGAAGTACAGGCTGCGCTACAAAAAGAACGCGGACACGTCCTGGTCTACGGCATTCAACTACACGAAAAACATCACGACCTACACGGTCAGCAACCTTGACTATGACACGAAATACGACTTCCTGCTCTCCGTCATGGACGAAGCCGGCAACGAAGCCAACTACACCCAGCAGTCGTACACCACCAACCCGATTGACTACGGAATCGACGTGGCCGAGGTAAGAGTGACAAGCCGCAATGCCAGCGACATCACCAGCAACATGATTAAGGCCGGAACGGTGAGCTACGATCCCGACACCCGCACACTGAAACTTAACAAGGCCACGATAGAAGGTGCGGGACATACGCTCTTCACCTTCAACACGCATCCGGGCCTGAACATCCAGTTGGAGGGTTCCAACTCCATCACCAACGCCAGCAGTGACTGTATCGCCCTGTGGGGAGAATCTCGCATCTATGGGTCGGGAAGCCTCACCCTGCAGGCAAAAGCAGAGGAAAGAGGCGGCATCAAGATTTACGCCGATTGCAAACTCACCATCGAAAACACCACCATTATCACACGTGGGACATACGGTTTACAAGGAGATCCTAACCTCAACTCCCATCTGGTCATCAAGAATTCCACTGTCAAGGCCTACGGAACAAAGGGTTCCATCAAAGGCTTCAACTCGCTAACGCTCGAAGACAGCTACTTCAGTGAGCCAACAGGAGCACATTTCAGTCCTGAAGCTGAAGCCGTCGTTGACACCCATAACAGCATTGTCCAGGGCAAGGACGTCGTCATTGAGCGCGCCAAGGTCTACATTGCCGGACAGAGCCTGCTGCCTGGAGCCACCATCAGCAATCTCGGCGGAGGCAGCGCTTCGCTCGACAGCAAGGGCAACACACTCACACTCAACAACGTTACCATCAGTACCGGCGAAGACAACCCGGGCATTAAACTCACAACAGACGAAGACTTCACCATTAAGCTCAAAGGCAACAATACCATCAACACGACAAGCTCCATAGGTTTGGCTACCACAGAAGGCATATCAAACACCATGCACAACCTTACCATAGAGGGACCTGGCTCGCTCAAAATATGGATGCCAGACGGATCTTGCGCCATTTCCACTTCGTATACGAACGTGGTTTTCAAGAACTGCACAGTCACACTCAACGCAGAAACTGGTGTTGAAAGTCCGAATTTGGTCCTCATAGTCTTATTAACCGCCATCTTTGGAGGACAATACGACATTGGAACCGGTGTGCTCGAGACGTTGACCATCGACAACAGCAATGTCTACTTCGTCCACGATGCCGGCGTCTTCGTCGTCGTCGATGGATTCTACCTGAATAAATGCAACATCGTTTCGCCAAGCAACGCCGTGTACAACCAAGGTGTAATGACGGTCGACGGCGAGAACTACAATGGTCCAATAACCATCGAACGACAGGGAACTGCCACCGATATCGACGGCATTACCGACATGCAGAGCGACGCTCCGTGGACCTCACTCGGCGGACAGCGCATCAGCAAGCCCACCAAGGCCGGCATCTATCTGCACGGCGGCAAGAAGGTTGTCGTGAAATAATTCAACTTGGGGCGCAGGATGGAAGGAGCGCCAATGGCCTGCCGGCGTTTTCTTGCCACGGACAATCACGGACTGACTCGGTTTTTATATACTTGGGGCACAGGATGGAAGGAGGGTAATTCCGAGTCTGTCCGTGTTAGTCCGTGGCTTTCCAGCCCGTGTTTGTCCTATTCTGCGCAGAAGCAATTCCGAGTCTGTCCGTATCTGTCCGTGGCTTTCTAGCCCGTGTCTGTCCGTGGCTTTTCGGTTCAATCTGTCCCCTTTCAGCAAGCTGTATAAGGAGTGCGGGCACGCGTTCTATAGCCCGCAGTTTCCCATAAAGGTTGTCTGCTGCGCATCGATGAACAACGCCTGTTTCAGAAAAGATAAGAATGGCAGAAAAAAAGTAGGGAAAACGCTTGCTGATTTCAGTTTTTTTATTTACATTTGCAACGGAAACACAAACGTGATCTTACTAACCGCTTTCAAGAAAACCCTATTTATCAACAACTAAAACCACAGAGACATGAAACAAGCATTTACACCCAACGTTGCACCATCTGTCAGCGCAACCTGCAGAACATGGAGCCTCAGGCTTCTGCTGCTCACCGTCATCGCCTGCTTCTTTGCCAAGGCACAGGCGCAGTACACCCTCACGCTGTATGGCAAAGACCTACAGCACAAGACCTATTCAACCACTACCAACAACGCCACCTGCAGCAGTCTGAAGAGCGGAACCATCAAGTTCAACGCTCAGACTGGCGAGGTGACGCTCACCAACGTCGTTTTCGAGAACACGCTGAGCGGTGTCGACGGCAACTTCATGAGCCTCTCATGCAACAGCAGCAGTGGAGGTGACGCAAACATTTACCTGAAGGGCACCAACAAGATTACCAGCGGCGGCCAGAAGCCCATCCGACTGAACAATGTCGACGTGACCTTCAGACGTGTGCTCGAGAGCGGATGCAACGAGACCAACTGCATTCTCGACATCACCTGCACCAGCTCGGCCGCTTTTGGAATCTCGCTCAACAACAGCTCTGCCTTTACAAGCAACTGCACGGTAAAGGTACATGGCGGTGCGTATGGCTTCTATGGCGAGCACGTCAACAGCTATGAAAAGCTGCTCACCACGCACTCCATCATCTACGCAAAGGGAAAGACAGCCTCCATCGGACGCCTCTCCGACCTCCAGCTGGGAACGGGCAACTACATCCGACGCCCCTCTGGCGCCGCCTTCAACTCCAGTCTTCACGGAGTGGCATTGAACGGAAGCCTGGTCACCGACGAGGTGCTCATCTGCGACAACAGCTATGTGGAGCCCGGCGACACAGAGAAACCCACCGTGGGATCACTCTCAAGCAACGGCATTACGTCTTCATCGGTGACACTGAAATGGACACAGGCCACCGACAACGAGACCACACAGGCCAACCTGAAATACTGGTTGCGCTACAAAAAAGACACGGAATCGACCTGGTCCACAGCCATGGCCTACACCACAAACGTCACGACCTACACGGTCTACAACCTTGACCACGACACGAAATACAACTTCCTGCTCACCGTAAAGGACGAAGCCGGCAACGAAGCCAACTACACTCAGCAGTCGTTCACCACCAAGTCCATCGACTACAAGCTGCGCGTGGGCGGCGTTGACGTGACAAGCCGCAATGCCAGCAACATCACCAGCGACATGATAACGAGCGGTACCGCGAGCTACGATCCCGACACCCGCACGCTGAAACTTGACAATGTCAAGATGGAAGGTGCGGGACATACGCTCATCACCTTCAGCGAGCATCCGGGCCTGAACATCCAGCTGGAGGGCTCCAACTCCATCACCAACACCAGCATTGGCTGCATCGCCCTGTGGGGAAACTCGCGCATCTATGGGTCGGGAAGCCTCACCCTGCAGGCTCCTGAGAGCGGTTCAAGCGACGGCATCCTCATCTATAAGGAGAGCACACTGACCATCGACAACACCACCGTCGAGACCCGAGGAGGAATAGGAATAGGAGGTATGACTTGCCTCAACTCCAAACTGGTCATCAAGAACTCCAACGTCAAGGCGTACGGAACGAAGGCATCCATCAGGTATATTGAATCGCTCACACTCGAAGACTGCTACATCAGTGATCCTACAGAAGGACATTACTACTCTGATCTTGAAGGTGTCGTTGACAGCCATGGCAGCCTTGTCTACAACAAGTATGTCGTCATTGAACCCGCTAAAGTGAAGATTGCCGGTATGAGCCTGCTCCCAGGACAATCCGCCACCAACCTTAACTGGGGCCAGGCATCGCTCAGCAGCGACGGAAATACGCTCACCTTAAACGATGTGACCATCGATGCCGACAACGGCGTCGTTGCCCTTGAGCTGGACGGAGTGGACAACTTCACCATCGAAATCATAGGCGACAATACCATTAAATCAACAGCAGCTACTGGTCTCGACGCCATGAAGAGCACGGATGCACAAAGAGGCAAGGTTACCTTTAAAGGACCTGGCGCACTTGAAATCAGGGCACAGGAGAGTAGCGCTGGCATTATGGTGAACGGTGTAGACATAAGTGTGGACAACACCGTACTTATCCTCGATGCAAAACAAGGCATCTACAGCGGCCCCATGGCATTGGTGGCATTGATAGGCGCCATCTTCGGTAACGAACCTGACTTTGGAAACGGAGTCCTTGAGACGCTGACGGTGAACCACAGCAGGCTCTATTACGTTTACTCTGAGGGACAATTCCTGTTCATGGATGGACTTTACCTGAACCACAGCGTCATCGACGATCCGGAAGACGTATATTATAGTAAAGGCCTGATGTGGCTCGACGGAGAGCAATACGCTGGAATGGTCTTCATCGAACCTCAGGAAGCGGCCACCAGCATCGACGGCATTGCCGAAATGCAGAGCGACGCTCCATGGACCACACTGGGCGGACAGCGCATCGACAAGCCCACCAAGGCCGGCATCTATCTGCATGGCGGCAAGAAGGTTGTGGTGAAATAAAGACCGGAAGACGACAGTACAACAAGGATTGAGGAGCCCACACAGGCTCCTCTTTCTTGTTTCCGCAAGCGTTTACATCATTTTCCTGTGCCTGAGGTGTTGGTATGTCGGCGAAAAGAAGTACCTTTGCAGGCAAATCATTAAAAACCTGAAAAATGTCTACATTAACCATTTGCATCATCATTGCCTTCGTCATTGGCTATGCCTGCATAGCAACGGAGAGCGTGCTTGAAATCAACAAGGCCGCCATTGCACTGCTCATGTGCGTGGCCTGCTGGACACTGTTCATGATGTCGCCCGAGTCTTACCTGAGCGGCGACAACGTGCTTGCAGAGGTGAGCGCGAAGATCAAGGAGTCGCTGGGCGACACCAGCGAGACGCTGTTCTTCCTGATGGGCGCCATGACCATTGTGGAAATCGTCGATGCCAACGGCGGTTTCAACTTCGTTCGCGACACGCTGAAGACGCGCTCCAAGCGCAAGCTCATGTGGCGCATCGCGTTCATGACGTTCGTGCTGTCTGCCATTTTGGACAACCTCACCACGTCTATCGTCATGATCATGGTGCTGCGCAAGCTGGTGCAGGAGCGCAAGGAGCGCATCATCTATGCGGCGCTGGTGGTCATCGCGGCCAACAGCGGCGGCGCCTTTTCTCCCATTGGCGACGTCACCACCATCATGCTTTGGATCAAGGGCGTCATCACCACGGGCGGCGTCATCAGCGAAATCCTGCTGCCCTCACTGGTGTCGATGTTCGTTCCGGCCTTCATCCTGCAGTTCCAGCTGAGCGGGAAATTCGAGAAGTCGCAGAACCTTCCCAAGGCCGATGTGAGCGCTTTCACCAAGACGCAGCGCAACGTCATCTTCTGGCTTGGCGTGGGTGGTCTCTGCTTTGTGCCCATCTTCCGCGGCCTCACCAACCTGCCTCCGTTCATGGGCATACTGCTTGTACTGGGCGTGCTCTGGACTGTGACCGAGATATTCCACCGCAGTCTCCACAAGGAAGAGGAAGACACGATGGCCAAACGCGTGACCGACCTGCTCTCGCGCATCGATCTCAGCACCATTCTTTTCTTCCTTGGCATCCTGATGGCCGTGGCTTGCCTTGAGCATGTCGGCGTGCTGACAGCGCTGGGACAGTGGCTCGACGAGGTGAGCGGGGGCAACCACTACCTCGTGACGGGCATCATCGGCGTGCTGTCGAGCATTGTTGACAACGTGCCGCTGGTGGCTGGCGCCATGGGAATGTATCCTGTGGCCGAGGTTGGCGACATGGCTGTCGACGGCATCTTCTGGCAACTGCTGGCCTATTGTGCCGGCGTGGGCGGTTCCATGCTCATCATCGGCTCGGCTGCCGGTGTGGTTGTGATGGGACTGGAAAAGATAACATTCGGCTGGTATATGAAGAAAATCACGTGGATTGCCTTCGTTGGCTACCTCGCTGGCATGTTCATCTACTGGCTCGAAAAGCTCATCATCGGATAAGCATACGCAAACAAAGAACGCCTCCCCCTTGTTCGCTGCCCGTTGGCACTGCAAGCAAGGGGGAGGCGTTTTTCCGAATTGGCGGGACATGCCATATTATTACCTTGATTCAACTGTTGGAAGTTCATTCAGGAGTTTAGGAGTCTGGGAGTTTAGGAGTTTGGACATCACTTTTGTTTCCGGGAATCCAAGAAAAATGCGCGAATAAAACTATCGTCCAGACTCCCAAACTCCTACACTCCCAAACACCAAAAGAGTTTTGAACTCCCGAAAGTTTAATTAATGATGATTCGTGGATATTCGTGTTCGCCGCAGGCATAAAAAGGCGATAAACTGTCTTCGTCGTTACTTACGTCTTGTCAGAACTCCACGTAGGGTTTCAGCCTTTCGATGGCATCGGCGTTGAAATCGGGCAGCAGACTCAGGTCGTTGAGACTGTTCAAGGGACCATGCAGGCGGCGGTAATCGATGATCTGGCGGGCCTGATGAAATGAAAGATAAGGATGTTTGCGCAGTTGTTCGAGCGTCAGTTTGTTGAGGTTCATTTTCCGCAATTGCGGTTTTCTGATGGAGAAATAGTCGAGCGCCGACTCCGGGAAATTGCGTATCTCCATCAGCTGCACCACACTGTGGTAGCCTCCGAGCCGGGCGCCGTAGGCCACAATGGCCTTTGCGAAGCCGCTGCCTATTCCCGGCACCTTCTTCAACTGCGTGGTGTCGGTGGTGTTAAGTTCCACATGCTCGCCCATAGCCAGCTTTCTTGGATAGAGCAGTGTGTCGCGGGCGGGGCGCTGACTGGCTGCAGGCTCGCCGTAGTCATCATAGGAAGACGAGGGAAAGAGTGTGGATGCGGGCCGCTGGTCGGCCGAAATGCGGATGTAAGGTTCCAGTTCCCGGTACTGCTCAACACTCAGTCCATAGAGGCGGGCAAAGTCCTTTGGCTGACGGAACACACCGCCACGCTCGCGGTAGCGGTACAGATTGCGCACCTGCCAGGGACGGAGTCCGAGACTGAGAAGCTCTGTGGAGTCGGCGGTATTGGGGTCGAAAGGAAACAGGTGATGAGCAGTCTGGGAGCCGCCGGGTGCCTCTTCGCTGTAGTAATAGCCACGATTGTCGCGCCGCGAAGTCCAACGGTCGGTGCCATGGGCCACCGCACCCGAGTCGACCATCGTGCTGTCGACCTCGGCCAGTTGTGAGGAACGGTTCACGCCACCCAGCAGGAAAAAGAGGAGAAGGCCCACCGCTGCCACTGTCAGCAGGGTGAACATGACCGTGCGGTCTGACTTCTGAACGTAAAAGAACTCCCTGAAATCCATGGTATGACGGTTGTTTCGGCTACTTGAATCCCGCCAGTTTGTGCACCTGCAGCGACAGTCGCCAGCGCGGATGCTGACGGATGTAGTCCACGCAGGCGTCGATAAGCTCCTGGTTGCGCACGGCGTCGCCGGTGTCGCAGGGCTGCAGGAAATAGCTGTCGGCCTTGATGCCACTGTCGCTTGGCGGCTCTCCCGTGAACACCACCTTCAGCTCGTTGCACCGCTCCACCACGGTCTTGCCCTTGGGCGACACCGTAACCCAGTCTACACCTTGCTGCACTGGGTGGGTGCCATTGGTCTCCATGGCTACCTCGAAGCCTGCCTCATGCAGTTGTCTGAGCAGCGTTTCGTCCACCTGCAGTGTGGGTTCACCGCCGGTGAGCACCACGAAGCGGGCGGGAAAAGCCGACACACGGTCGACAATCTCGCCGGCCGTCATCGGTGTGGACGATGCAAAGTCGGTGTCGCAAAACGCGCATCGCAGATTGCAGCCGCTGAACCTGACGAACGCCGCCGCCCGTCCTGTGTGGTAACCTTCGCCTTGCAACGAGTAGAAGATGTCGTTCACGCGATAGCTTTTCATCACCTCGCTCACCCTTTCATCTTCTTTTCGTCCACATAGGCCGCCACGTTGCCCTCGCTCTCCTGCACCTCTGCCTTGTAGCAGGTGTCAATCTGCTCGGTGCACCACCGCGCAATGTTCTCCGCCGTGGGGTTGAATGGCAGCACGTCGTTGAGCACCTGATGGTCGAGCACGCGCTTGATGCGGTGCTTGATTTCTGAGAAGTCCACCACCATTCCGTTCTGATTGAGCTGCTCAGAACAGCAATAGATGACAATCTTCCAGTTGTGTCCATGCAGCTTTGTGCACTTGCTCTCGTAGTCGAGTTCGAGCCTGTGGGCTGCCGCTATTTCCAATGTCTTTCTGATGTAATACACGTTCTGTTTCCTTTGTTTTGTTATGCCGTCTGGCGTTGTTCACACAATGATGTTCGTTCCCAGCATCTTTGCCATGTTGTTCCTGATGAGCTGCATGTCCTTGTACTCTGCCATGAGCTTCATCATTTGCTCCATGTTTCCTCCCGATGCGTAGATCTGTTTCTGCAGTTCTTTCAGCTTGTGCTCCACGAAGTCCATGCGGAAGTCGAGCACAAGGTGTTCCACCTGGCTGCGGAGCGTTCCTTCCTCGCGTTTCATCTGCAGGCTCTTGGTGAGCTGCACGCGGTCGATGACCATCTCTGCTGCCAGTTTGCTGATGCCAACGTCAGGATGTCGCACGAAGTAGTCGGCGGCCACGAACCCCGGTTCTCCCGAATGCTGCGTGGCTTCGTCGAGAATCTGGTTGAAAAGAGGCAGGCTGAAGCTGAGCCCATCTGCCCCGAGGTCGTAGCTGATGTACTGCGCCACGGTGAGGTTCACGGTGTTTCCGTCGTCGGTAGCCACGTCTCTATAGATGATTTCCTCTCCATGTCGGATGACGACTTTGATAAGCATCTGCTCCACCAGTGAGGCCTGCTGCAGCGGTGTTGCCGGCGACAACGGATCCATTGGCTGACTTGCGCCGGCTGTTGCGTCGGTCGTCGGCGCTGCTTCTGCCGTCTCGGTGCCAGCTGCCCTTTCGCGTTCGCGCTCCGCTTCCCGCTGTCGCTGCTCCTTATCGCTGCGTATCATCTTGTTCATGGAGGCAATCAGTGTGGCCTCATTGATGCCCAAACGATGGGAGCAATCGCTGAGATAGGTGGCGCGCACTATCTGGTCGGGAATGACACTCACGCTCTTTATGATGCTGTTCACGGCCTCTGCGCGCTTGATGGGGTCTGTCACGCCTCGCAGCATAAGGTCGGTCTTGAACTGTATGAAGTCCGTCTGGTGGTCCTCAATGTACTTTCTGAAGTCCTCGGCGGAGTGCTTGCGGGCAAACGAATCGGGGTCGTCGCCGCCGGGAAGTATCAGCACCTTCACGTTCATGCCCTCCTGCAGCAGCATGTCGGTGCCGCGCATGGCGGCGTGAATGCCTGCGGCATCGCCGTCATAGAGCAGCACGATGTTCGGCGTAAAGCGGTGAAGCATGCGTATCTGGTGAAAACTCAGCGCCGTTCCTGAGTTTGCCACCACGTTCTCGATGCCACACTGGTGCATCGAAATCACGTCGGTGTAGCCTTCCACCATGTACACGCAGTTCTCCTTGGCGATGGCTTTCTTGGCCTGAAAAATGCCATAGAGCTGCTGCTCCTTGTGATAGATGTCGCTGTCGGGAGAGTTTACGTACTTCTGCTGCACGCCTTTCGTAGCCTGATCGAGCTTGCGTCCGCCAAAGCCCACCACCTTTCCGCTCATGCCAATCCACGGAAAGATGACGCGCCCGGCGAAACGATCCACCACGCGTCCGTCTTTCTCGCGCTTGTAGCATATACCGGTGGAGAGCAGGAACTCTTCCTTATAGCCTTTCATCACGGCGGTTGAGGGTAGCGCATAGCCGTCCCGGAGGTCGTAGCCCAGGCGGAACTTCCTCACGATGTCGTCGCGAAAGCCGCGCGAACGGAAGTACTGCATGCCGTAGGTCTGTCCATCTGGATGATTGCGAAGCAGGTCTTCGAAATAGACAGCCGTCCATTCGTTCACGATGAACATGGACTCCCGGCGGCTCTCCTCTTCGCGTTCCTCGCTGGTCAGCTCGCGTTCCTTTATCTCTATGTTGTACTTCTTGGCGAGCCACCGCAGTGCCTCGGGATAGGTCATCTGCTCGTGCTCCATGATGAAGTTGACGGCGTTGCCGCCCTTCCCACACGAAAAGCACTTGCAGATGCCGCGCGACGGCGACACATAGAACGAAGGCGTGCGCTCGTTGTGAAACGGGCACAGTCCCTTGTAGTTGGCCCCGCTCTTGCGCAGCGTGACAAACTCTGAAACGACGTCCACAATGTTTGCGGCGTCCATAATGCGGTCTACGGTTGCTCGGTCAATCATCAGCGTGTGACGAATTTTGCCGCGAAGATACAAAATATTGCTGACTTAAAGAAGCTTTTTGGATAGATTAACGCGACGAGAAGGGAAAAAGTCAGCCCGGGCGCTGTCAATAACGCCCGGGCTTCTGTTGTCTGCAATGGCTTCGGCCATCAATCCACGACGGCCTTTCTGCCGTTGAGAATGTACAGGCCCTTCTTTGTGGGCTTGCCGCTGAGCTTTCTTCCATCGATGGTGTACCACTCGCCGGCGGCACCGTCTACGCTTGCGCCACCACTAATGCCTGTGGCAACATCGACGACGCCATTGTCGGCATCCTGATTCTCTTCAAGGCCAGACTCCGGCAAGTTGAGCAACAGTTCTCCAGGTACATGGCTGATGACGGCGCCATCTGGCTTTTCCGACGAGTATATAATTCTTCCAGATGTGCTCACCTGAATGAATGCGCCCTCGCACGGTGCCAGTTCCACGACGCCTTCATACACCTCGAATCCGTTGCCTGTGTCATTCAGCTTGTAGATAGTTGCGTCAAGCAGGTTGCCGTCGGTGTCCTGATAGGAGACATAGCCTGTACAAGTGTACATATTGCCTACCAACCGCCAGCCGTTCCACTTATCGGTGCTGCTCGCATCAAGGTCTACATCGGTTCTCGAGGTGTTGTTGTTGCTCGCCACCGCTGTGCCGACGAAGGTCAGTGTCCTTTCTTCGTCACTGCGATAGAGATAGCCCTCGCCAAAGTTGATTCCAGGATTATTATTGCTAGGACTCATGAATGAGTAGTGTTCGGGATCTTTCTTGTAATTGATCCATTCCAGCTCTTCGGTGACATCGAATGCATAGAGGTCGTAACTGTTCTCGAGAATATTCTCGACATTGCTCCAATCAGTCAATGTGCTAAGTTGCGTTCGCCCAGCGAAGGGACTTGCGAGAAGAACGTACTTACCTGCCGCGATATCCTTTTTCATCGTCACGGGGAGCGTTGCGGAACTGTGCTTCAGCTCACCGCCATCCTCAATGGTGATGGAGCCGTACTCGCCCAATTTCACCTTGCCGGCGACAGCCACCACGCCAGAGGGTATCGTAACAGCCGCTTCAATGCTCACCTTGTCGCCGATGGTAGGCACACCTTCAGGCTGCCATTTGGCCGGATCATTCCAGTTGCCGCCTGCAGCAAACACCTTAGTGGCTTCCAATGTCGAGAACATCGAACTCACCCAGGGGCTCTGTTCTGAGCCACTGATGCCACTCACCTGCCAACTGTAGGCAGTGCCCGGGGTAAGATTGTTGACCGAATAGGAGGTGCCACTGACAGGAACCTCAGTGAAGTCGGCATCGGAAGACACAAAGACACCGAAGTTCTCGCTTGGATAGTTTGCGTCTTGCCCAATGGCCTTGAAGCTAATCGTGCCACCCAGAGGAACGCCCGAGATAACTAGCCAGTTGTCGGGTGTCAGCCTTCCACTGGAATTGTCATAGCTCGCTGAAGAAACACCATAATCGCCAATAACATTAGAAGATGAGCCAGGCACAACTTCCCACACAAAGCCATCGCCATCGAGGTCGATATTGGAAAGTGAGGCGGGCAGATTTCCGTTACAGCTATCAAAGTCTTCCGAGAAGACCGTTGTCCCGTCTGCATCGGTCACCACGATGTCGTCGACATTCAGGCGGAACATGTCGGAAACGTTATAGTGGCGGATGGCAATGGAGCCCGTGCCGCTGTAGGCGCTCAGGTCGAAGGTATAAGTCTCATACGATGCGGTTGATTGCCGGTCTTCGCCCACCTGTTCCCATGGCCAATACCGCAGTAGGTAGCTGTCGTTGGTGCCCTTCCAGGTGAGCGTTGCACCGTTCTTGGTGATATCGTCTGCAGCAAGGTCGGTCGGTTTGGGGCAAGTCTCTAAAGTGGTGAAGCTGACGGTGTTGGACCAAGGGCTTTGACTGCTCTCGTCCCGATAGGAACGCACCCTCACCGTATAGTTGGCATCAGGCTCAAGTCCTGTCAAGGTGAAAGGATTCGAGTCGGCGAGAACCAACTGCTCCTCGTCGTTGACACTGATCTGCCACTGCGTGGCGTCTCCCCTTTCTGTCCAGCTCAGCACCGCGCTCTTTGGACCGATGTCAGAGACTTCCAGGTCTATGGGCCGGATGAAGGGATTGGCTGGCTTAACGGTATAGACAACAGGCTCCTTCATGGCGCCACTACCCGAGAATATCACCTCGCCATCGGCATTATAGACTGTATAGGAACACTCGTTGTCATAACGACCATTTACCCACTCAAAACGCACGTCGCTTCCCACGCTGACATTCAGTGAGCCGCTGGCACTGGAACCAGAAGAGATGGTCCACGTGGCAATCAGTTCATTTGTCAGCACATCATAGACAGCAATTGCAGCGTCGTTCCAGCCGTCGCCATAGCTGTCGGAGAGCTCATAGCTTATCTCCACTTGCTGGTCGGGAGAACTCGAAAGCGTGGTGAAGCTGACGGCATCGCTCCACTCGCTCACATTGCCGTCTTTTACCACCCGCACCTTCACCTCGTATGCCTCGCCCTCATTCAGGCCGGTAAGTATAAAGGGATTGTCTACGGTGTTGATTATATTGTTCTCGTCGCCGTTGACACATATCTCCCATTCCGAGGCGTTCGAGGTCCAACCTATGGTGGCACTGGTCAAGGAAATGCCGGTGACGGTCAGGTCCTTTGGTGCTTCATACTCCCCAAAACCAAACTTCACGCAGTTCTTCTTGGTCGTGGAAACGTCACTATACAATTGTGACATGAGCGAAAGGTCGGTGGGATCGTAGGCGTTGGAGCCATAACTGCCAACGCCCTGACGGACACTGCCGGTAGTTTCGAAGGCGCTAAACGTTGCAGCTTCCGTAGCCGCCTCGCCAGTGTTGTCCACCACAATGAGCATCAAGTTGGTCATACCCGTGTATTTCTTTGGCGTGTCGAGCATGATTTTTGTCCATTCTCCTGTCTTGAAGGTTACAAGTCCGCTAAACACCTTGCACTGAGAGTGGGTGCCCTGGAAATAATGATTAAAATTGCTAACGAATGCTGATAACGACGTGATGTCGATGTAAATGTCGAGGTTGCGTGTCACTTCACCGTTCGGAGCACTGGCTGTGTGAAACGACACACTGGTGATGTCACCTGTCATGCCAATCTCTTCTTTCAGATAGATTTGTTCTGAGAGGGCATACTCAGCCTTCGTGTAACATGGCAGTCCCAGACTGACACCGTCGGCCTGCCCAATTTCTACTTCCACGGCTCTTGCCGCGCCCATCCAGGCCAGCATGAGCATCATAATTGACAATAATCTTTTCATATCGTGTTGATTTTAAAGTGTTTGCTTCTACAGAACTAAGTTACAGACCCTACCCCTGGCCCCTTACCTTGAAGGGAGGGGAGTGCCCTGCGGCTTGCTTTCCGGCGAGAGCCGCTCCCCTCCCTTCAAGGGGAGGGGTCAGGGGTGGGGTCTGTGTCTGTTACTTTTCATGATTGCTTTCGCTACGACGAAATGTTTGCTGCAAATTTAAATAAAATTTCCGAGATTATAAGCCAGTTGAGATAAAAACTGAAACAAATTGCCCCGAAAAGTTAGAAATCAAGGCC
>OCTW011567591.1_pt1 | contig 16165 bp, 11 predicted proteins | sample 1539671 | NCBI WGS metagenome assembly OCTW01 (sample SAMN02144230, study PRJEB22623) | gut metagenome | biome: sheep rumen | host: Ovis aries | place: New Zealand
GGGTATGATCCTTGCGGAGACCAAAGAGGCACACCGTATCGAACATCTCATGGCGCCGCTCAAGAACGTCTTTGCCGCTATCTTCTTCGTATCTGTCGGAATGATGATCAACCCTGCCTCGCTGGTAACCTACTGGTCTTCCATCCTCTATGTAGCATTGGTTATCATCCTCGGTATGATTCTCTTCGGCACGCTCGGCTGCTGGTGGGGAGGCGAGACGCTCAAGGACGCTATGCAGACCGGTTTTGCCTTCGTGCAGATAGGCGAGTTCTCGTTCATCATCGCTGCGCTCGGTTCCAAACTCGGCGTTACAGACCCGGTAATCTATCCTATCATCGTTGCGGCGTCTGTACTCACCACCTTCCTTACGCCTTATATCATGAAGGCTTCCATACCGTGCTATAACTTCATTTACAACCATGCTTCTCCGCGCCTCAAAGCCAAGATCGATGCACGCGAAAGACAAGTGGAAGAGGCGGAGAAAGCGGCCTCGGCGGCTGCAAAGGATGAAGGACCGTCTTCTGCTGACAAGGTGCGCCACGCCGTGCGTAAGACGGTCGTTACCAAGCGCGTCGTCGATCTCTTCTTCCGGAACATGAGTGAGAATGATAATAATGAAAGCGAAAATGAGAAATAACCTGTTGTGGATGGTCTTCTTTCTTCCATTCACCTTTCATCTCTGTCCTATATCAGCGCAGCAGTCCAAAGACGACCATATCGCCGACGGACTCGCTTCCGTAGTCACCATCGCCGGAGAAACGAAAACAGCGGAAGCGCAGAACAGCGACTCCGCCAATACTCCGCCGCCCGTCACCGTTCCTCCCGTCCCGCTATGGAAACAGAAACTCTATTACGGATATAATTTTGATATCTATTTCCACCACGACTCGCGGGTGGACAGCCGGGAGAACGGATGGTCCTTTGCTTTGACACCGGAGTTGGGTTGGAGGCTGACGGAGAAAGTGCATTTAGGTATGCGTTTCGGCGGCAGTTATGCCAATACAAGATTTTCGTTTCTTGTCACAGAGATTGATACCTCGTTCACTGCCGACCTGCGTGTCCATCACGGTTCTTGGGAGGTGGCGCCATACATGCGGTACAAGATGAAATCGCTCTTCAACGACAAAGTGGGTATCTGGCTGGAAGCGCACCTCTATACCGGGATGGATTTCCCGCGCGTCACAGAGGGAAACACGGCGCACACCAATTATGACGGGTTACGCCATAGCGTCACCTATGGTTTTCAGGTCTCGCCGGTCATCACCTACCAGTTCAACCCCAAGAGTACCTTCCAGATATTCTTCTCTATCCTCTCGCTGGGCTATAGCGGAACCGCTTATTTTTACGGAGACCGACGCGAATACACCAATGATGTCATCATCTTCTCCGGCAAACTGAGCAACCTCATTGCCAACCAGTTCACACCCGGTCTATACGGTTTGCGGTTCGGTGTCCAAAAAAGCTTCTGAAAGAGGTGACGGCTGAATGCTGAATGCTGAATGCTAAGCTAATATGGAAGATTCCTCTGGCGCTCACAGGTATCATAGTGGGTGTCGTCTTGCTGCTGCTTACTGCTGTAGCAGTAGGGGTCTGTGTTCCTTCGGCGAGAAAAGCGGTGCTGCAGAAAGGAATCGCTGTCGCTAACGAAAAAACCGACTGGGATATAGACCTCGGAGAGATATACCTCTCGCCCTTCCATCATTCGCCTAAACATCTCTATCGCGCTTACAAGGGCGAAGAGGATCTGCCTGTCCGTATTGCTATCGACAGCCTCTTTGTGGGCCACCGCGGACAAGACACGCTGGTCTATACCCGCTCTCTCCGTCTTGCAGCCGTCCTCAAAACCGCCAACCACCCGTTCCCGGCAGACGGTAGCACTATTCCTCTCATCCGGGTAGACACTCTCTTCCTGGACCACACTACCTTCCATTCCGACAGCCTGATAGCTACGGTCGGAGTCGATGCGGTCGTAGGTCTGTTGAAGACTTCCAGTCCGGAGATCAATATCGCTGAAGGCCTATACCCTCTGCACGGTTTGCGGATCCACGACGCGGATGTAGGTATCGATCTACGTCCGGTAGCCGATCCTCCTTCGCCCGTGACTGATTCCGTCCCGCCTCTCCGTCTTGCTTTCGATCTGCCGGACGGAGAACTGCGTAATATTCATTTCCGTCTCACGCCGCTGGGACTGGGTATCGCCACCCGCACGCTCTCTACTAACGCGTTGGTGGATGCTGGGGCTAACAATTACGACGCTCGGAGGCTCAATGTCGGCGGATTCGAACTCACGCTCGCTAAACTGCGTATTCCTGCGGACACGATCTACGGCAGTGCGTGCGCAGATATCGCCCGTAATATCATCACCAGCGACGGCCTGCATGTGCGCTCGTCCGAGATAGGTGCAACGGCGGATATACAAGCCACGAAGATGAACCTCAACTCTATGCGGGTGGATGTCACAGCCGATGCGGATTTCAAAGGCAGCAAAGCCCGGTTGAAAGGATCGTATGACATCAACGACGAAGCCTATGATGCGTCCGTGCATATCGACCGTGTCAACCTCTCGCCTTTCATCAACCCTTCGCCCGCAACCGATACGCCCTTCCCTCTTTCCCTCGCAGGAGATATCTATGCTTCCGGCAAAGGCATCAATCCTCAAAAACCGCTCTCTTCGCGCATCAGGATGCACCTTGACGAAGCGGTGTACGACACGTATGACCTCAGCGGTACGGATATAGATTTTGCTACAGACACCGCTACTTCGCTTATTTTAGCTGCTACAGGCTTGGACGCGGATATCCGTTCGCCCATGCCTCTCTTCCCGCTCATTGATCATATTCAGAGGTTGGTACAGACCGTCTCCGATTCTGCCGTCCTCCATGGTATCACTTCGTTGCAGGAACTGACCATGCTTGATACTCTCCGCCGCCAGATACCGCCGCTCCATGCCGACATCGCCTTGCGAAAAGGAAGCCCCGTGCAGCGTTTCATAGACTCTGCCGGTATCAACCTGCATGAGAGCCGTCTGGCGCTCGTCTCCGATTCGCTTCTGACCACTATCGCGCTATCCGCTGCCTTGCGGGAGACAGAACCCTCTCCGTCTCTCAACATCAACGCCAACGCAGGACTCGAGGTCAACATGACCGAAGGAAGAACCGACCTCGCGCTGAATGCAGACACGCGCCTCACGGACGGCGTGATGAACGTGGAAGGACTGTGTACAGATGCGGTCCTGAAGATGAACATCATCCGCGAAGCTAACGAACTGCACGGAGAAGGACGACTCACGGCGGACAGCCTTGCTTTCAGAGACATGGACTTGGGAAACAGGGCGGTTGATATACGTCTTGCGCCTTCTTCGGAATACGATCATGCGCTGCGGGCGGATGTCAAACTGGATGAGATTCCGCTGGATATAGTGGAGAGTTTCGTCCAACTGCCGGAAGAGATAGCGTTGCAAGGATCCGTCATCGCTAATGCCTCCGTGGACGGACTGCCGCGAAAGACAGACATCTCCGCACAAGTCAAACCGTTGGGAGTGGCTGCCGAATACAAGCCTTACCGGATAGGTATCAGCCTCGGAGAGACACCTATCATCATGGAGCATAACCATGTCGATCTCAACGGACTGCCCGTCTATGGCGCAGACAGCACTTTCATTGCTCTCACAGGCGGTCTGGATCTCAATAGCATGATGATTGATGTAGCTCTGAAAGCCGATAGTTTCGCGCCTGCCAAACTGCCGCAGGGCGGACCGCTGCCTGTGTACGGAGAATTGGCTACCGACATCCGGGGACGCGTCACAGGACCGCTCGACAGCATCGTTGCGGACGTGGATCTGACCATCCTTCCTACTACCGATATCACCTATCCTATCGATAAGAAAAACCTCGCTCAGGTCAAACCGCATGGTACCGTGAACGTACGGTACGGCACGGCGGAAGGAGAACTCAACTTAGGAGGCAGAATCAACGTGGACGACGGCGTCATCCGCTATTCGCCTAAGATATATCCCGTCATGCCTTTCCGTGTCGATACCGGCAGTAACATCACTTTCCACGGACCTATCGGTAAGACCGAACTCAATGTCTCTGCTTCGCAGCAGGTCAAAGCCGATGTGGAGTCCGAGGAAGAAGACACACGACGTGTCGATTTCCGTACCGGCGTACGCGTCAACGGCGAACTGGACTCTATCGGGCTGGAGTCGATCGGTTTCTTCCTTGAAGCGCCGGCGGACGAAGCCGTCACGCGCGAACTGGCTTCCGTCGATGAAGGAACACGCGAAGGACTGGCGGCTACGCTACTTGCTACGGGTATGTACGTGGGCGAATCGAATGTGGCGGCGCAACGGGAAGGATATGCCCTCTCATCCATCATCAACAGCCGTATCAATGCCGCTATGGCGAACTCCAAACTGGGTAAGATCGTGGATGTGGATATCAGCTCCGCGCAGACACGCCATGCAGCTGGCAAGTCTAACGATATGAATATCGCTATCTCCAAATCCTTCCTCAAGGACCGCCTGCGGATAACCATCGGATCAACCATCTCCGATAACCCCGAGATCAACAAGAACAGCGGGCTTCTCTCTTCGCTTACCGCCGACTATCGGATCCTGCCTGCTTTGTCGCTACGTCTCTTCTCGCAACGGGACTACAACAACATCCTCGAGGGAGAACTCAATAAATCCGGACTCGGCATCCGTTATACCAAGGATTGGAAGCGGCGCGAACTGTTCCGCGGCGATTCGCTCTGGCGGACTCACAGCCTCGCTGCAGATGCGGGTCTGGCGTACCGCTCTAATAACAGTATCGGACCCGATGCAACGCTCAAATATACGCTTCGGAACCTCCTCGGTAAAGGCGAGTCTTTCACGCTCAAAGGCAACGGAGCTTACTATTGGGCGCTGCGTAACAGACATCCCGGAGACCCAAAGAAAACCGACACTTACAAACTGGGAGTCAATGCGTCTCTTATCTTCCCGTATCTCCATTGGGCGGGAGACAACAACCCCGAGGGAGACACGCGTTATATGGCGGGATACCAGTATGAGAACATAGCCGGAGGATATGGAGTGCATAAACTCTCTGGCTCCTTCACCTATTTCTTCCATTCGGCGAACAGCCCTTATATCACCCATGCTTTCACGCCCTTCTCGCTCTCGGTCGTCATGATGAAAGCCGAGTCGGAGAACCTGCTTGACAAAGCCGCCGAATACCCGCAACTCATCAAAGTCATTGCCGGAGACGAGTTTGTACCCTCTGTCGCGTATAACTTCACCTACAATGACTACCGCGACAAAAGAGCCGTGAACACCATGCTGGATCTCGCCGTGAAAGAGTCTGGAAACCTCATCAACGCTATCTACTGCGCGTTCGGGCAGAAATGGAATGACCCTAAGAAACTGGGAAATATCACCTTCAATCAGTTCCTCAAACTGTCTGCGGAACTGCGTAATAAGTTCAACCTCACCGACAAAGTCTCTATCGCTACGCGCCTCTTCGCCGGAGCGAATATTCCGCTCGGCAACTCGATGTTCGCGCCGCTCTCAGAAGCGTTCTACGCCGGAGGACCGAACAGCATGAGAAGCGCGTCGCCGTATGCTTACGGACCCGGTAACTTCTATTCCGCTAAATACAACCAGAACTTCTTCCACGCCGGAGATGTCAAACTCGAAGCGAACTTCGAACTCCGGTTCCCCATCGTCTGGAAACTCTACGGAGCCGCGTTTGTGGATGCAGGAAACGTATGGAACTGGTATTCTACCGTCGATCTCTATAAGGCGGCAGGGTATGGAGACTATATCACGCGGCTCGAACTGCCGGAGAACCTCTATGACGGAATCTACAACAACCCGGATTTCGCACGCCAGATTGCGCTCGGTACGGGAGCCGGACTGCGGCTCGATATAGACGGACTCGTCGTCCGCTTGGATATAGGTGTGGGAATCCACTCGCCATACCAGACCTTCAGGTATGACAAAGAAGGCAAACCGGACACAACACAACCGATCACCACCTATTTCAATATCCCTTCAGCGCTGGATGCTATCCGGGTTAACTTCGGTATCGGCTATCCGTTCTAAACGCTTAGACGGTTGCTTTTTTCGGAATACGTTTGGCTATGCCTATCGCTCCTGTCGGACATACCAACCGGCATAAGTGACATCCTACGCACTTCGCCCCGTTGATCTTCGGCTCGCGCTTCGTACATCGTACATCGTCCCTTGGTACTTCAAAACTGATTGCCTGGTGACCGCCGTCCATGCAAGAGATATAGCATCTCCCGCAACCGATACATTTCTCTTTGTCTAACTTCGGATAGACGATCGTCTCGCGGTCCAGATCGGACGGCATGGCGACATTCGGCAGTTTCTCTCCTACGAGTGTCTTGAGTTCCGTCACGCCGCGGTCAGCCATGTAATGCTGCAATCCGGCTTTCAGGTCGTCGATGATGCGGTAGCCGTACTGCATCACGGCGGTACATACCTGTACGTTGCGGCAACCGAGTTGGATGAACTCCAGCGCGTCGCGCCATGTCTCTATGCCGCCTATTCCGCTGATATCCACATGTTTCTCTATTCCGGCTTGGTGTAGAACGGGATTGTCTGCCATTTCATAAACCATGCGCAGTGCTATCGGCTTGACGGCTTTGCCTGAATAGCCGCTCACGGTTATCTTGCCGCTCACTTCCGATTCGTGGCTCATCGTGATGGATTTGATGGTGTTGATGGCGCTGATACCCTTCGCGCCGCCGAAGAAACTTGCTAATGCCGGCGTCGTCAGCGTCTTTACGTTCGGCGTCATCTTCGGGATGACGGGTATCTTCACGGCCTCGGTTACGAAATGGGTGTAGAACAGCACCAACTCCGAGTTCTGACCGATGTCGCTGCCCAGACCGGTTAACTTCATCTGCGGACAGGAGAAATTGAGTTCCACCGCATCACATCCTGCCGCCTCTGCCATCTTCGCTAACTCGATCCACTCTTCTTCTGTCTGACCCATGATAGAAGCAATGATACGTTTGGTCGGATAGTTCTCTTTCAGCCTGTGCAGGATTTCGAAATCCTCGGTGTAAGGGTTCTCGCTCAACTGCTCCATGTTCCTGAATCCCACGAAAGGCGTTCCCTCTTTACGCACTGCGTCAAAACGCGGTGACACCTCGCGGATCTCACCTTTAGTGATGGTCTTGTAGAACACACCTGCCCAACCGGCTTCTAACGCACGCGCTACCATCTCGTAGTTCGTGCATATCGCCGAACTGGCAAGGAAGAACGGGTTCTCGCATACCATGTCGCAGAAATTGATTTCCAGCGAAGGCAAAGTGCTTTCGACTTTCGACTGAAAGCCCGTAACCCGTAACCCGTAACCCGTCACCCCTCTGCATACGGCTTCTTTCAAAGCCGCTATGCGAATAGGTTTGTCATAATGGATACAGGCTTTCTCGCCCTGTACCAACTCTTCCTCGCTTAATTGGTTGAATAACTCTACGGCAGTCCATAGATTGTCAAAACGGGCTGCACGAATGGCGCGTGCTACTTTTTCCCCGCAGGGCGCATCGTAACATAACAGGCACCGTGCGGCTTCTTCATTCAGGTGTATCATTGTATTAGCATTTTTCGGCTTAATGTATCAGCTTTCTGCTTTGAGCAGGCACGCCTGCGGTCTTTCGACTTTCGACTTTCGACTATTTCTCAAATCCGCTGCAAATTTAGTACTTTTTTTTGAATTACGCAAATTTTTGTCCCCAAAAGCTACATATTTGTCTTCCCCGCCTCTCTCATGTTCCCTCCCATGCTCCCTCCTGTCCAGCCCTCGCGGCTGTTTCCGCGAGCCTCCTTTCTTGGTAGTTTCAGGGCGATTGTATCGCCCGCCCTTTCCTGCCCTCTCTCCTTTCCTTCGCCCTCCCATGCTCCCTCCTGTCTAGTCCTCGCGGCTGTTTCCGCGAACCCCGTCCTCTCCCTCCTGTCTAGTCCTCGCGGCTGTTTCCGCGAGCCCCGTATCCGCCTGTTCCCTTTCCCCGGATTTTCCAGCCTGCGTTTTTCTCCAAAACAGCCTGCCTGCGTTTTTCTCAAAACAGCCTGCCTGCGTCTTTTCTCCATAGTATCGACCATGCATGGGCGATAAAAGACGCAGGCTACCAAGCCCCGTCCCGCCTCCTCTCCCGTCTCCCGTATCCGCCACGCTTGGCGGATTTTTCCCAAAAACTCCCTCTCCCTCTTGCATATGTCAGAAATTTGTTATATCTTTGCACCGAATTAGTACTATCTTTCGTAGCATTTACGTACAATTTACGGACGATATACGGAGGATATACGGACGATATAACCAGCTAAACAATACAATTCAACTGCCCTATGTCTAAAGTCACACCCAGTATTGAATTCGATTCGTTCAGCGGCAAGCTGAGCCGGAAAAGCCGTATCGTTCTGCGTACGCGGAACGGCCAAACCCATGCTTACGCGCTGGACAACCCTTTCCGTGGCACAGCCTCAGCGGAACAGGGAGCGACCCGTTCCACCTTCGGCATGGCTGTCAAACAAGCCTCAGCCATTCTCAAAGACCCCGCCCTGCGTGCCGAGTGGGAAAAGCGTTATGCGGACTACCGCAAGCATTTCCGCCACCACGCCCCGACGCCCCAGAACCCCAAGCCGAACAACCATTTCTGTACCACTCTCCGCGGCTTCATCATCTCCACCCTGAAGTCCACCCATTGAAGAACATACAGCCCGCGTCTTTTTCCCAAAACAGCCTGCCTGCGTTTTTTCTCCATAGTATCGACCATGCATGGGCGATAAAAGACGCAGGCTGCCAAGCCTCACCCCGCCCTGCGAACCGAAAATCCCATCCCTAAATGCAAATAAATTTGCATATATCAAAAAATTATTGTACCTTTGCACCCGAATTTGTAAAATAGGGAATTGTGTCACCGCTGGTGTCAACATTGTCGCGACGGTGGCGCGACAATTGCAAGAGGACTATGGAACGAAGGGGTTTGAAGAAAGAACCGTGCGCAGAATGATGAAATTTGCCCAATTATTTCCTGATTTTCAAATTGTGTCAACACTGTTGTCAAAATTGTCATGGTCTCATTTTCTGATAGTTATGCAGATGAAGACAAGTCCGGAATCCGTGTCGCGCAATATCTTACTGAATTACCATCCAAGGAAGTTCTCCTGCGTCAATTGCAAAAATCCATTGAGGCAGCAAGGGAGAATATGCCTATAGAGAATGAAAAACAATAATCAAAATCACGGGATATATACAAAGTATATATAAGGGTAAGACAGGATACATAATTACCTCGTTCCGCATAGGGAACAAACCAGGAATAGGAACCAGACTAAAAAAACTAATGAAAGCTTAATGAGTGCAAAACCTTTTGTGAAATGGGCTGGAGGCAAGGCTAATTTGTTGAAGAAGATTGATGCTAACCTACCACCATTTTTTGCGGACGAGCATAACATAACATATATAGAACCATTTGTGGGCGGAGGAGCTGTACTGTTCTTCCTGCTGTCGAAATATAGAGAGCAATTGGGCCGAATTATTATTAATGACATTAACAGAGATCTTATATCTTGCTACAAAATTATCCAAAGGAACCCCAAATCTCTAATAACGATGTTAGAGAACTTACAAAAGGAATATTATAATTGCAATAACAAAGAGGAAAGAGGCGAAATTTATTATAGAATTAGGGATGAGTACAATCAACATAGAGCAAGAGGAGTAAGGAGAGCTGCATTATTTATATTCCTTAATCATACATGTTATAATGGCTTATACAGGGAGAATAGTAATGGAGAATTTAATGTCCCATGTGCGTACTACAAAAGGCCTATGATTGCAGATGCTCATAATTTAGAGGAAGTTCATAATGCATTAGCAGGAGTGGAGATATTGTGCGGAGACTATCGAATAATTAGAGATTACTTAGTTGGGCATCCTACATTCATATATATGGACCCTCCTTATAGACCATTAAAGGAGCATTCTAAAAACTTTAGCAAATACTACCGAATGGACTTTGGAGATCATGAACAAGAAGAATTACACGAGTTTTGTAGGCGTATAACAGGAAGACGATGCTATTTGATGCAAAGTAATTCGGATAGTAGAAACGATGACAATAGTTCGTATTTTAAGCAAATCTATAACGGTTTTCGAATTGAAGATATTGTCGCAACGCGAACCATTAATCCGACACAAAATGTAGTCAAGAAACAATCCGAAGTTCTGATGATGAACTACGAAGATGACGGACAAATAATAAGACCTATCTTTTAAACACGAAATAAACACCACATCAATATGAAACTGACAGAATTACAAGTTGAAAAAATTAGAGAGCATATGCTTCATGAGGATGATGCTCTGGCTCGTAAGTATAAAGCAAGACGAACCAAATCCGATTCGCAAAAGGTGCTTCATGCAGAAGTGGAAAGATTTGTAAATCAAGGATGGATAAGGGGAACTGTTATGAAAACGAAAACTCAGATAACCCGTCCTAAAGAATTTTCTCGTCAATTTGAAGATGATATCTGGTGCATGTTTTACGAACTTGGGTTCCGTATTCTTAATTCTGACGATAAATTAGTCATTCCGTGGGGAGAGAATCCCGAAGAGAAAAAGCAAATTGATATTGTAGCTGTTGGTGAAGAAGCTATTTTTGTGGTAGAGTGTAAAGCTGCTGAAAGACCCAAAAGCCGGAGTTTTCAGGCGATATTAAATGAAATGTCTCTCTATAAAAATGGGGTTGCTGAGTCGTTGAAGCAAATATATGGCTCAAATAAACGAGTAAAGTATATTTTAGCAACGCGTAACTATCAGATTATAGATGAGAGTGAGGATGATAACCGTATGGCTCATAATGATATATATCATTTAGATGATAACGCATATAAGTATATTTGCGATCTTATCAAATCTTATAAGACAGCCGTAATGTATCAGTTTTATAGTTTGATGTTTAAGGATGAGTTAATAAGTGGAAAACCGATAGTTATACCTGCATTACGAGGAGAAATGGGGGAAAAGAAATATTACCTTTTCTCAATAGAGCCGAGTACTTTACTAAAAATAGGATTTGTTTTGCATAGGACAAAAGTAAATGCTTCTTTGGCTCCAACCTACCAACGATTATTGGTCCCTAAACGATTGAAAGGCATTGCAAAATTCATTGATGGAGGGGGATATTTTCCAAATTCTATTATCTTGAACTTTGCAGACATTAGTGATAATGTTAAAGTTACTTTTGATCCCATACATAAAGAAGAAGGCTCAAATGCAGAATTCGGTCTACTCAATATACCTAATGCATATGGTATAGCCTATATAATTGATGGTCAGCATCGTGTATATGGTTACGCAACTTCAAGCCAAAAGAAGAAACATACGATCCCTGTTGTCGCTTTCCAAGATATGTCAAATGATGAGCAGTTAAGAATATTTATGGAAATCAATGAGAATCAAAAGGCTGTAAGTAAAGATCTTCGGATTGATTTGGAACAGGATCTTCTATGGACATCAGAACGACTTGACTCACGTATGAGAGCGTTACGTTCATCCATCATAAAAGAACTGTGCGGGAAATCAGGTACTGTACTTCACAATAAAATAACCATAGGAGAAGATAAAGGAGAATTAGGTTCTACTGCTTTTGAAAATGGTTTGTTGCAATGTGGACTTATTCCAAAAGCAAAAGGAACTAAATGGAGTGATGACCTAGATGGTTATCTCTATGATAAGAAAGAAACAAATATTGAGAAAGCCATGACTGAGGCTAGCAAACGTATAGCGGATTTTATCATAGACTGTTATAGTATGCTTTCTGAAGGCTTGAATCCAGAAACTGCTCCAATCTTTTTACTCTCAAACCGTGCTACTTACGCTATAATCATGATCATCGGTTCTTTGCATAAGTATCTTGTCGCTAAAGGACTTCTTAATATTTCTTCAACTGGACGAGAACGCCGGGAATTAATAAGACCATATATGCAAGTTCTATCAGAAGGACTAAATAATCTTCCGGAAGAAGAAAGCGTGTCTCTTAGGAATATACAAGGTCAAGGTGCCGAAAAGAAATGGCTAATGGCATATGAGAATATAGTAAATAAATATGATTCAGAATATGAACCAGATGGACTTATGGAATGGAGAGAAACACAGGATCAATCTCTTCAAAAAAGAGGTAAGGAAATAAAAGACGATATTTTCAAACAATTACGTATCTTGTTATTTGAAAGATTAGAGAAGGTCTATGAACATAGATGGTTAAGTGGGCAAATACTGATACTAAAGAATGAAGTAGAAAGCCGTATAATAAAAGCGAATAGTGACGCTGAGGACTTTGATTTATCGGAATACGATTGGAGAGACTATTTGGAATTGTCAGAATACAAAGATGTTATCAATAAAAACTTTAGTGCTCCAGAATTTGAAGAAGTTTTTGCCATCAATATAGGTGGATCATTTAAAACAAAAGGAGATAAATTAGCATGGCTTAATAAGTTAAGAGAGTCCAAAAACAAAAAATCAGCACTAACAAAGTCTGATATCAATTGTTTAGAGTTAATTAACCGTCATTTGCAGCAATTTATTGCAGATTAAAATGTTTGCTGATATATGTAGAAAAGACCGAACGCTCCGTCCTTATCAACAAGATGCAAAAGAACAAATCTTTGCCGCTTGGGACGCGTGTGATAGTGTGATGTTCCAAATGCCTACTGGTACTGGAAAAACACGCTTGTTCACTTCGATTATTGGTGATATTTCTACATGGGGCGTATTACAATCTCTAAATACAAAGATACTGATTGTTGCGCATAGAGTAGAGTTGATTGAGCAGATAAGCGAAAGTCTCGATAAGTATAAAATATCTCACGGAATCATCGCAGGAGGGAAAGACAGAGATCTAACAAAATCAATCCAAGTAGCGTCTATTCAGACTATAACGCACCATGCCAACAGAGATGTTATTCAAGATCTGAATATCAACTTCGTTATTATAGATGAAGCGCACCATTCCATGGCCAATTCCTATCGCAAACTATGGAGTATGTATCCGGACGCTAAACACCTCGGTGTAACGGCAACTCCTTGGCGCATGAACCATAGCGGCTTTAGAGAACTATATGACAAACTAATCGTCTCAAAGCCAATCGAGGAATTTATTCAAGAAGGGTGGCTTGCTCCATATGAATACTATTCAATCGCTCCAAATGATGCCATTAAAACAGAGATTGATTCTATTGATGAATTTGACATGGAGGGCGATTATAAAGTATCTGCTCTTGAAAAAGTAGTAGATACGGTTAAGATTCGCGCACACCTCTTAAAGAGTTACCAACACTATGCGATTGGTAAAAAAGGTATTATCTATTCCATTAGTCGCGCACATAGCGATCATATATGCTCTGAGTTTAGCAAAGCCGGAGTAAATATCGTGCGGATTGATAGCGAGACCCCTCGTGATACAAGACGTCTATATGTGAAGCGTTTTAAAGAAGGCCGTATAGACGTGATAGTGAACGTAGATATATTCTCAGAAGGATTCGATTGCCCAGATATAGAGTTCATCCAACTGGCTCGTCCTACCAAATCACTTGTCAAATACCTACAACAAGTAGGCCGTGGACTTCGTCCAACAGCAGGAAAAACAAGGTGCGTCATCCTCGATAACGTAGGTTTGCATATTGAGTTTGGTTTACCGGATGCCATACGAGATTGGGAAACTGATTTTGAAGGAGATGAAAATTTTGCAAAGGCGAAATCTTCTTCAAAATCTGGCTCTTCAGAAGCTACTCATAATGTCAATTATGAAGAGGGGGAAGAAGATATGTGTCTTATCAAAGGTGGTGAAGAAACAGATATTTGGTCTCCAAGTGATGATGAATTATTGATGCAACTTTATAATGATAAGCAATGTTCGATTGAAATATTAGCATCTGTATTTAAGAAATCCCAAGAGAATATATCCAATAGGATTACTTTGCTCATGCAAAACAACAATAATATTAACTAACATGAAGTATCATATATGACTAAAGTTGAAGCAATAGAGCGTGTACTTCTTGACAATGGAGGTGCGGGAAGTCTAAGTTATATTTATGATAATATAGAACGCTATTATCCCGGAGCAAAAAATCCGAGGGAATGGGAAGCGGGAATTCGTGGAGTTTTATACAGGGAACTAAGTAAACGCTTTAAACGTGTTGGCTTAAGTCTTTATGCTGTTATAAATTACAAGGAAGAAAAAATGCCGACGAATAATAAAGTTCGTATGCATTCTTTTATGGAAGGACTGTGCCTTGAATTAGGTAATCTTAAAAACTGCTTAACCTATACAGCCGACCCATCCGCAGTGTATCGTGATAATGTAAAACTGCGAGATATTGCTACTATGTCAGATATTCCTTCTTTTACATATCCGAAAATATTGCAAGAAGTTAAACATATAGATGTATTGTGGTTTAATCAAAAAGGGTTTCAGTTTCCATTGTATGCCATTGAAGTCGTAGATAGTTTAAGCACATTAAGTAATGCTTTTAATCGTTGCCTACAACTACAAAACTTTCATACAAAATTTATTATTGTGGCACCAGAAAAACATAGAGGTAAATATGAGCAAACATTACAACTAGAGATATACTCACAAATGAAAGAGTATTTCACATTCTTAAATTACGAAAAACTGCAACAGATATACCAAAGTACAATACAATTGCATAAACTAGAAGCAAATATATTTTAGAGTATTATTAAAGGACTATACAGCATAACAAATCAACTGATTAAACGACAACAACCCGTGGCACCCATCCCACCAAACCGGATTTCATGACCTGGAGCGAGTTAATGGATAAAAAGGATTAATATGGAAACACAAGATATTAGTAAAAATCTCGGTAACGGAGACATCCTCATTTATCAGAGTGAGGACGGACGGACGCATATTGATGTCCGTATGGAACAAGAGACCGTGTGGCTCACACAACAACAGTTGTGCGAGTTATACCAGACCAGTAAATCTAACGTCAGTGAACATATCAAGCATATTTTTGAGGACGGAGAATTGGACGAAAATGTGGTAGTTCGGAAATTCCGAACAACCACTCAACATGGCGCTATTACTGGGAAAACTCAATCTCACGAGGTCACTTTCTACAACCTCGACATGATTATCTCCCTCGGCTATCGTATCCGTTCAGTTATTGCTACACGTTTCCGTCAATGGGCGACCAAACGTCTTAACGAATACATCGTCAAGGGCTTTACCATGGACGACGAGCGTCTAAAGAACTTGGGCGGTGGTAACTACTGGAAAGAACTACTGAACCGTATTCGCGACATCCGCTCGTCCGAGAAAGTACTTTACCGGCAAGTGCTTGACTTGTATGCTACATCTGTGGACTATGACCCTAAAAGCGATTTGTCCGTTGAGTTTTTCAAGATTGTACAGAACAAACTGCATTTTGCTGCACACGGGCACACAGCGGCGGAGGTTATTTATCAGCGGGCAGATAGCGAGCAACCGTTTATGGGCATGACAAATTTTAAAGGTGATTGGCCGACACTCAAAGAAGCATTTATTGCAAAGAACTATCTTTCAACCGATGAACTAAATGTGCTCAATAACCTTGTTTCCGGATATTTTGACTTTGCGGAAATCCAAGCGATGCGGCATGTGCCGATGTACATGAGTGATTATATTGCGCAATTGGATTCCATTCTCTCTTCCACAGGACAAAAACTATTGGATAATGCAGGACTAGTCAGCCATCAGCAAGCCATAGACAAAGCAACAGAAGAATATAGAAAGTGGCAAAATAACACCCTTTCGCCGGTGGAAGAGGCCTACTTGGAGACTATCAAATCTCTTGAATCCAAAACGAAAAAAATCAAAACCAAATAATATGAAACGACTATTCTTTCTTTTCGCCCTTGCGATAGTGGCAACAGGAGCGATGGCACAAGGTCCGCAAGGTTCGCGCGGGCATCATAACGACCGGCACGGACATGGCGACTCGCACCGCCGGCCGCCGATGGAACAGCGGTATTACGACTGCGCATCTGCCGAACAGATGCAAGCGGTCATGGACGCACTCAACGGACAATCGTTTGACGACAAGAAACTGGAGATAGCCAAACTATGCGTCACCATC
>OCTW013432673.1_pt1 | contig 16159 bp, 9 predicted proteins | sample 1539671 | NCBI WGS metagenome assembly OCTW01 (sample SAMN02144230, study PRJEB22623) | gut metagenome | biome: sheep rumen | host: Ovis aries | place: New Zealand
CTTAGCCCAGCCCCAGAGACGTGCCTCCGTCTGCTGTTGTAACACCATGCCGTCGCCCACCAGGTGCGACAGCCTTACCTTTGCCTGTGCAGCAACCACCATCATGGCTACGGCTACACCAATCAATAATCTTCTCATTGCTGTATTAGTCTAAGTTTCTTCTGCGTGCAAAGTTACAAAAAAAATGCGAACAAAACAAAAATGCGAACCTAATTCCGCTGGTATGAGCCTATAAAAGCCCTTTGTTAGTAAAAGCAGAAGCCTATAGGGAAAATATCGATCTCCATACTTTTACAGGTTTTTAATTTGTTCTTGGGCAACTTCAATGGCTTGCGAACTGAGTTCTTGCTCGCCATCCACCGCATCAAGCACTTTGTCAGCCAGCCAGAGGGTCAGCATTTCGTTCTTGTCCTGATGGAAGTACTCAGCAAGTTTTATAACTTGTTCGCGCTTAGCACGCCTGTCGCCACGTTCAATCTTGCTGAACATCGGAGTGTCTATCTCCAATAGTGCAGCCAACTGGCGTTGCAGTACGCCATTCTCATCTCTTAGTTCTCTAATCTTTTTTCCGAATAACATATTCATATCTATATTAAGTCCTTCAGCAAGTTACCGGCAAATTACCGGCAAGTGAAATCTATGTCAAACTCGGCATACACCTCAAATATCGCCTTTTCGCTTTACTTTACTAGCTTCAATCCCTTTTCAGACAGGTAGTATCGCTGGTTAGGATGATTCGGTTTGTCAGGATAAGCACGAAGGACATAACCTCCTTCAATAGCTGGATTTAGCATGTTTATTCTAACATATCTTCGACTAGAAATATTTAATTTCTTCTGAAGTACATTCATAGTGTAGACGTTATCACGAATACAATTAAGAACTTTGAGAACTTGGTCACTAGGTTGGTCACCTGCTTGGTCACTAGGTTGGTCACCTGCTTGGTCACTAACATGACCACCAGCTTGTTCCCCAACTTGTTCCTTTACTTGTTCCCCAAACCAGTAGGTAATAGTAGAACATACTAAATCACTAGTGAACTCCACTTTTCCCTTGGTCAGCTTTTCCCATACCAGCATCTTGTCTATACCATAACCAGCATTCTCACCTAGTTTGGCATAGCGGAAGAACTTGATAAGATTGGGGTTTCGTGGAATGGAGTGTATCTGTGTACGCAACTCTGATAGCGGGAACATAAACCTGCCCGGATTCTGTAGTTCAATACGGTCTGTAAACACCCTTATAGTCGGATGCATAGGACTGAAGTAGTCGGCATGCGCACAACAGTTCGTAAGTCCTTCTCTCAGGGCATACAACTGTGACTCATCTTCTGCTCCCACGCCATTAGGACGGGCTTCATATGGCGCATCAACGAAATTACGCAAGCGTTGGAGGATAATCTGATACGATTCCCAGATGTTGTCTTGCTCCTGCATTCGGAACGTGTAGCGCACCTGAGCATCAGCAAGGCTCTTGCCTGGAATCTCCAGATAGTCTATCCAGAAGTTGCTAACATGTCGCTGCACAACATCCCTCTGACCAAGCATTAAGATGCCGCCAATGGTTAGTTGTCCATCTTTGGAAATACCCACCTTGTCACAGAACTGGTCATCCGGCAGGTCTTTATAGGGAAAAGAAGGGTTGTCGTTGCGGATATGGTTTCTGTAAGTTTCCAGTGAACTTTTGTTGAGGTCATTGATGCTTGTCCCTTCCACTACTTGCTCACTCTTACTACCAAAAGCCTGATCACGCATCATGGCCATCACCTCTGTCTCAGTAGCACGACGGTCTCCACTACCTGTACGGATGTAGGTGTTGATTGGGCTTCCCACATAGATAGGCTTCACGATGCTTGATGGTACAAAGAACGCCAGCACTAACTTACCATCGAAGTTATATTTCTGACCTCTTGCTGTTAGGCGCATGTTGAATTTCTGCCCATTGCGCAGTGTGTTCAGAAAATCAGATTCCGTCTTCTCTCCATTGTTCACCCCATTTATTTCAAACGACTTTCCTTGCTGTTTAACACCAAAGATAATCCAGCCACCTGAGGTGTTGGAAAAAGCCGATACCGTTGACCACACATCATCGGGCAACTTATCTTGTGCCCTCTTGCACTCAAAGTCATCCCATTCTATCTCCGTGAGTTTCTGTAATAAATCTTCTTTCGTCATATTACGTTTGCAAAGTTAATCAATTGCATAATTGCACTCAGTGATTGCTCTGTCCTCGCCAATCATATTTGGCTCGCAGTTGTTATGCTTGAATTCAACCCACCCAATTTCCTTGGGCAGCTTGCAGAGTTCCTTTACCAGTATGTCAATATTTCCTATCATATTCTTCTTTTTACTTCTTAAACTCGATTGTGTTGGATTCTATCTTCTGCTTGTCCAGCAGGTCTTCTATGTTTATTGCCAGGGCCATAGCATTATATTAATATGGATCTTCAAATTATATGCTTCCCAAACTCACCCGAGCATTCTTTTTGGGGTATATAAGATTCGTCTTCCTGTAATTCGAATCCTGTCATATTGATTATCTTTTTAGGAACTCTTTAAGGGTAATTGTTGCAATTTTTAGTCCTTTTGCTTTAACTTGTAATCCATTGTCAGAGGTGAGTAAAATAGGGTTCTCACTTTTGAATTTAAGAGCTACAGAAAGAATATTGTTGTCTGGCGATTTTTTATTAAAATCATTAGGCAATAATGATGAGTCAGATAATTCCATAGTTACGTTCATACAATCTAAAGACTTATTGATATTGCGTAGTGCTTTTTCCACATTACGTTTACCTTCACTGTCAAGTGTGATTTTAAGTTTATCAAGTTCATCAATTACTTTTGCCGATAACACAACAGAATACTTTGAATCTATCTTAGAAATGATATCAGGATAATTAACAAAAACATTTGTATCAATGATGTATATATTTTTTTTACTTTCTGACTTGACAGATTTCTGTAATGGCGTTTCAAACTGTGTTAAGTCAATCTTTCCTTTTATCTTAAGGTTGATATCACCAGCTTTAATACTATTGCCATCATTATCATTGATTTTTGAAGAAACTGCTGTGAAATCACCCTTCGATACTTTTTGTAAGTAAGTCGTAACTGCTCTGTCACATGTAGTGTTCAATATGGATTTGTCTGCAATAATGATTGTCAATTGTTTTGCTCGACTTGTTGCAACATTGAAAAGTGATTTCTCTAAAGACATCCCCATCATGGTGTTGGGTATGTAATAGATACAAATATCACATGTCATTCCCTGAACTCTTTCGACTGTATCTATAAGTACGTTGTTATGATTTCCGAACTTACTTATAAAACAATTTTGTAGCATTCTTACCGTAGCTCGAAATTTAGACAATACAGAAATGTTGAGTTTAGGGTAACAATTAAGGATTTGTGCAATTATGTCAATTGCATAAGAACAACAATTACGATCTGCCTTTTCCCCTATAGGCATTTCTCTGAGGATCAACGAACAACCTCCATCCTGTGGGACAAACTTCAATTTGTTTATATCTAGTTGATACTCAAAGTCTGCAACTGATTTGATAGGGGTATGATAAAAAATACTTGTTAATGATGCTGCATTAGGTAATAAACGATGCGATTCAGTGAGGATGTATGATTTATAATCAAAGTTGTCACACAGAGTTTGAAACCCATTGGCCAACATACCATAATCATTCCTAACTAACGTTTCTTCGCTCAATAATACAATTGGTTGCATTTGGTTTTGATCACCAATCCAAATGATTCTTTTTCCAAGATTCTTGCATGCGGCAATCATTCCAAATAGTGCTTGACTTGCTTCGTCCATAATAACATAATCGAATGGTTGCTCTTCATAACAAATTTTGGCCCATCCACTTGCATTATAGAAAGTTGATAGTGTCACACATCCAGGCATACATGTTATCTGCTTACTTTCTACAGGACAAATGTTTTTGCATGAGATGAGTTCGTCTGCAGATACATTTGTTTTCTTTACCCTTTTCTGAATAAGGAACTCTTTAAGTGAATCCTTTTGAGCTAATTCTATTAAAGCACGATTTGTTAATGCTGTAACAAGAACACTTTTTTTGTCTGTAATTAATTTGGCAACCAATGCTGCCATTAGGTGTGTTTTACCAGTTCCCGGAGGGCCTTGGAAAACTAAATTGTTGCTAGATTCGAGAGAACTAATGATATTGTCTACCTGAGAACTGTCTGAATTAATCTTCTCTGGATTCCAAACAACATGCCGTTTATCAAAATCAAGTATTTCTTTAGCTGGGTAATTAGATGAAGTGTTGCTAATAACAGTAATCAAGTTCTGATAGTATTCCATTGGTGGTTCCTGAGGACCGAGAATAATAACACAACCCTCCAGTTGTTTATCTATTAGATATTGTGACATCTCTAAAGAAATACCAGAAAAACCACACAACAGGAATCCTTTATCATCTGTTTTTCCTTGCCAAACACAATGGACTTCGGAAAATTCTACTTGATGTGAACGTAGTTTTCCCCATGTGATATCACCCCAATTTTTGGGAAGGCACATATCCTTCTCTAAGATGACAGCAGTAAAGTACTCATTCTTTCGAGGAATACCTTTCTCTTTTTTAAAACGAAGCATTAATTGACCTGAGCCCAAGACATTTCTGTCAGCTTCTATATCGTTCTTTTTGAAATCAAGCTTTACATATTGAGTAACATACAAATCATTGCTTGCCAACAAAGAAATGGCTTTGGTGTTCAGCAACTTCAAGTATGCTTCAGAAATGGCTGTTAACTCTTTGTCTAAGAATCGCTTATGGCTTTCTCTTGTATAATACATAGCTGTTTCAATTAAAAATTAAAAATATCATCATCTGAAAAACCTAAATCAACATATCCATCTTCCTTCTTCTCGTTTAATCCAAAGGATTGAATAGCATCTGACTGTGAGTATTTGGGATTTTCAATCACAAAGCAAGTGTGTTTTGACCCCCTGAATTGATTAGAAAGATCGGCAATAAGCTTTGGATTAATAACATCAGTGTCAAATATGAGATTGACATCTGGATTATCCATAAAGATATCCTTGAATCTTAAGGAATGAATACACTTGTCAAATCCATAATTAAGTAATAAGTTGTCAGGATCTTCCATGATTTCTGTAAAGGCCCAAGGATGTAGATACAATTTTCGTCCACGAGAACTGGTTATCGCAACTGTAATAGGCTTACCTTTATATTTGATAACTCCTTCTACAATTTGACTACTATCTTCAGGATCCCATTCTGAGCAATCATAATCATCCAAACAATCCAAATAGTCTTTGGCCGCAAATCTGGCTTCAAGATTGATTTGTTTTCTGGTTTCTTGGTCAGTATTGTCTTTTTCAGTATACTTTCCGTGTTCATCCACTTCGGGATCATCATAATGATTTGAACTGTCATTTCTACGGGCTTCTTCAAGTAATCTTTCAAGTTCTGCAATGCGTTCATCCTTTTCTTGAACAATATCTGCTGATACAAGAAAAATCTTATTCCAGTCCTCTTTGGTAAAAGGACATCTTAATGTGGAATTTGAATAGACATCAGCTAAAGAAGAAGCAGGTTCCCTGTTAGCTGTTATATATATGTGTTTTGTATTTGGGAAATAAGTATATTCACCAGTGTAGCCTTTAAATAAGTAGCTATTATTATATATACCTCTATAAGGGAGTTCTCCTTCGATGATGTATATTGACACTCCTGAATTCTTCTTCCATTCTAAATACAACTGATTTGACCATTCTGCTGCCATGCTGAAATCTTCTTCATTATATAAACCTGTCAGTCGTAATGATTTGTAAAGATTCGTCAATATACTTACTTGATTATCCGATTCAATTGGAAGTCGGAAAGAGTTAGCGACCCAATTAAAGAAGGATTTAATAATGTTAGTATCATTAAGGTTCCAAAGATTCTCTAATTTGTTCTCCTTAAATGATTTTCGTCGTTGTATCTCTTTACTTTCGTTGTCGTGCAATCCAAGTTTAATCAAGAATTTCTTCTTCTCTGGGGTATTTGCCCAATTTCCAATGAACGAAGGAACTTGTTCTATAGGCAAAGTATATTCATTACTGTCAAAATACGTTCCAATTAATTTTGTGAAAGGATATTGTACTCCTCCGTTGGCAATAACAGGACTTAACATGTCTGCGATATTTAGTGCCATACTCTTATCAAGTATTTTGATGAAAAGATCCTGATTATTTGTGCGAATGCATGCTTTTAGCGTATTATCGAAATAATTGTAACCATAACACTTTCTATACACAACAAGAAAACAAAATTGTTCTGCTGTAATCAGTTGAGTTGATTCGCTCAGCTCAAAACGCAACTGATTTCGTACATCAGTCGGATTTACTTCTCTTTGGGCAAAGATTTTTTCATATCCATCAATACTAGAAAATTTTGAACTTACATTGCTTAGTATGGAAGAGGATGAAAATGATGGTAGTATTTGGGAAAGTGAGAAAGTATAGACATTTTCTCCTATTCTTATAGAAAAATCATCCTTAAGGTTATATTCGGACAAACTCTTGCCATCAATTGTTATTATTGACCGTGCATATGATATTGACTTGTCGTTGGATAAAGCCATCTTCATCCATCTATATTCGAAAGATTCTTTGTCATAATCAGACGTGCTCGAGAGTGACATGGCTTTAATACTCGATGCATATGCCGATTGAGTATCCGGGCCAGAATTTTCCACAATGTGAAGTAGACTTGCCGTTGGTATATTGTTTTTCGAGAATAATGATGTCGTAAACCCTGGTCTCCAATATGACAGGAATGTGTTATGTATCTCTGAAAGATCCGTAATATTTATCAAATCATCTATAAAGGGTTCGATAATACTTGAATAAATATCTGTCGGTGCAACAAGATACTTGGTTATAAAGTCATTACTTTCTTCTTGTTTAAGCATATAATCATTGAGCCATACAGGACAATTGGAATTATATGCAAACATAGTGGATAATGGATGGTAGCTACCATTTTGATTCTTAAAGATTTCCCATTTTTTAAGAGTTTCAGCCCCGATGTTTTCAAATTTTGAAACATTGACAAACAATTGTAATCTCTCATTATATGTGAGTACATCCAATGATTCTTCTTTTATCTTTTCAAATATGGATTTCTCATCTTGGTTATCAATAAATAAAGATAATGGATGATCTTCAATAGAATGATTTGAACATTTAAATCCAAGTTTTGATAATACGGGCTTAATTGTAGAAATTTTTTTTGTTGAAATCAAAAGTTTATCTTCTATATTAATCTCACTAGTTGTTTTCCATTCTACTCCAAACATAAATGTAGGAACAAGTGGAATTAGAGTCTGAGCCTTTTCTTCTTTTGCCAGCCATTCATAGAAGGACGTACGTAATTCATCACTAGATTCAATTACCCATTTTTTAAGAGTATCAAGGTTATTCTCCAGTATAGAGATGATAGCCTCAGTGGTAATCTTCTCAATGCCAAAAATGTCTTTAGACAATGAATTTGAATCAATGGACACATGAGGTAAATGTTTTGTGGTGCCAATGAGTCTATAGAAAGAGGATGTGCCGATTGCTGTAGAAAGACCTGAAGCATCAAATATAATGTTATCTGGTCCTACGACTTCATTAATATCATTAAGGATAAATGGTATATTTGTTAAGGCATCCTTATACCCACGGTTAAAAGAATCTACCAAAGCTGCTGTATCCTGACTGGAGTATGAGAGTTCCTTCGTTGGTAGCAGATTAAGATAATTAGAATTGGTTTCAGAGGCATAGTTTGCGACCATCCTTACTATTTCCTTTCCTATTGTATAAAATAAGAAATAATTCCAAGGATTGTCACTCTGAATTCCTTCTCTGTCTGACTTGGGAATAAAATCCGCATTCAAATAGAAAGGAAATTTAAATCTATGCTCATTCATCGGGAGATAAGCATATAGAGATAACTCATCTTTACCAATAGGCATAACGTGCCCCTCTTCATCTAGCCTGATTGCGAATGAGATAGTTGTTTCCGTAGCCGATGCTATACGGTCAGGGATACCAGCAACTTCTGTAAGTTCATTGCCGTTTTGATCAAGTTTGATATAATAATTTTCGTTTTCTCCTCTATTGTTAATTCTTTCCTTCCTCTTGATTTGAATACCAGCTTTTCTAAATTTATCATCGTTCACGATTATGTTGTCAGATGAGAAAATACAAAAGTCTTCAGATAGGTGATCCTCATTGAATGAATTAACAAGTGAAACAGTATTGTTCTTTCTATCTATGTTCTTTTGAATCGTCAAACATTTATCTTGATCAATTAATTGCACTCGATTAGTATTCCTAAGGAATAACATAAATTTGGGCTCAGAAAACACTTCTTTAATAGCGTCGTTATATTCAGAAAGAGTTTCTTCATCCATTTTTAAGGCAATGGCAACATTCTCCTTTTGATTGAAAATAGAACTAGAGGGATCAATTCTCAATGATTCATACCATATAGGCAATAATTGCCATGGAATATCTTTTACTCCATTAAATTCTCTTTGATATTTGGCATATTTATGGAGAAATTTTTGTTTTTCCTCTTCTGTCTTAATGTCGTTAACATCGAAGTAGAAAGCTTCGAAATCATTATAGACGGGCAAACTCTTATCAAAAGAGAAATTGTATCCAGCGCTTTTGATTAATACAGATTCAGAATTAGTAAATACCGACTTAAATCCAATACCTTTGTATCCTGTCTTCTTCTTGTTTGCACTCTTGGTGCTTTTAGCAGCTGATGTAATTGATTCAAAATCATGTTTGTTGAAAGCAAAACCGTCGTGAGTAAGTACAAAATAATTATTGCTCAGTTGCAACTTTACTTTAACACCATTTTCTGGAGCAGCGTCATCTGCATTTTGAAGAAGTTCAAAAAACATTCTCTTTTTGCTTGTATAGAGATTCTGACCGACTTCTTCAAGCAAGTTAGCTACACTAGTATTAGTATTCGGACTTGTATGTTGTTTGAAAGAATTGGAAACAGATTCCTTATATGGGTTTTCAACTTCTTTGATTTTATTTGATAGCACACAGAACATATAAGGTGAACCTTGCTCTATGCGGTATTCTTTACGTGGCATGTCAATCTCAACCTCATAGTAATTACCCGGAACAAAGAAGTTGCGCAATCTGTTGTCTACAACAGCTATAAGACATTTTCCATTAATCGGATCTAAGAGTAATTTACCATTGTTTTCATCATTGGTGTCGCCAGTCGACATTAAATCCGTGATAAAATAATTGGAATTAATCTCTATAACCTTACCAATAAATTGATTAGTAGTTAATCCCATTGTAGTCAACAAATCAGCAAGGCTTAGTTCATAAAGATTTTCGTCATATTTATCTTCGACAAAAAACCTCCTACTAAAGAGTAGTTTTCCGTTGTCTTCTCCCATATATGCCACACGAATATGTTCACCAGGAAACACTTCATCGCTAGCACGGACAACTTTATTTGGTGATAGCTCATCTCTATCTATATTACAAAGTATACCTGTATTCCCAATGTCAACAACAGCCATTTTGTTGTTAACGCTTTTTACGATAGCATCAACAATGTCGCCTTTACCTAATTGTGAACGTAACCATTCAACTTTAGCTTTCTTTTCCTGGGCTTCGATAGGACGCATATCAAAAACAATAGCCCTTGATTTTTCATTGTATTTTAAATACACAAATTCAAGTTCCTCATTGATAGCTATTTCATCGTTTTCCAACTTGGTCTTATATGGCTCAATAAAACGTTTAGAAGGTACAACAACTCTTACTAATCCATCAGCTTCAACAACTGCAGAAGTAGAATTCTCGTTTTGAATAATACCTTTGAACAAACATTTTGTTCGCTCATTCTCATTATGAGTTTTTGCATAATAATCATGCAACGCCAATACGCTCATAGATATTTTGTTGCGGTGCTTCTCGGCATCGTAGGTGTTGTCTATTACAACACAAGTAATCTCTTCCCCTGCTGTATACTCTATTTTGGGAAGTTCACTTATATGAACTAGCGCCGTACTATCTCCTAGGTTTACTATAAGGCCAAAACTTTCGACGGACTTTATGGTTACCTTATAAATAGTACCTTTTTCTACTGTCCGCGGGTTAGGTAGAAGGTCTTTGCGACTGAGATTTAACTTTCCATCAGGTAATTCTTTGATGACTTTAACATCAAGATAGTCACCTATAGATAATGAAGAAAGAATAATAGACTGATTTGACCATGCTATGTCATGAAGCCTAATCAAACCATCAACCCCATTGGGCATTCTTGCAAATGCTCCGAGATCTGGCTTAATACCAGTAATTCTAACACGAATAATATCGCCTACTGAAGGATTGTTATATGTAGCCATAAGCAATTATCTTTAAGTGTTATTCTTCGATTTGCTACTTACACCGTTTATTTGTTGCCATATGTTTTTGCATCTTTATCATAAAGCTCCATGGAAAACACATAGTTCTTCACAATTGTACTATTATTTTTTATAATGTTTTCTTATAAAAAATAAAGATCATAATACGCCCTCGCCTCTCTAAATGTAATTACTGGTGTAACCTTCTTCAAGGTTTCCTTGTTTACAATAGAATCGTAAGGGAGATTTTCAGTTAATTCAGAATTCAACCACTCATTATTCCACAATGGCTGAACTTTTTTGCCTGCTACAAGTTGGCAGAGGCGAAGTGAATATGGTGATGTTCCATTCTTCTTGTCTTGTGTGTAGGTCATATTCTGAAGCCAAAGTTGATTGTAGTCAGAATTTGGCTGATTGCAGAGTTTATGATAGACTAAATCAACAATGGATTGTTTTTCTTTCATATCTTTGAGAGAGTTAATCATGCGACTGACAATTCGGAGGGCATAGTGGACACAACCAACATTTTCAAGTGCAATCTGAATGCAGACGGCAGACATAGCACGTATACTCCCTCCTGGGATAAAATTTACTTCCTGGTTTTTCTTGTCGTCTGCTTTAACAAGATGACCATCTTTGCTTAACTCAACATCGCCCCACACTATACTATCTGTTTTCTTTTTCTCATCTTGTGGATGAAGCCATTCTTCTATTCGTCTGTCAATGTCAGACAGCATGATTTTTACTGAACCGCTATCGGGATATTGGCGTGAAAACATAAGGATATAGAGCAAATGTTTCTCGTAGCTATCGAAGTCAACTCCTTTCTTATTAAAAATGGGCGTGTTATAGATGTAGGCAAGTTTGTCGGACTTTACAGCATCTGTCACGATGCTTTCGCTTATCTTTGTCTTCTGACTGTTCATGCGAAAATTCAGACGCTCTAAAACCTGTTGGAGGGTGTACGAGATATCTTCAAGCACATCTTTATTACTACAGAATATACGATAGTCATCACGATAGCGGATGATTTCGTAATCTGGGAAAGTCTTGCCTTGTTCCTCGTATTCCTTTGCTTTCTCTAGCAATGCTTCGTGCAACAGAAGGTCAGAGTAGCCAAGGACAATCTCACCTACAAAGTCAAAAATGGCGCTACCTTGTGGAATACCAATGTTGCGACCTTGTTGGAAAGCACGAAGGTATTTCTGTATATTTTTAGCAATAATGCTTTCATCATCTTTTTCGCAAGAAGTTCCTTTGAGCATGAATGCCCAATCAAATGCCTGAGGATTGACAGAACCATAGCAGTTGGTGATATCTGTCACAAACATATAACGATATTCCAATGATAGTTCAATGGAGCGTTGCTCCATGCTATTCCACCAGTTGTTGATGGTCGTTGCCTTATGGAACGCCTCTTTCTCACCAGGTATGACAGGTATTGCACAAGATGTGATATGAGGAACATTGAATCTCTCAAACAAATCTTTTATTATTTGCCAGTTGTTTTCGCAACAAACCTCTCGCACAAGGAAGTAGTAGAGGAAGGGATTGGCGAGGATGATAGGACGAACGGCATAGCGTCCATCTTTGTTGAGCAGTATATCAAGATTTACGGCAGACAGAGACTCTGGAGAGATTCCTTCTTGCAAACACTCCGAATAAGGGGTGTCACCAACCTTCTCGCGGACATATTTTAGAACTTCATCAAACGTGAAGTATTCCGGTAGCTCAAATCCATGATATTGCTCAGATCTCATAAAGAAGTCCATCGCTTCATCATGATTCAAGGTTAATATATTTTTAGCGGCTTTGCTCATATAGGTGTCGTTAGTAATTATTCATTTGCGAAATTGTCAGATTTTGACCACAAAGATAATGATAAATATCGGAATACCATCAAACACTCCTATAATTCTTCGCTTTTTAGCTACATTTTAACAGTTGAGAGCGATTTGCAGATGCAATTTGCTGCAAATCGCTCTAAATGTATTGCTTCGTTGTCTTAATAAGACTGACCTTTCTTCTTGGTTTGTGAGCCGAGGCCAACTTTCTTCGTGCCATCCCAATTCGTGAGTTGGTCTGCACAGCCATTGGAGCCACCAAGAGAAGTGTAGGTTTCTGCACTACATGACATATAATCAACGAAAGAGATAAAGTTGTCTATGGTAGATGGCTCGTAGGTCACATCCCGTTCTGCAAATAAATGTGTCCAGTTAATGACGCGCTCTACCTTGGATTTTGAACAGTCACGCCATGACACACCATCAAGGAAGTTGTTGACAGCCGAGTTAATACCTTCCTTTGTACCAAGGCTCAATTTCATCTTATGGGCAACAGCCATGATGCCGTAGTAGATGGATGCTGCTTCTTTGTCGTTGAAGTTCGTTCTGTTTGAAAGTGCGAATGCTCTGAGGGCTGCACGTCCTTCTGCAATGAAACGATTGAGAATGTTCTGGTATCGGTTTTGTTTCTCTGCGGCATGTCGAGCCTCGCGCTCTTTGCGCTCCTTTACCTTCCTTGCTGCCTCGTTGTACTCTGGCTCCATCCAGAGAGCATTCCACTTCCTTAACCCGACTTATTCCATTTTACGCGCCACTTATTTTTCACTACGTGGCATTTATTGTAAGGATGAACCTAACAGCGCAAATGCTTTGCTAAAAGGGAGACATAGCGTGGGGGGGATATATAATTGTTACATGTTACATGTTACATTAAGGTGTTTTCTAAAAACGAAATATGTTACATTATAAATTATATATTATATATATTAATTATAATTAATATATATAATATATAATTTTATTATAACTTATTCTACAACACCCCCAAAAAACTCAACGACGCTTAATGTAACATGTAACATGTAACAATTCTCGCTGCTTTCGCAGTAATATGGCCTCTGTGGCATTTATTGCAATTTTGAAAGGACGAGACCAAATTCCTCGTCCTTTTTATGCTTTTTACCTTGATTTATGTGAAAACATTTGTTTTCTTGCAACAAATTAATTATATTTGCACACGAAACGCCTATAAATAATAGAAGAGAAATAAGGAATAGTACGGCAGAGTTTCTGTTCTTTCAGGCAGAGGCGAAGGAACAGGGTGTTGAGGTTTACTATAAAGGCGAAAACATTTGGGTTATGCAGACAGTGATGGCAACATTGTTCAATGTTACAGATCCATCTGCGCAAGTAATAGAACAAGGGACAAAAATGTTATAATGACAAATAGCATGAGATATGTATAAAGAAAGGAACCATATAAAGGTGTTCGTATCATCAACGGTGTATGACTTTGAGTCACAGTTGGACATGGTGTACTCCACACTGGACGGCTATGGGTATGACGTGATGATGTCGCACAAGGGAACGATTCCCCTTGACAGCAAGTTGAGCAATGTGGAGAACTGCCTAAAAGGAGTTGAGGGTTGCGATGTCTTCCTTGGATTCGTCAGACCTCTGACTGGCACGGGTATCCTGAAGCCTGGAGAGAAATCTATCACTGCGCAGGAGTTTGAGGTGGCTTTCAAGGTAAACATACCACGATTCGTGCTGGCAGATTATCGCGTGGTTTTTGCACGCCAGTTTACCAACCTGATGAAGATACCGACTGGTGACATACCGAACTCTGTAAAGAGAGAACGAAGTGACGGAAGCATCGTAGAACGTCCCAATAGAGTGGTCCATGCAGAGTGTATAGAGTTGTATAATGCTGCCATTCAGAATAATACTCTACCAAAAAGCAGGAAGGGTAACTGGGTGCAAGAGTATAGGAACATGCAAGACGTGATGCTGCACGTAGAGGCACAGTTTAAAGATGTTGAACGTATAAAGCAATTGATAGGAAGTCATGAGTAACAATGGATTTATAGAGGCATTGCTCTCGCAGAAAGACGAGAGTTTCAGACTTAGACTGTTAGCAGAGTATAATGCCGAAACAGTCATGCGAATAGTGTGTGCCTTCCTAAATAACGACGGCGGATGGATTGTTATAGGTGCATCTGAGGATGGAGCACGGACGGGCGTAGATGTTGAAGCTGTTGTGGCTGATATTCAGCGAAATGCCGTACAGCGAATCAAGCCCCTTCCGCTGGTGTATATTCATGCTGAGGATTATCAGGATGGCAAAGTGGTGCTGGTGACAGTGATGAAAGGAGGACTGCCGCCCTATTCGTTTGATTCAAGTTATTACACAATGACTGGCGACCAAGTAGTCAAGCCAAATGCCGACGAGGTGAACCTGTTGATTCGCCGCTCAATGACTTCATCCTCATCTTGGGAGAAGAGTACATGTCTTGATGCCGAATGGGAAGACTTGGATGCAGGACTCATGCACGAAGTGGTTAGTAAAGGGTTGGCTAGAGGTAGGTTAGACGGGCGCAACAACACACCAGAAAAGCTCCTTGGCAATCTGCAATTAGTCGATACCCCCAATGTGAAAAACGGAGCAATGGCTTTGTTTGGACAAGAGGCTCCCAGCTTCCTCCCTCAGAGCAGGATGCGGATACAGGTGATGCTGGGAGGAAAGGCTGCAAGCCAGTATGAAGATACCGTAGTGATGGATGGCAATCTGCTGGAACTGTCGAAGCGTGCAAGCGATTACTTTCTAAATCGATTGCCGATGGTCAGTGAATTCCACCATGAGGAATGGGACAGAAAAGATTACTCGGAATACCCACAGGATGTATTGGACGAGGCTGTAACGAATGCCCTGATTCATCGGGACATGAGCGACACAACGGGTGAAGTGCTTGTGTTCATCTACGCAGACAGAATAGAGGTTATCAATCCTGGAACTATGCCAGAGAACCTTGTAAAGAAAAAGAATGTGGTGCAGCCTCATGTGTCCACTCCAAGAAATCCGTTGATGGCAGAAATATTTTATGTCGATGGAAAAATGGAAAAAACAGGAAGAGGGTTAAAACTGATTCATGACCAGATGAATGACTTAAAGCGTAAATTGCCCGAATGGGAATGTCTGGACGGAAAAACGAAACTAACAATATATCGCACACCTAATGTCGTTAGGTTGAATGCTAGAGTCACTGAGTATATAGCCACAAAGAAAGTAGGAGATAGTTTCTCTAAGCAGGACTATCTGCAATATTGGGGCTATAAGATTTCCGATCCCACTGCCAAAAACGACCTGCAACAGATGGTAAATGCACACCTCTGTCGGAAAGATGGTTCTGGTCCTGCTACAAGGTATGTAGTATTGGCTAACAATTAGCCGATATTTAGCCGATGTAATGTGTATTGCTTTGAGTATTAATGATTTATTGCTAACTGACAGTTATAAATGTTTATCCGATTATCGGCTAATCCCGGCATCCTGTTTTTGGTTCTGCGAGATTTAGAAGATTCTCGGATAAGCCAGTCCGAATCAAGCGATAACAGAACTCGTCGGCATCCCGTAGCTCTGCTAGCGGGTCATTTTTTGAGCATTCAGAAGCCACGCACAATAGAAGAGATATTATGCGATTGTGAATGCTTTGGAGGTAGATTACTTTAGTAGAGTCATCTTTTAATGCATACGTTCCTCCATATCGCCTCTTCTTTACAATAATAACGATGGCATTAGTCTTCTCAATCCACTCGCTCACGCTCATGACGAAACTTGGTAAACCTGACATAAATGAAAGTTAATTGCCAAGTTGCCGGGGAGTGTAATAATAGCCTCCGTAGCACTTAGGATTCCGCCGGGTGGGGGTAAAAGCTTGCGGGGACGGGAGAAAG
>OCTW011603733.1_pt1 | contig 16158 bp, 12 predicted proteins | sample 1539671 | NCBI WGS metagenome assembly OCTW01 (sample SAMN02144230, study PRJEB22623) | gut metagenome | biome: sheep rumen | host: Ovis aries | place: New Zealand
ATCTTTTGCAAGAGGGATTAGCATTTATTTTTATATTCCCCGAAGGGATAATCCCCGCGGCGGATAAGCCGTCGAACGGGGACGGTAAGCAAATAATATTTATTATTCCGCGCTGTCGGGCGTGGCGGTGTGCAGGGAATTGATGGGGTAGTAGGTGAGTGTTAAGGTTTCGCCGTTTTCGAGCGTGTAATACTCCGGTTCGCTCTTTTCCGGGGCGTTCAGCTTATCAAAATTAATCGGGATGGATAATTTTGAGAGTTCAAGCGGATTATCATTGTATCCATAAGATATTGATAATTTTTTGTGGTATATCTTATTTTTAAAGAACATTTCCGACGAATCCGGGAATGTAACGTGAATAAAACCTCTGTTTGAACCGTCGTAACCTGAGTATGGCATTTTTTCGTAGTATATCAGTAAAGAATTGTCTGTATTGCTTTGGCGTGCTTCAAAGGAAATAAAAGTATAATAGGCATTTTGCTGACTATCATCATCATAATCAGTGCAAACGAAACCTTTAGCGTCCGCAGAATCATTAAATTCATAGCCAAAGCTCTTGATATCATTGATGTTGAATATATTATAGATACCTCCGTTACGATATACTCCGTCAAGTGTATTATTATCATTCAAATACAGCTCTAAATAATCATACCAGATATAATCATATGGATCAAAGTCTTCATTATCACCGTAATCAAATTCTGTGTAAGGATAATCGATCTCATCGTAATAGATTGTGTAGTTGCCGTCTTCATGCACTACAAAGCGATAAATAAGTTCTCCTTGTTGCGAAAAAACAACATCGCTGCCGTCAAAGCGGATGAAAGCGAAGGGTGTAAAACCTTCTTCCTCCGTATTATAGGAAAACAGGCGCAATATATCGCCGGTTAGTAAATCTACCCTATAGCAGTAAGGTATAATTGTAGGATGTTCGTAATAATCATAAACGAGATTTACTATAGTTTCCTCACCAAAGAATAGATATCTGTCATTCAGACAGAAGAGAGAGACTTCTTTTTCACCTTTAAATACAACAACGGTTTTGCCTGTTGTTTCATTGCGGCGGTACACCGTATTGTCCTTTACAAAAAAGGTGAAAACTTCACCTTTATACTGCCACTGAAAGATTTGTTTCTTTTGATTAAAAAGTGATTTTCCCTCGGCGGGAGATTCCTCGCTGACATTATCTGATACTAACAAGGCTTCGGAAAGCTGCGGCATATCATTATACACGGTCACGGTTTCCGTCTTTGTTTCGGTATGTACTCGCGTCACTTCCTCGGGCGGCAACATATCTTCGTCAGCGACATAGCTTACACCTGCTTGCTGCTCCGGTTCTTCAACAGGCAACGCGCCCGTTGACAGACTGCCGAACACCATTGTCAGCGATATCGCCGCAACCATCACCGCCGCCAGCGATGAGAGGAAGGTCGCGCGCGGCTGACGGTCGCGGTGAGTTAGTATTTCCGCCATTAGTTCTTTATTTGCTGAATTTTCAAAGTTATATTTTTTTATCATAATAACACCTCGTTTAGCAACCCTGTTGTACGTAATCGCTTCCTGCGAACTTCATCACAACGTCCTTTTGCTTTTGTGTTAAAAGGCTTGTGTAATTTGAATTGTCCGGGCGGTAGCTCTCGAGAACCGAGAGTATTTCACTGTTGATTTTGCTGTAATCCAGATTTGTCCTGTATAGCAAAGATGGATTCCATGATAAAGAACTTTCGTATAATATATACGTGTCCTCGCCGGGAAGCTGTGAATACCCAAAATAAAAGTAAAAAATGTTAAAAAGGATTATATCATCATTAGGTTGCTCCAATATTTCGTGAAGTTTCTCTTTGCTTAAGTTAGAACGAGGATCAATATCCATTATACTATTATCACCGGTACAACCACCGCTGTCTAATACACGAATGCGGTATCCGTCATCTTCGATTTCAACATTATTAACCCAGTTGTCAGGAAATGTCAAAGTTCCTCCTATGGTGTCGGAGTGGTATGTTTTTGATGTCAGTGTATTTTCGGACGGCTCATAACGGTTGCCTGCAAAGCGGAATTCATCCGGCAAGCCCTGACGTGTTTGCTCCGCCTGTTCTCCGCCGCTTTGCGCGGAGTTTACGTTTTGGTAAACCGTCGCGACCTGAGTTTCGTACACGTCCTTATATACGGTAGCGGCGGTCGGGTCAATCTGTTCGGTCACCGCTTGGGTTGGTACAATTTCATCCGTCGGGTTATTGTTGTTCTTCATTACAATGCCGGTGCCGATAACAGCTCCGCCGAACACGACAGTTGCCAAAAAGCCTGTTAACGCCCTTGTTCCGCCTGAGGTTGACGAACCGCCGTCGGTCGCGATAATCTCAGCCGTTTTAAGCGATTGCTCCTTAAACATCCGCCACGGCAAAAACGGTATGGCAAATTTTGCGTGCAGGCGGATTTTGTTATCCTTTTCATACTTTGTAATCCGCTTTTCAAGCGCCTGCTTGCCGTAGCGTACCCTTGAGGCTACCGTGCCCGGGGGTACGTTTAGTTTTTTCGCGATTTGCGCGTTGGTGTAGCCGTCGTAGTAGCGCATAATAAGCGCTTCGCGCTGGTCGTCGGGCAGCTCGTCAATAAAATCCTTTATCAGCCGGTCGGCGCTTGTTCCGGCAACCTCGTTTTCGGGAGTGTCGGCGGCGTCGGGTAAACTCAGCACATAGTCCTCGTCCTCGTGCATACTCTCTATCGGAGTTTTATTGCGAAAGCGGATTATATCAATGCTTTTGCTGTCTGTCACTCGGTAGATATACCCCTCGGGGTTGTCCATAGCCGCAAGCTCTCTTAACCTGCCCGATAACGCAAGCGAGGCTTCCTGGGTTACATCCTCGGCGTCCTCGGGGGACAGATTGTTTTTGCGGCATACGGAAGCAGAAATTTTACCGATTTCGCCATACAGCGCTTCCCATGCCGCGCTTTCTCCTTTTGAAGCGCGTGCCGCAAGCTGCTGTAACTCTGCCTTTTCCATTGAGCCCCTCCAAATCTATAAAGTTCCTCTTTTACCATTTTATCACAAATTTGACTAAATGGCAATATTACTGTTTTCTCTCTTTCACTAAGCTAAACGTGAAAAAACGGCAAAAATATTTAAATTATTTTATTTTTTTAAAAAAATTTTTTCGAGCCTTTCCGTGCTTTTCATTTAAATAGCATTTTGCGAGGAAAATGATAAAAATTGTAAAAAATAAAAATTTTTCCAAATATTTAAATCATTATCCAAATTAATTGCGTTTTAGCTAATGAACGGGCAAAACAAAGGGTCATTTTATGCTGAGCACAGAATCCTTACATTCAAAAAGCAGGGATTATCTATTGACTTCTTGTCAATCTTTGCGATATATTATGAATATAATGGACTTGTTGTTTATTGTATTCTCGAATATATAATTTTTTGCACAATCACAGGAGGTTTTTTATGAAACACAAACTAATTTTAAAAACGCTGGTAATCACGCTGATTGCCGGTATGATTGCCGTCCCTTGTTCGGCTATGGCTGCGGAAATAGGAACGGAGGAAGGCTTTATTGATTCGCCTGCGGTCGAGACCGTTTCGACCGAGCCGGCAACTACCCAGCCGCCGTCAACTCAGGCGGCAACGGAATTCATCGCGGCAAAAACCGATTCGGTAGATGTTCCCCTCGCCGCTGTGAGCGAAGAAAAGTTAGAAGTTGCGGCGGAAAATACCGAAAAGCAAAATTCCGAGCCGAAGGAAAAGCTCGCCGCTCCTGCTTTCAGCATGGCGAACGGCGTTAACGGCTTGGATTTTGCGTGGAGCCAGGTTAAAGGCGCTATGGTTTATGTGGTTTACACCAGAGCGGCAGATGAAGATACTTGGGGCATGTACGGCACACCCGAAACGCACGCAACTTGGGGAGACCCCGAGCCGGGCAAGCTATACTACGCTAAGGTTCAGGCGATGGACGCGGACAATACAGGGGGAGAGTTTTCAGCGGTAAAATCCCTTACATATATTCCGCGCGCGTATGTTACCTCGCTTAGCTTTAACGGAAGCGCGAACACGCTCACATGGAACAGCGTGGAAGGAGCTAATAATTATCAAATTGCCAAGATAAGAAAGGGCGACAAGGCGTATACCTATTATACAACTACGTCGACAAGCTTTACCGACAAGAACGTGACAACCGCCAACGCCTATTACTATCAGGTTCGCGCGATGTACGCAACCGAGAAAAACGGCACGGCTTACGGCGCGTGGTCGTCTACAAAATCCGTAGTCACCCTCGCACAGGCAACGGTTTCGCTTGCCAACAAGTCAAACGGAATCCGTGCGGTTTGGGGAGCGGTAAAGGGCGCTCAGAGATACGCCGTTTACTACAAGGCGGCTGACGACAGCAAGTGGACTGTCACCTCAACCTACAATACCTATTACCCCATTCTGGGCGTAAAATCAGGCACTCAGTACTATGTTCAGGTTCGTCCCGTTGCAGGCAACGTCAGCGGAACATACTCAAAGGTTAAGGGTATGACGTTTATCGGCGTTCCCGATGTTACGCTTTCAAACACCGTTGACAGCGCTGTCGTAAGCTGGAAAAAGGTTGAGGGCGCTAACGGTTACCAAATCGCAAAGCTTAAAAAGGGTACTTCCGCCTACAGCTACATCGAAACCGAGGATACCTCTTATTCCGACAAGGACGTCGCAGGCGGTTCGGTTTACTACTATCAGGTAAGGGCGATGTACAAAACCGAGACTAACGGCACAGCTTACGGAGCATGGTCGCCGTCAAAGCTGATTCTCAGAATGACTCAGCCCACCGTAACGCTCTCGAACAAATCTAACGGAATTCGCGCGGAGTGGAAGGCAGTAGCAGGCGCGGCAAGATACGTTGTATACTTCAAAACCGCCGCCGCTTCATCATGGTCGTCAGTGGTTACAAACAACACCTACTATCCCATTCTCAACACACATTCGGGCACTCATTACTATGTTCAGGTTCGTCCTGCAGGCGGCGGAGTTTACGGTCCTTATTCAAGCCCGAAGGGTATTACCTTCATCGGTATGCCGAATGTTCAGGCTATGACGATGTCGAACAGCGGCTTGAACATCAGCTGGAGCGCTGTACCGGGTGCGACAAAGTACCAAATTGCCAGAAAGCAGAGCGGAAATCATCCTTACGAATACTTTATATCCACAACCAATTCTTACCTCGATAAAGACGTTGCAGGCACAAAGGACACCTACGCTTACCAGTTCAGAGCGATCAGGGAAGCAGACGGCGAGGCTTATTACGGAGAATGGTCGTCGGTACACAACCTGATTAACGGCAAGGTTCCGAACGGTTATCAGATTATAGGCGGCTACCGTTATTACTATAAGAACGGCGTTGTGCTCAGGAACCAAATCGTGGGCTCAAAGAGCGAGGGTTATTATTACGCCGACGCAAACGGCATTTGCTGCGTAAGCGAGGAAATGCACCTTGCCGCGGAGTTCATTATGAACTATTCAACAGGCAAAACAATGGACGAGCGTATGAAAACAAGCTTTAAGTACCTCGCCGAGAAAATCCCCTACAAGCGCACCTACGACCACCCCACATCAAAGGCGCAGCTTCCCGGACTTGCAATTGATATGTTCAAAAACAAGCGCGGCAACTGCTACCGCTACGCCGCTTGCTTTACCTGTATTGCAAAAATCTGCGGCTACCGCGTAAGAATGGCTGTCGGCAATACAAGCAACGGCAATCCCCACGGCTGGACAGAGATTTATATGGACGGCAGATGGTATTATTTTGACCCCGATATGCAGCTTCCGAGCTGGGGCTTCCCCGAATACGCCGCGTACAAGATGACAACCCATCCCTGGGCTGTTAAGGCGAGATTTTACTCCGAGCTGACAATCAGCGGCGGCAGGGCTGTTTGGAATTAATCAGGAAGACAGTATGGTTTTTAGTTCATTAGAATTTTTATGTATATTCCTTCCGGCGGTATTTTTGCTCTACACGGTTATCCCGGTTCACAAGGTCAGAAACGGACTTTTAATCGCGTTCAGCTTGGTGTTTTACGCCTACGGCGAGCCTGTTTACGTCCTCTTGATGATTTTAAGCTCGCTTGTAAATTACCTCTGTGCGCTTTGGATAGGGAAGTCTGAAAAGCAAAAAAAGCTGCCGCTAATTATCGCGATTGTGTTCAACCTCGGAACGCTCGTACTGTTTAAGTACACGGGAATGTTCGTCACCGCGTTTAACTCGGTGACGCACCTTTTCGTCCCTGTTCCGAATATTATACTGCCGATAGGCATTTCATTCTACACCTTTCAGGCGCTGTCGTACGTTATCGACGTGTACCGCGGAGAGGTCGGCGTTCAGAAGAATTATTTTAAGGTTCTCCTTTACATTTCATTCTTCCCTCAGCTTATCGCAGGCCCGATTGTAAAGTACCGCGATATCGCTGAGCAGATTGACAACCGCTCGCAGAGCTTGGAGCAAATCGCTCAGGGCTTAAGGCGGTTTGTCTGCGGACTTGCCAAAAAGGTGCTGATTGCGAACACTATGGGACAGGTTGCGGATATTATCTTTGCACAGAGCACCTCCGAGCTCGGCTTTTTGTCAGCTTGGCTCGGCGCGGCGGCGTACCTGTTCCAAATTTACTACGACTTTTGCGGATACTCGGATATGGCAATCGGCTTGGGCAAAATGTTCGGGTTTACGTTTAAGGAGAACTTCCGCTACCCATACGGCGCGCGGAGCGTTCAGGACTTTTGGCGGAGATGGCACATCTCGCTTTCAACATGGTTCAAGGAGTATCTGTACATTCCCCTCGGCGGAAACCGCAAGGGCAAGGCACGAACCGCGCTCAACCGCATAATAGTATTTTTCTTCACGGGACTTTGGCACGGCGCAAACTGGACGTTTGTGCTGTGGGGACTGTGGCACGGACTGTTCTTACTGCTTGAAGAATACCTGCCCTTCCTCAAAAAGCTCCCGAAGGTGCTCGGACACATTTACACAATGCTTGTAGTGCTCCTCGGCTTTGTGGTATTCAGAGCCGACACGATCGGTTACGGCTTCGGCTACATCGGCAGGATGTTCAGCTTCGGCAGTCCCGGCAGTTATGATATGAGCCTTGCGCTCAGGCAGCTCACGCCGTGGTTTATCTTTATCTTTGTCATCGCCGTTATCGGCTGCGCGCCTATCAGACCGCTCTCGGACAAAATCCGTCAAAAGCTTTACGCTGACGGCAGCGTTTCGACCGGCTGGCGGATTGTCAGCGTTGCGCTGTACTGCCTGGCTTTTGCAGGGCTGTTCTTCTGTATTCTCAGGCTCTCTCCGAGCGGCTACAATCCGTTTATTTACTTTAGATTTTAAGGAGGCGTAAAATGAAAAAGATACTTGCGGCAGTTTTCATCACCGCGTGTTTCGCGCTGTGTCTGCTGCCTTCTCTCGGAATGATTTTTGCGCCTTCGACCGAGCCGATAGGCAACGAGAGGGAGACACAACTTCCAAAGCTTACCGACAGCGACGGCAAGCTCAACACCTCGTACCCTGCTCAACTCGGTGATTATTTCGGCACGCATTTTGCGTTCAGACCGCTGGCGATTACCGCCGACGCGAAAATTCAGGCTTCGCTGTTTATGACCTCGAATAATGAGAGCGTTGTCACAGGCACGGACGGCTGGCTTTTCTACAGCTCAACGCTCGACAATTACCTCGGCGAAAATGTATTTTCGGACAGAAAAGCCAAGGCGATTGTACATAATCTTGAGCTGATTCAGGACTTTTCAAAGTCGCACAGCGCGCAGTTTTTGTTCACTGTCGCGCCGAACAAAAACTCGCTTTACCCTGAGCATATGCCGTATTATTACGGTCAAAAGGTCAGCGATAAATCAAACCGTGAAATGGTGGGCAACGCGCTTAAGGACAGCGGCGTAAATTACTGCAATTTGTATCCGCTGTTTGAAGATAACAGTGAGGAGCTCTACCTCGCGCGCGACTCCCACTGGAACAACAAGGGCGCTTTGACGGCTTATAACGCGATACTCACGCAGCTCGGCAAGGCGCACGACGACTACAGCACCGCGCAGAGCACAAGGAAAAAGGACTTCAGCGGCGACCTCGGCAAGATGATTTTTCCCTCGGGCTTTGAGCCTGAATTCAACACCTACTACGGCGCTGAGGACAGGTATAGTTACGTCACCGAGACAAAATCCGTTGAGGAAGCTTCAATAAAAACCGAGAGTACGGACGGCACGGGCTCGCTTTATATGTACCGCGATTCGTTCGGAAATTCGCTGTTGCCGTACTTCGCTTCCGCGTACAAAACGGCGGCGTTTACCAAGAGCTTCCCAATGCTGCTCGAGCAGGATTTTGACGAGGCGAAGCCCGACACCTTCGTTATGGAGCTTGTAGAGAGAAACCTCGATTGGCTCGTTACAAGACCGCCGATTTTCACAGCTCCCGAGGTCACATTATTTAAGACAGACGGAAAGCTCGGCGGCAGCGTTAAAACCGAAATTGCCGAATGTGAGTTTTCACCTTTATACACGGAAATCTCGGGAGAGGTAGATTGTGAAAGCCTGCATGACGACGCCGTGTTCTATGTTTCTTTGACGGACGGTAACGGCAAAACCGCAGTGTATGAAGCTCTCACGATTTGCACTTACGAAAACGAAAACGGCTTTAAGCTTTATTTGCCGTCGGAGATATTCCCTGCCGGCACAAATGCGGATGTTAAAATCATCGCGAAAAACGGCGATGGATTTTATGAAATAGGAGGATAATGAGTATGAAAAAAATTGCAAAAATCGCAACCTGCCTTGTGCTGATTTGCTGCTTTGCGCTCTCTTTTGCGGCGTGCTCGTCAAAGGCTGTAACCGTCACGATTAACGACAGCGGCACAAAAACCGAGGTCGAGGCGACAACGGGAATGACAGTCAGCGAAGCCGTTGAAAAGGGCGGACTTTCGCTTGGCGAAAAGGACGAGACCACTCCCGAAAAGGACGAAAAAATCACCGAGGACACAACCGAAATCACAATCAAGCGCTACGCGAAGGTTACGGTTGTTAAGGGAACTGAGAAAAAGGAAGTCGAGCTCGTCGGCGGAACGGTAGAGGAAGCCGTTAAAAAGGCAGGCTTTACCCTCGGCGCAAATGACGCCCTTGACGCCGACAAAAGCGCCTATCTCAAGGACGGTATGACAATTACCATCACCGCCGCGCTTAAGGTCACTTTGACCGTTGACGGTAAGACCACCGAGGTAAGCACCTCGGCAAAGGACGTTAAGAGCTTCCTTGACGAGCAAAAGGTTAAGCTCGGCAAGGACGACACCGTAAGCGAAAAATTGGAAACTCCGCTTAAAAACGGAATGAAAATTGTCGTTAAGCGCGTTGAGTTTAAGGAAGAGAAAAAGACCGAAGCGATAGACTTTGAGAGCAAAAAGGAGTACAGCGACTCATTGAGCGAAGGCGAGAGCAAGGTTACTCAACAGGGCGAAAAGGGCGAAAAAGAGGTCGTTTACACCGTTAAATATGTTGACGGCAAGGAAGAATCGCGCGAGAAAAAGTCCGAAAAGACTACCAAAAATCCCGTAGATGAAATCACAACCTACGGCACAAAGAGCGACGCTCCACAAGATAATGGCTCAAACGAAGCCGCTCAGACAAACGATAATTCAGCCAACAAGCCTGCCGAGAGTGAGAGCAAGGCAGAGCAGGGCGGAAAAACCGTTGTTTCTAAAACTCCAATTTACGACTGCGACGGTTCGGGTCACGGATATTACGAGATTAAATATTCCGACGGCAGCGTTGAACGTCAGGATTTCTGATTTTAACTACAACCTAAATTTGTGTGTTTTATGAAAAATGCCCTTGACAGTTTATGCTGTCAGGGGCGTTTTTTACTGTTTATTTTCGGCGGCTTGTGGACAAACGGCTGAATTTTTGTTATCATTAGTAAGTCTTATAAAACAGCTAGGAGATATTTTTTCAAAAGAGGGGTACGGCTATGAAGCTTAACAGTATTCATCATATCGCGGTCATTACCTCGGACTATGAGCGGACAAAGCATTTTTATGTGGATTTGCTCGGCTTTGAGGTTATCAGGGAAAACTTCCGCCCCAATCGCGGCGACACTAAGCTTGATTTGAGGTTGGGAAACGCGGAGCTTGAAATTTTCTGCGAGCCTAATCCGCCGCGGCGCGTCAGCAATCCCGAAGCCTGCGGACTGCGCCACCTCGCTTTTGCGGTGGAGAATATAGAGGAAGCCGTCGCTTGGCTCAACAGCTTGGGCATTGAAACGGAGCCAATCCGCACGGACGATTATACGGGAAAGAAAATGACCTTCTTCCGCGACCCCGACGGACTTCCGCTTGAACTGCACGAGTGAGAATTTTTGCTAATTTAACAGGAGAAATGCTATGTCAAAATTAATTTACCTTGCCTCGCCGTTTTTTAATGAATTCGAGCTTGAATGTGTAAAGCGTGCCGAGAAAATTTTAACAGACAGAGGGTTTGAGCTTTTCAGCCCCAGACTCCACGAGGTGCGCGAGAATAAGGACGAAAACCCTTCCCTCTGGGCTCAAAAGACCTTTGAAATGGACAGGGACAATATCGACAAAGCTGACCTTGTGGTAATGCTCTACCACGGCGGATACAGCGACAGCGGAACGGCTTGGGAATGTGGCTACGCCTGCGGAAAGGGTATTCCCGTTATCGTGGTGCATATAGACGAAGCCGCCGATTCAAACATTATGATAAGCGAAAGCTGTAATGCGAACATCAGCCTTGATGAGCTTAAAAGCTATGATTTTGAAGCCTTGCCGAAAACGGCATATAAAGGAAAATTGTTTTAACATTTTCTTATTGACTTTTTTTCTTTATCATTTATAATATAATGGCGAGAAGCTTTATAATATTGCTGTAAAACGGCATAGGAGGAAACGTTTTGAAAATAAAAATATTAAAAAGAGCCTCGGCGGTAATGCTCTGCCTAACGCTTTTGGTAAGCGCGCTTTGCTTTGCACCGTCGGTATCTGCCGCTCAGGTTTATGACGGCGAGCACCTTGACGTTCCGCAAATCAGGGTTGTCACCGAAAACGGCAACGGCACAACGCTTCAAAAAGAGGACGACTACGTTAACGCTCAGATTACGATTAAGGACACCGACGGTACTGAGCTCAGCGACGCCGTTCAGTTTAAGGTGAGGGGCAACACAACCGCCCTGAGCTGGGTGACGAAAAAAGCATTTACATTTAAGTTTGCCAAGAAAAAGAACGTGCTCTCAATGGGCAGCGGCAAAAAGTGGTTTTTGCTTGCAAACGCCTTTGACCCCACGCTTTTGCGCAACTACACCGCCTTTGAGCTCGCGCGCGAGCTCGGGCTTGAATACACCTCAAATCAGAAGATTTGCGAGCTATGGGTTGACGGCAGCTTCCGCGGCTGCTACACCCTGTACGAGCCTGTTCAGGAGGGCAAGGACAGGGTTAATATCGACATCGAGTCGAACGACGGCAAAAAGGACTTTTTGCTCGAGTTCGAGGCTGTGACCGCCGAGGACGACGTGACATACCTTGTTGCCGATAAAAAGTTCCGTTTCGCTTTCAAAGAACCCGAGGAGCCTGACGAGGAACAGCAGGCTTATGTTCAGGAGATTATGGACGACATCGTTGCCGCGATTAAAACCGGCGATAAGGCGCAGATTGAGCAGAAAATCGACTTGCCGTCGTTCGCAAAGTATTACCTGCTCAACGAGTATTTAAAGACCTTTGATTTTGAGCGAACCTCGGTTTATTTTTACTACAAGGACGGCAAGCTTTACGCAGGTCCTGCGTGGGACTATGACCTATGCGCAGGCAACGCCTATCCCGATTTTTCAGCCCGTGCGAAGAACGCCGCGGACTATAACGGAATTTTCGCGGACAAAAACCTCTACATTTACCTCGCAAAGTACGGTTGGTTCAACGAGATGGTGTCCGGGGTTTACCGCGACCACTATGCTTTTATCGAAAACATCTCCGCCGACGGCGGCTTCCTCGACGCCACCTACGCTCAGTACAAGGATATTTTTGAGCGCAACTACAAGGAAGCAGGCTGGAATATCTCCAAGTGGTGGCTCAACAACTACAAAAAACCCCTGCCGACCTACGCCGCGAATTACGACTACCTCAAAGACTGGCTTGACGTCCGCAACGACTGGATGACGGTTCATTTTAATCCCTTCGGTGAGGATTATAAAATCGGAGACGTCAACGGCGACAAGTCGATTGATGTTTTTGACGCGACGCTGGTTCAAAAATATATCGTGGAAAATGCCGAGCTCACAGGCGAGCAGAAGATAATCGCTGACGTTAACAACGACAACACGGTTGACGCGCTCGATGCGACGGAAATCCAAAAATACTCGTCTGATATGCTTAGCAAATTCAATAGGGTTATATAAACAATAAGCTCTCCCAAACTGCTTTGATTTGGGAGAGCTTTTATGCTTTTTACAATTTTATTCCGAATAATTTTTGGGCGTTGCGGTACATCAAATCGTCGTATTCATCGGGCGTTATCATATCCCTGAGCTCGTTAAAATACTCCTGATAAATCGAGCGGTCGCCCGTCTTGTTCGTAAGCAACGTGTCCTTGCCGTCAATCGGATTATCTGTGCCGAAGAGCATTTTTTTACTGCCGTAGCGGCGAATTGCCTCAACCGTGGTCTTGACCGGTACCCACGTTGTGTCGCCGTAGAGGTTCGGCAGCATTCCGAGGTATTCAAGCGCGTCGCGGTTGTCCGTGCCCAAGTCCATATGAACCATCACAAAGTTTATATCGGGATGCTTTTCGGCGGCGCGGTAAAGGTGCTCGGACATCGCAAGCTCACATCCGCCGGTGTGCGACACAACCGGAAGATTAAACTCCTCGGCAATCTCGTAAAACGGCTCCGCGTTGTCGCTGTCGGGGCTTGTCAGCGAGTGGAACGGATGGAACTTTAAGCCGTAAATAATATCGCGGTTGTCCTTTATAAGCTGCCTGAATTCATTGTCGGGGCTTTCGCTGTGGAGCTTGCACCAAACCAAAACACCGAGCTTGTCGGGGGCCTTGCGCGCCTCGGTAATTGAATTTTTCAGCAGCTTGTTCTGCTTCTTTGTCAAAAAGAACGGAACCTTAATTCCGCTGTGGCTGAACTCCGCTCCTTCGATGTTGCTGAACAGCGAAAAATCAACGCCGTACTTATCCATCGAGTAAAGCAAATCTTCGGTTTTCATATTGAATTTCAAAATTTTTCCGATATGCGCGTGAGAATCTATAATCATAATTTTTCTCCTTTCTATTTTGCAATCGGTGCTGTACACTCACCCTGTTAACAGCAGTCCCAATTATAAATCACGTCTGAAAAATCCCTGTTCAGCAGCGCTTGCTTACGGATAAAGAAGTTGCCTATGCCCACGTCGCCCCACATAATTCTCCATTCGTTTCCGGAATCCTCGGAATCAAGCTGCAGCAACAGCACATCATATTCCTCATAGGCGCGGTTAACGGAGCGTATATCCCACTGCGTAAAGTACGGGTATCCCAGCACGCGGCTGCCTGAACCGTATACCTCGTCAACAGGCATAAACTCCACAGCGTTCCACAGCAGCTTTTCAAGCTCTTCATCGGTTAAAGAAATGTATTCGGGACGTTCAAGTATACCAAGCTCCCGCGCGGCGCTTTTTAACGTATTCATAAAGCGGAAGTCCTCGCCGCCCATATATGATACGGCGCGCTTTACGTCCACGGCAAACTCGCGCGAATAAGGCAAATTATAAGGCTCAACCTCGCCGGGAGTGATAAACTGTCCGCGCACGGCTTCGACGGAAAAGCCGGGGTCGACCTTTTCGTGATACACCACGCGAAAACCGTTTTGCCCGGTTGGCTTGTCAAAATTGATTCCGTAGGAATCGTCCGCCGCGATGAAAAACTGCAATATTCCCTCCTGCGGCAGCAAGCCGCTTTCGGGAAAGTCCGCCATATTCAACTGTGCCAGCAGCGCAAGCCTTTTGCCGTCGGGAGTGAGCGGAACAGGCAGCGAGTTATTCCAGTAGGGGAGACCGCCAATTTTTGTTTCCGTTGCCGCCGGAACCCGTTCGGCGTTTAACTCAAGCTCAAACGAAGGTTGCGCGGTTTTTTTCTTCATAGCCGCCCAAAGCGCCGCCGCGTCGCCGTCCGTCAGCGCCTTAGGCTCCTGCTCCGGCTTTTGCGCCGGCGCGGGCTTTTCTTTCTTAAATAAATCAAAAATGCTCATTTAGCTCTCCTTTTTCGTCAGTTTTACCACGCACTCAATGTGATTCGTGTGGGGGAACATATCCACAGGCTGGATTTTTCTCGCTCTGTACTTGCTCTTTTGCTCGAGATAACGCAAATCACGCGCCATTGTCTCGGGATTGCAGGAGACGTAAACAACGGTTTTGGGCGACATTTTAATCAGCGAATCGAGGAAAACCTCGCTGCTGCCTGCCCTCGGCGGATCCATAAACACAACGTCGGGCCTTTCGTCCTCATCAGCGGCGGCGCGCATAAAATCGCCGGCGTCGCCCTTGTAGAAACGGATATTTTTAAGACCGTTCGCCTTGGCGTTGACAATCGCGTCGCGGACGGCGTCGCCGTTCAACTCAACGCCGATAACCTTGCCTGCGCCGTTTTTGGCGGCGATAATTCCGATTGTGCCGATTCCGCAGTAGGTGTCGAGCACGGTTTCGTCGCCCTTCAAATCCGCGTATTTAATGGCGGTGGAGTACAAAACCTCGGTCTGGACAGGGTTGATTTGGTAAAAGCTCTTGGGCGAAATCCTGAAACGGCAGCCGCACAGAATATCCTCGATATATCCCTTGCCGTAGAGCACGTTTTCGCGGTCGCCGAGCACAAGGTTTGTCTGATAGGGATTGATGTTCTGCACGATTGTGGTAATCTCGGGGAACTTCTCGCGGATAGCCTTAACAAAGTTGTTCTTCGAGGGGAACATCGGCTTGCCGGTGACGAGCACAAGCATAACCTGATTGGTCGCAAAGCCGCGCTTAACGAGAATATGCCGCAAAAATCCGCGCCTTGTGTCCTCGTTGTAGGTCGTCATCTTAAACGACGGCATAAGCCTGCGAACGCCGACGATAATTTTGTCGGCAAGCACGTCCTCAATCTGGCAGATGTCAATTCCGACAACGTTGTGACTGCCCGACTGGTAAACGCCCGAGATTATCTTTCCGTTGCGGCTTGTGTAAAACGCCGCCTGAACCTTGTTGCGGTAGTGGTAGGGGTTGTCCATACCGATAATCGGCAGGATTTTGCCGAAGCGCTTCAGGTAACGCTCAGCCTTGTTCTGCTTATATTTAAGCTGCTCGGGGTAGCTCATATTTTGAAGCTGACATCCGCCGCACTTTTTGTAAACGGGGCAGATGTTTTTGTTTGTGATAACCGCCTTGCTCATAATCTTTCCTCCGAATTTATAAATTCATTTTAGCATTTTACAGGCGTGAAATCAATATGGATTATAAACAAGTAACAGGTAATTTTTTAATCCTCTTTAAAGCCTCCCTCCCGTCGCAAGGCTACGGTGGAGCCTTTAAATGGGCGGACACATAGGTCCGACCCTACGGTTGTTACTTCACGCGCTGTATGACCGCATTTCCGCAAATTACCTAAAAATCACGCGGCAAAACACCTAAAGACCGTTCAAAAAAATCTTGACAAAATCATAAAAAGAGAATATACTGACAATAACAGCAAAGGCGCTGTAAGCATTGGCTTACAGTGCCTCTATTTTAAATTACGTATAGGAGAGTTGTTATGTCTAAGGTTCCCGAGATGTTCGGCTGCAAGGTCTTTAACGACAAAAAAATGCAGGAGAGACTTCCGAAGTCAACTTACAAGGCGCTTAAAAAGACAATTCAGGACGGCGAGCCGCTCGATTTGAGCGTGGCTAACGTTGTTGCCGCCGCGATGAAGGACTGGGCTATCGAGCTCGGCTGTACCCACTACACCCACTGGTTCCAGCCGATGACAGGCGTTACCGCCGAAAAGCACGACAGCTTTATCACCCCCAACGGCGACGGTCAGGTAATTATGGAATTTTCGGGCAAGGAGCTCATCAAGGGCGAGCCCGACGCTTCGTCGTTCCCCAGCGGCGGAATCCGCGCGACCTTTGAGGC
>OCTW013417580.1_pt1 | contig 16158 bp, 15 predicted proteins | sample 1539671 | NCBI WGS metagenome assembly OCTW01 (sample SAMN02144230, study PRJEB22623) | gut metagenome | biome: sheep rumen | host: Ovis aries | place: New Zealand
ACCTTGCCCCCAAATAGCTCCGAATTTCTTCACGGCAGCTCTGGCAGCTCCACCTCCATGATGTCCATGAAGGTTGCTTCCAAAGACGAACACTTCATCTTCTTTCAGTGAGGAAATTGCATCAGGAGTATAATCAGGACGAACAGTATCATTATATATACGTACTCTCAATTGGACAAAACTCTCTCCACAATTCACATAATTATCCAATTCGTCATTTATTTCTAACATCCATTTAGGTAGCTTCGCTTTAGCATTCTTGATAAGTTCTTCGGGAATCTCACGATAGAATGCATATGCCATCGGACCAGCTATTGCAGCAAGGGTATCAGCGTCACCACCTAGTGCGATTGCTCGTTTCAAACAGTCTACATAATCACTGCTTTCAAGGAAGCATATCAGCGCAGCAGGGATAGTCTGCTGACATGTCTCATCAAAACCATAGCCAGGCTTGATACCAGCATAAGTCAATCTAGACCAATTTGGGTAATATTCATCCAAAACATGATGTCTGATGTAGTCTTTATTCTTTCCTTGCATACCATAATAAATGGCAAGGGCTGTCGCAACAGCTCCCTTGATACCTTCTGGGTGGTCATGCGTTGGTAGTGCAGTCTTTGTTGCCAAGTCAATACACTCTTCTTTACTTTTTGCCATAAAGCCGGCTGCAGAAACTCTCATACCACTTCCATTACCATAAGAATGATAGGATGGTTGAATTTCTTTTGCCATAAGCCACTTCACAAAACGTCCTCCAAATCCTCTGAACCAATCAGCTCGCCCTCTTAATCTAAGATTTGTAGCCATATCTAAATGATGTAAAAGTGCTTCTGCACAAGCAAAAGTGCAGACGGTATCATCTGTGTAGGTATTATCAAAGCCAAGCAAATCTACTTCAGCATACACCTTTGTTCTATGATCAAATTCATAGGGTTGTCCACTAATATCGCCAATAGCTGCACTAAGCAATAGATTATTCATGATATAATTTCCTTTCTTAAATTCCAAACGAAATTCCTTTTGTTTTAATTCATTATAGCTTTGCTTGTTGTAAATATACAATACTTTTTGCAAACTTTGTACGCTAAGTTACAATTTTTCCCGCAAATACAGATAATTCGCCATCTAAAATAACGGCTGATAACAGCGTTATAAGCATAAACCAGACAAAGATTTTCTGGAGTGTCGTAGGCTGTTCTCCCAAAATACGAGCAGTCAGTCCTTTCGACTTATTTTCCTGTTCTATATACATTTCGTTTTATCATTTTGAGACTAAATTCCGATTTAGATGTTATGCTCTTCTCTATTACTTGCATCGATATACGAGCAATATTTACTGAGTAAGTTGGACAATGGCAACTCTCCTTTTTGGTAGCAGTCGTCATCGAGTTTAAGAATTCTTTTGCATAACGGCATCTTTCCTTTATACAATACGTTGAGATGTGGAATGCCATTTTTTCGTGATGCTTACCTCTGAAAAGAACAGATATTGTGTATCAATGACCTACAGAGTTAGAAGAAATATACTCTATATTATGCTTCAAGAAATCATTAATTATGTGGGGAGCAAGAATTGTGAGCTTAACATCCAATGCCGAAAAATATGAACTATGCAAAATAGCATAGGATAAACATAAAACTGCTAACGTTTTAATTATCTTTTTCATTTATTTATCGTTCACAGATTAATAGGAAGTGCTATAATATCGTATGGATAGGAAATCCGCTTTACACTATATGGCTCCATAATTCCAGGACAAGTTTCCTTTATCTGTTGATTACTAAAAATCTTAATGCCGCTGATGACAAAATTGTAATCACTATTGTTAAGTGAAGGAGTTATTTCTTTGTAAAGGATTATTGAGAAAGATTTACAAGGCTCTAAGCATTTGATGAAACAATCTTTTGTTGCACTAGGACGCCACCATTCCCCTACCATATTAGGGTCGGTTCCGATATCAAAAATGGAGAAATCACCCTTTCGCTTCATTAGATAATACTTTATGGCCTTTCGATAATCTTTACCATAGTCTTTTGGGTCATACCATATCCACAAGGTTTCGCTATTACTATTGTAAATAGTGACTATAATTTGTTGCACTTGGCAAGTATCATAGTTGACCACTATGGTATCTATTTTCGTGTCGAAAGCTAATGCAAATCGTGATGTTATCATCAATAACATTAATAGTAATCCTAATCTTTGCATGATATTTTTATTTTATGATATCTCTTCAACTGTCGTTAAAACATATACCGTTAATTTGCTAGCAAAAATAACAATTTATAATTACTTTACGCTTATTATATATATTTTTTTACAAAACAACTTTTTTCAAACTTAATAAAAAGCTATATTAAATGACTTTAAAAAAAACAAGTACCTGTGTGTAAAGTACTTGCACTTCAAATCCGACTCATTCTGCACACTTTTACACATTTTCATAGTCACGAAAAAACATGAGAGATTTTATTTGTCTAACAGATATGGGAAACTCCAACCATCAATTCCAACAGCACGGAATTCGCCATTGATAAATGAAACTTTCCAAGGATGATATGCCTTCAACAGACCTTCCATTTCAGTTCCAAGTTGCTGATTATCGCTGGGGTTAAGAACTTTTACTTCACATTCTACAAGATTCCCTTGACTATTTACGCGAGCCTTATTGATACAGAACACGATGCGCTTAGCATTTGCCAGTTCAGGGTATTGTTCAACGTGTATCGGAAATAACCTTCGTAATTCAGCATTGTCCTTAACTTTATCAAAAGAAAAACCATCTATGACGTAATTGTGATATACCTTCTTTCCGGTAACTACTCCTTTGTCAATGCTAATAATTTGTTCGTCTTCATAGTTCCGCTCAAAACCTATATGCTGATAGTTAATCACTTTACCTTTAGCCACGCGGATATTTTTCGTCAGCCAACTGCCCACAATACAATCTCCTGCAACATGCTTCTTGAACACACGAAATAAGGTGGCAGCTGGAATGCAACTGCCCATGTAATCCTTGGTATCAGAGTCAGAGTGCACAGTTCGAATGCTGTCTAGATATAGCACATTTTGCTTGATACTCCAATAGGCAGTAAATCCATCCCAGTTGGATGTCAATATGGATCGTTCTGAGGGTAACACAGCTCTTAAATCGTGGTATAACAGAGAGTCTACACATATTGGTCTGCCTAACAACTCCCAACGGGTACCATCTATATATATTATGTCACCATCTTGGCCTGTTGCATTAACGGTAATTGCCAAAATCAAATATTGAATGAATAAAAGGACTCTCTTCATAATACAAATTACGATTAATTTAAAATTTCTGTTGCAATATACTAAAAAAAAACGAACCGTCAAATAAAACTACAAAATTTCGCTTATTACGCGACGTATTTGTCTCCAATATAGCAGCCTTGGCGTCGGCTAACGGATACTGAGTATCAGTTATTTACAGAGTTATGTAAAGTACTGGCACTTTTTTTTAGACTCATTCTGCCTATTCTGCACGTTCGAAACGTGATTTTACAGCAGAACTTTTCCATCCAATGTTATTGTTCAATATTTGTTTTATACAAAATTGCTCAACATAAAATCTTACAATCATTTATCACTAACAAATTGCGTTTCTTATTTTCTGTGGTGTTATAGCCCCAAATATGACTAAAGAAGCATCTCAATTTCATACCTTCAACAAAAAAAGAATAGTTGCATTCTCCCTTTGTTTGGAACAAAGCCACATCTTTCTGTGCATCCCACATATCATTCTACTGACCATTATAACAAACTTGTATTTTGTACATGATTTTTTCACTATTATTCATGAACTAAAGGATACGATGAACCTTTGAATCCATGGATTGAATCGTTTTTGATAAGCAACTCATTATATTTGTCGTTGTATGAACTTGCATGAGAAACAGACAATTTATATTTGTTGCCACATAATCTGATATATGTTCCATGGACGACTCCTTCACTTCCTCCGTCAAAAATTCTATTTATATTGAATACGTTAGTATCTTTATGTATATAAATTTGATATTCTCCATTAGGAGTGTCAAAATCGTACATAACGTAGTGGTTATGGAGTTGGCAACTACTTGATATCTCAAAATTAACATATATAAGAAAAGGCAATATCATTGAATTAAGCAACATGGGGAATGCAAACCTTTTTAAGGGCTTCACAAGATTGAAAATACAAGATAATGCGACACCAGCAAAACAAACGAATACCGAGGTAAGAAGCATTGTCAGAGTATCCATAAAAGTTCCTGTCAGAAAATATAGCAGGACACATGCAATTACATCTGAAAAAAGTAGAATAAAAAAAAATCGTTTCATTCGATATTTGTGATAAGATACAATATAATATTTATACCGGATCATTGCGATACTATTTGTCCATTCACAACTTTGTATTTACCTGCTGGTAATGACTGTACATATTGTATAAAATTCGTTATAGAATGTCCACTACTCCATTCGAATGATTTAAGTATCCAATCCCAAGAATATGAAAAAAAATACCTAAAAATCCGTGATTCACTGGTTCAAATAAAAAATATGGAAACCTCGATCATCATATAAATGACAAATAGCTACATCCTTATCATTCTCGAAGATAAAAATCATATCAAGACTAAGACTATCAGCTTTGCCCAGTTCGTAACCGTAGTGTTTCTTTATCAAAGTACGGAAAAGGTTCACATCAAGACATTCATCAAAATAGATTTCTAGTAGACCTGGTTTTTTACATCCTCTCTTATAGTTTCTTATAAGCGAATAGTTGGAAGTTCTATTCTTTCTGAGTATTTTCTGAATCACTTCGTATTCTTCCCAAAATGATATTATTACCTTTAATCTAGAAAAAGAAAACTCTTTCAATCTATTAAGTGCGAAATCAATCTTTCTATTGAATGATATCCACTGCAGGTCATACTCAGCCCATGCAATATTTCTTCGTACTTTCCTATATATAACTTTTTGTACGAAACTATAGTCAAGTGTATTGTAATTCATAACTATTTCTTGAAAATATATAAATTCTTATCAGCTGTTCCTATTCTATGAAGCTTACCACCATTCTTGGCGAATAACTTCCAAACACCACCATTGTGTGATGTATTGTCAAAGGAATAGTATTTCCCGTTATATTCATAAACTTTCTCATTATGACTCATAAATTCACATGCTACCTTAAATCCTTTTGGGAGTATGGACTTTATGTATGAGGCTTTGCTTTTTCCACACTCTGCTTGTATTAATCTGTAACAAAACTAAAAGAATATACATACCACTTTTGTATTGATTCTTTCTTCCATCTGTTCTTTGTCTTTTGTAGTCCTGTAATATATTGTTTAACACGTTTCTTCTTGGATTCTGTATATTGATTAAATGGTAATACACAGCCTCTAACTTCCTTGATTTTTAATCTGGAGTCAAAAAGAATGAAGAAAAACACCCTATAAGGGTAATCATCATCACCAGGTCCAGGCTTATAATACTCTTTCTTTAAGTAGTCCACCAATACATTTTCCCCATCTGCAAATGTAATCTGTTTTAATTTTACATCATGCTTTTTTCCTTTCTTTGTACAATACGATATTGTAGAATCGTTTACTTGAGTATAAACACACCCGAATTCATCAAAAACATCCTCGTTATTCTGGCAATATATTTCAAGTTGCCATAGTATAATAAATGCAAGAAAACACAATACTTTTTTCATGCCATTATTACCTAAAAACTGTACCTGTTGGTGATTCCAAATAATCATATCCCAATCGTCTCATTACGTTCCATTGTCTACCATATATATAGTCCGCGTTATTGGAATGGCTATGTGGCTGTCCTTTTAAAATTGCCTTTGCATTCTCACTAATACTATCTTGTTGAATGACGTTGCCGTCCTTGTCTATTAATGTTGCGATGCCTTTACTTAAATCAAAGTCCGCATAAAGGTTTACGCCATTAGTTGATTGTACGCCTACACGATATATGCTTGGAACAGACTCCCTCTTTGCCTCGAGCATTTTAGAGTTATCGCCAAACATAGCGTATGGGCTTTGGGCAGAAACTTTTATGCATATGCTCATAAGAAAGATCATCATTGTGATAATCATTTGTGGTTCCAATGGATTAACTTTTCTCATATTCGTTATTCTTTGGCTCCGTTTTCAATATCCTTCAATGCTTTCTCCACACTCTGTTTATATTCCTCATCTGTTTGTTGGGAATAACCAGGACTATCTATTCTGATTATTAATACAATACTTTTTGCAAACTTTGCACGTAAAATTACAATTTTCCTACAAATACAAGCAAGTCTCCGTCTTAAATAACGTCAAAAAGCCGATTTTTACCTCATTCTAACATCAAAACGTTACCTTACCCTCTTTTCCCTACCTTTCGAACTAATCAATGGAGAGTCTCGTCAGCGACACACCATCGTCATATAACCTATTCCAACCAGCGTCACATATAGCATTCCACAAATCCTGCCTGTCATCACCTTGAACGGGATGAAGTTTCGGATAGTCGTAACTAAGATAGCATTTTGCCTCGATCTCGGCACCCTTGAAATCCTCATGGTCTTTGATATTGTCCCAGATACGATGCGACCTGTCATATAGTTCCCGTAGAGCGGCAGTCAACCCATCATTGAATGCGATGATGTCTGGGAGGATTTCTTTCTGATTGACAAGAACTCGTTTGTTTATCATGTCCTTTCGTAAGGACAACAAACAGTCGCAGTCTGGATAATCACATGGGGATTTGTCGTACTTCCATAGAATCTCATGTTCTATGCTTTGAATGTCGTAATCATGAATGTCAACCATAGTTTACATAATTTTTATGCAAAGAAAACAAAGACCCCTGCCAACTGGTAGCAGAGGTCAAAGAAAAATGCTAAATACTATGTAAATTATGCGATTGGGTCAGGACAGAACTCTCTTCGCTTGTATTTCTTGCAATGCTTTCCCATCCATACTTCATCAAACTGGTTCATGGCCTTTTCTACGATTTCTTGATCATCAGTTAATATGCCTGCCTCAAAGTTGCGAGTAGTTTCAGCCTTCATGCCAATTCCCGCACCCGTGAGGTTCGCACTTCCAACATACACTTCCTTGCCATCAAAGACAAGCATCTTGAAATGAACACGCGGACGGAAAACTCGCTCCAAGCGGTCATACAGCACTGGGTACTTTCAAAGTCCTCCCTAAAATTTAGGCCTGGTTCCTTGGCATGTATAAGCCTAACTTCCACACCACACCGAATGAGTTGGGCTATAAGTGCCAGGAATGGCTTCTTCTCATTGCCCACATCTAAATATAAGTCTTTAATATCAGCGGTACCTATCCAAAACATGTGCTTTACGGATTGTACCCGTGAAATCACTTCCTTGTAATGGTCGGTGTTGGAGATGTAGAATGTCGTTTCTGAAATAACCAAAGAATAAAGTTATATGCAGATTCAATGTAGTCACATGAAGCGTCTTTTATGATATAATGCACATTTTTTTTGTGATGATTACATTTACCTGCCAATTCTCTTAACATATATATTGGAAGGTGGCGCATTTTGCCATCATTAGATATCGATCTGAATGTTATAGCCCATCCATTATCAGTACACGACATCTCAATATTGTAGTCGTCAAAAACTATTTTTGCTTTATTTTTATCTTTGCCTGTGTAATTCATTTTCGCATAAATATCAGGATGAGCATTTTTTAATTTTTGAGCAACCGCACAGGCATACGGGTCTGTATGATAACCCAGAAGGGGATTGCTGCTAAAACGCGGAAGCGTTATGATGTCATGTTCAGTATTGATTGCGAAGAAATGGTGGGCATCGACCAACTTTGGGTCATCCTTGTCATCTATTGTCCACCAAAGCGCACTATTCGCAAACGCATCATAATTCAGGAAATAGTAGGCAAAACTATCTTTATTGACAGTATTCTTTTTCGTGTTGAGAATAGTCTCTATGTCCTTTTGTTTATTGAAATCTGACACAAATGAGGAAAAAACTTCTTTCAAAGCCTGTGACTCAGACTTGTATCTGAAAATCACATTCCACCGATCTTTATAACCGAAGAAACGTCTTTCACCATGTGCACACATTCCAAAATTTGTCCCTTGGTATCCGTAAGCAACGAGTATTCTCGCGCGATCCATGTCTTTTGCCCTCTTAAAGGCAGTAAAAGCTTCTGATAATTCATTGTGATTCATGCTTAAATCAAAAGCATATAGGCTTCCGTGCGTATAGCCGGAATCCTCAAGTTTATAGATGTCTGCATCCTTGACAAGATAACACTTGATGACTCGAATTACCGCTTCTGTATCACCCATCCCGGCATTCAGTTTTTCAACTGTACTATAATCTGCTATTGAACAGAGGTTATTTATCGTGGCTATGTATTTCGGTAATTGGGAAAGTCTGACATTGGAATGTATCTGCATGTCTTTTGTCAACCTCTGATTGATGGATTCAAGAAGATTTCTGCAAATACGCACATATATCTTTAATTCATCCGTGATGGTATAGCATTTCTTCTTTATGCAGTAAACAATGAGACAATATAAAAGGATCTGCTCGTCGACGGAGGCTTTGGATGTTATACAAGACTCGAAAAGATTGGTTGTCTTAGAAGAAAAAAGCCTTATACGACCGTCGGTCTCTTGCCCTTCCAAATAGAACAAATTGTCGAAGAAGTCACCAATCGTGTTGTTCTCCTTCATGATGTATACAAATGTGTCTAAAGACTGATACAGGAAACTAATGTTTTCATTCTTTGAAAACAAATCCATTCTTGTTTTTTCTGTATCATCTATCACACTATCTTCCTCGTCACTACCATCCTTCCGTGATATGAAATACTGCAGGCTGAAGATATAGTGATAGAAATTAAGGAAATAGTCATCAATCAAGGGATTGATTACTTTAGGTCTTTTCAATTTTTCTTCTTCTGGAAGTACGTCATATTCAGATTTGCGTTGTATGTAATCATTGACGGCATATGCCCAGAACAAGTCAGTCCATTCATGCTCTATGGAATGGGTAAAATAGTTTTTAATAGTTTTGAATTCATTGCGATTCTCGTCAATATAATCGAATTCGGAGTCAGCATAAACCTCTTCTAAAAATTTTATGAATTTTGCCTTCCAATTTTCGAATTCAGTTAATTGCTTGCCACGGGCATTCATCTTAACGTAAAGAGAATCGTTCAATTTGAATTTACCCATATCCAACTTGTCAAAATTGATAATCTTGGAAGAGAGCATCTTTTCCAACATTTGAGCTGCCACATGCATCTTTAGTCCATTGTATTTATTTCCAATGGCATCAAGCATATCCATCATGGCATTGACTGTTGGGTCAAGATCCCAGCTTTCAGAATACCAAGATTGCTGCTTGATCTCTTTTGACATAGCCTCATTCATTTTTTCTGGCTGGTATGACCTGAGTTTCTCGGTGAACACCGTAGAACTTCTGCGGGTCTTATAACTGAACTCACAAGCGTCCCATTTGATTTCCGCCATGATTCTTTTATACTCATTAGGATTTTCCAATCTGCATTTATTAATCAGATACCAATGTAAAAGGAATAGTGTCGTGAGCCGCTGCTGACCATCCAAGGGAAGGAATACCCCATTGTTTTCCGTTCCGTAGATAAAATCCAGTTCACATGGCTTCCCATCATCTTTTAATGCTTCAAACAAGGAATCGATAAACTCATTACGTTTTTTGCTTTGAAGATTGCTACCTTGAACATAGTCCCTTTGTATCAAGGGAATTTCTATCTTATGTCTCGTGAAGAATGTTATAAAATTGGAATTAACTTCTTCATTGGCACTTATGTTTTGATTATTTTGTTCCATATTGCATATAGATATTTTTCTTGTTAATGAAATAATGATAAGCCTCTTCTATCTTGGCAAAATATGCTTCTCTGTCATCTTTGTTCCAGAACTTCATTTCTGAAATATGATTAGAGAAGTGTTTGTTAAAAACATAATTTGTTGCTATGGGAACATAAGTTTCACCTTGCTCTTCTCTCTTTTGAAGTATCTTTCGTTTTACGTCTATGAGATTATTGCTTAAGGCGGCATTTGTATCTTTATCAACCAAAGCCAGGTTGTATAGGGTATGCATATGACCAGTGTCCATTTGGGCATGTTTGTCAAAGAACCTGTCAATTTCCTCTACGTTCTTCTGGCATTCAGCGATTTGCTCCTTAAACTTCTCTTCATCTTTCAGAATGTCACCAAGAAGATTGATGGCAGTCTGCATTTGTTCGTTTTTGCTGTATTCTGGATCGGAGCTGATGATATTAAAGGTGTTATTATACCAATCGCAAACATCCTTATACTTCACATTGTCGTCAAAATTGAGGTGCTGGGGATGAATATGTTCAAGACTTGTAACCTTTTTATCCTTATTATCCTTTATACCCTTGAAGTTCTTGAAATTAAATCTAAACCCGAGATGTTTGTTTGTAATGTGCAGATAGATATTCAACGCCTCCAGGATCTTAATGATTCTTGGATTATGAATGCCATATTGCAAATCCCGCAAATCAACAGTTATCTTCTTACCCAAGTTGTCGTCAACTTTTTCTTGTATCTCAATAAGTCTGCCAATCTCACTTTCAAGATACAGTCTGAAGGATTCTTTGTTAACTGAGCAATATTTGTTGTATATGTCTGTAATCAGCGGTATAGGATTCGAGCCTCCTTGAATTAACACATTCAAACCTATCAGGTGGTAGAATGTTTCATTCGTGTACCAGTTGTATAGAGAAATGTAAATATCTCTTATCATACTCCACAGATGGTCTACGTTTTCTGCATATTGTGAAGGCAAAACACTTGAATTGACACCTAAATAGCTGGCAATAATGTGGAAATCCCTTCTTTGAAGGTCAATGATTCGATATCCCTTTTCCTTTTGAATCTTTTCTGCCACAAACCTCAGAATAAGTTCCAAATGGTTTGCGGGCTTATAGTCTTCGGGGGTAAGCATTCCCCAGAAGAGGTCATTATGCAGTCCTTTCTCGATGTCATCCCACTCCGTTGCAATCCTGAACAAGTGTTCCCTCATGGCATTTCTGCCTTTTTCGCTGTTGTCGTCAGGATAGATGTCACTCTGGAGTATGAGCGCTTTAATGAGTTCTGTGTCAGTAAGGGCAATCTTACCGTAGTTAAGCCGAGAAAAGACCTTAATAGACGATGCTTGTCTGCTTTCTTCGCCTTCTGTATCTTTATCAAATTCATACCATATGATTCGAACATCGTTTGTGTTTTCAGAAGACAACTTAGGAACGATTGTCTTGATAACTTCTACCTTGTCGCCATCCCATTCCGCAATGGTATTATATGCATTTTTCAGATAAAACAGATCGATGTTTTCATACATGTCACTATCCTTATCTATGGCTTTGTCAAACAAGTTTGTGCGACTTTCATATTCCATAGAATAAAGATCCGCGTGGTTTCTGTCCATATTGTTCCACAGCGATTTAAAATCATCCTGGTTTAATATCAACCATAGTGTCGTAAGTCGTTGTTGACCATCAAGAAGGTCATATACAGTAACAGGATTCCCCTCCGCAATGGTTCTTTCTTCAGACAACTGTTTGTTGACTCTTACCACAACAGGTTGCAAACAATAGAACTCACCTTCCTCTTTTTTTGTTTTTGTCGCAAACTCCTGGACATCATTGAGTAATGCTTCAACGTTCTCCTTCTCCCAGCGATATCCTCTTTGATAACTTGGGATGTTAAAGCTCATTCCCAGCAATTCTTTAAATGGTCTTATTTTGAACTCCATATCTATAATATTTGATATCTAACTTAAATTGTCATAATTTATAGTTTTAAAACTATAATATTTCTCTTGCAATCCATGCACAAGCCTCTGCATCGGCAAGTGCGTGGTGATGATCCTCTAAACAGTAGCCACAAGCTGCTGCTACAGTTTGAAGTTGGTGATTTTCTAAATCAGGAAGTACTCGCCGTGAAACACAAAGGGTGTCATAGAACTCATAGTCTGGATAGTCCATCTGATACACACGAAAAACAGCCTTCAGGCAACCTTCATCGAAGGGCTTGTTATGAGCCACCAGTGGAAGGCCTTCTATCAATGGTTCTATCTGTGCCCACACTTTCGGGAATACTGGTGCATCCTCTGTATCATCCTGGCAGAGTCCATGCACCTGCGAACACCAATAGTTATAGTAGTTTGGCTCTGGTTGGATGAGAGAGTAGAACGAATCTACTATCTCACCATTTCGCACAATGACGATTCCTACAGAGCATACGCTGCTGCGCTCATTGTTAGCCGTTTCAAAATCTATAGCTGCAAAATCTTTCATACATTTTCAGTTCTCATTATAACCGTGTTCACGTGTCCCAAATTTCTTTTTATAGAGTGATTCCCTATCTATGGCGACTTTGGGCGTAACGTTAAGAGGAAGCGTTTCAAGGATTGTCCATTGGAAATTTTGGTCAGCATAGCTTATTCCTTTTTCTGCAAGCAAAGCTACAAGAAGCTTATTGTTTCCATGTCCAGTCTTTGCATATTCAGTCCATCGACCAAGAATACCGTTCTTAATACCTGGCTTCATGTTTTTATATGTAACGCCAACATACTGTTTACCAGTTTCCTTGTCTAGAATCAAATAAACACAATTCAGACTCTCAAGTTTAGACTTCCATTCTTTATCCTCAACAACTTTTTGAAGTTGTGAGAACGATAAAATAACATCTTCGTATCGTGTAAAATATGGAACATTATCACCAGTATTTACCTGTTCAATGCGCCTAACTTCTTTTGCAGACTGCCAATTTTGCATCCACGACAAAGTACCCTTTCCCCAATCTATTACAACTTTATCTTTTAGACCTTCAAAGCCCTCGACTTCTTCAAGGTTATATTCTGAAAAGCCTTCACAAGTAGGTCTCTTTGGACCATTATTTCTGTAAACACCAATAAAACGGCATTCACATCCCTCTTCTGCCAGAAAAACAACCAAATAATCAACATTCTTCATCTTACTATCAGATTGTTCACTTTGCCATTCCTTAAACAGAGCATAATCTGTGCGATAGAGTTTATATACAGAGCCATTAAATTTTTTATAAATGAAACTGTCTGGCTTCACCTCACTACTGTGACGTACAAGTTTTATTCTTGATTCATTCGCATTGTCAAATTCGGAATTTCTGTTCCAACCTTTCAGCAAATCTTGAATGCTGATAATATAATCCTTGTCCATATTAATCGATGTTTTAAGTTATTATTCAGTCTCTACCAATCATATCCCATCCTACAATATTGTTTAGAATCCAGAAAGGCATGATAACATTAGGTATTTTGAATTCATACCACTCCCAAAATTGCAGTGCGGTCTTTTGTTCCTCGTATTTGTTAATCTCCAGAGCCTCTTTGAAATCGCACAAAACAAAAGTCTTCTCTGGATTATTATGTGCATATTGCAGGAATTCATGAAAGGCAGTTTTAATTGAATTATAAAAGTCATCAGCTGTCGCTAATTCAATGGAGTGCTCTTCGCCAGTATAATCATCTGGGATATTATCAGCGCACTGAATAATGCCAAGATGTTCCTCGCCTTCTATCATTTCTTTCACTAAATAGCATAGAATATCGTTTTCTCGAAGAACTTCAGACAATTGTTGATATATAAGTTGACGACCTCTTCTTTGTGGCTTAAAATTATCTGTAAAAAGTGGCTTGCTCTTCGCTTTTGATGCTCTCTCAATCACCTCGCCACGACTAATTCCATAGGGTACATATTGGTTTGTCGGCCAGTATAAATTTTCTATTGTAAACAATTTGAATAGCGTAGGCTTAATATTCGAAAAAACTGTGCCTTCCTTGTGCATATCACCATTTCTTTCAAATTGTACGTCACAGTTATCTCCAGCAAGACTAGGTACCAAGGAATCGCTGAAATAGCGCACGAATGATGTATATCCTTTATACGACACAACATCACCAGTGAAAATTTCTTGATACTGATCGTCCTTAAATCTTGTATCTACACCAGCAAAGATTACAGGCACCATCGACCATAAGGTAGAAAGATGTAAGGGCTTGTGAAATTTCGTGTATTTGTGGTCTTTCGTCAATAGTATTATGACATCACCATCAAAAGTGAACTCACCAAAATAGGCATAGTCAAATTCACCTAAAGGATTGATGAATCTAACACGCCTGCCGTCAAGTACGGACTTTAAGTTGTTCTTGTCTGGAGACGCAACAATTTGCCTGTGATATTTTCGGCATAAATCCTGTATGCCACGAAAGCTGTATTTGCTGAAATTAAATACCATAGTTAATCCTCTTTGTATTTGTTCCACATTCTCTTAATCTTACCGGCAATCTCTTTGCGGAGCCAGTAGGGTTCAAGTACCTCCATGTCTTCACCATTCCAAAGCAGTTCTTGCTGGAAGTCAAACTCAGGACGGAGATTGAAGGTGAAAACACTGTACTCTTCGTTACGCTCAATCTCTTCCTGTGACTCGTGCATCTTCAGGTCGCGGATATAGTTGGCTTGCCCTGCTGATACTTTTAACTTAATAGGTTGAATCTCGACAGACTGTTCTGCAATGATGCCAAAACAGCCGTCAAAGAAATCCTCTGCCGACCAATCCTTTGGCATTTCAAAAGTCTCGTCTGTTGCATGAAGATATTTAATTCGGTCAAGAGAATAGATGAACGGCCCATTTTTATAATAATATGGATCTGTGCTTCGTGCCACCATATACCAACGCTGACGGAACAGCTTCACGCAATAGGGCTGTACATCAAAGTTGTTCTCCTCATCCTTCCAATAACTGTGATAGGTCATGTTCAGCACACGGTTTTCCTTCATCGCCTCAATGATGGGCTGAAGGTAGTTCTGGCCAGACGGCACGTATTCCAGAATGATGCGGTCTTTGATGCTTTGGCTGTTTGCTAAGGCATTGCTCACACAGAAAGTGTTGTATAGCCAGGAACGAAGTCCGTTTTTACTTATGTCTTCCTCGTTTTCGATATAGTAGCGGTATTCACCACGGTTCTCATTGACTATGCTGATACCGAACATATCCCAGATAACAGATCGCCAGTTGTCAAAAGTTCGTTTGGGTATATCCACGCCACGGCTGATGTCATCGCGAAGCCATAGTTCGTTCAATTTTTTGAATGAAATCTTTCTTTTGCGATAGATGGTCTCTATCACCCAGACGTATTTGGTTATCAGACTTTGTCCTCTGTCGTTGTCCATATTTCTTTGTTTTTTCCGCAAAAGTACACGAGGGCTATGCCAAATCGTGGCAGAGGTTTAGGGAAAATGAGATTTAGGCCTCTTTAATTTAATACTTGGTTGTTCTGCAATTGTGCAAGCGGCACTTGCACAAATTCGCCATCAACTGTGTGCGACGAAACATATTGCTTAACGTCATGGTTTCTGCAACAAAGATACTGAGATAATGCTGAACCACCAAATAAACATGTAAAATATCGTACATTATACGACTTTTTTGTCTCCAAAACGACAAAAGGCCTCGCGGGAACACAAAAAAGACCTGCCCGAACGGACAGGTCCCTTTATTTATATTGGAGAGTTTAATTACTCTTCTACGGCAGCCTGCGCGGCGGCTAACGAATACTGATTATCAGCACATTACGGCGAATCTGGGAAACATTTGGGAAACATTATGAGCATGAACTGCACATTCTGCACCCGATTTCCTCAAAATATTCGACCATTTTTGTCACTTCGACTACTTTTTTTCGATATTTTAGTTGTTAAACACTAACTGTTAGATCACAGATTGCATTACGACTTTTCAGCACGTTCTGCAAATTTTGCTTGTAAAATTAATAATTTCTCATGACATTACGGTCGTTTTGCACGTTTTTCTTGCAGAATGTGTTTGTTTTTAATATAAATTAAGGGGGAAAAAACATCCCAACAGAAACCACTTAAGGAAATTTTTATTATATTTACGGAGAAATAGAAAAAATATACATTACAAACTCTAACCTATAATACTTATTTCTATGATTCTAATGATTATTGAGTTGCTGGTGGTACTACTGGCGCTCTATGTAGGATCCCGATACGGAAGTCTGGC
>OCTW011591187.1_pt1 | contig 16147 bp, 13 predicted proteins | sample 1539671 | NCBI WGS metagenome assembly OCTW01 (sample SAMN02144230, study PRJEB22623) | gut metagenome | biome: sheep rumen | host: Ovis aries | place: New Zealand
GTATACATACATTTCGTCATATTCCTCCGATATATCATCGCTAAACTTAAATAATTCTTCCGACCAGTCTTCTCTTTTTACGATGGCATAATTAACAGAAAAATTTGCAATTATTGCATATTCTGTGTAATCCGGATCATACTTACTGAGGTTTAACGGCTTTTATATAATCATATCTATCAAGTTCGTCTGTTCCCATCGCTTTACCTGCAATCTCCGGAAGAAAAACGAATTCATTTTTATCGCTCTTACCATCTAAGACATTCGAAAGTCTTATCTCCATACATATTAGTTCTCCTCCCTTTCTCTCGCTAAATATAATAGTTCCATCGTCATTTGTCTCGTCTCCTCTTTTTTATGAACGTTCCTTAATAGCATCCAGAAAAAGTATTGTCTCAATAGCAGGGGTTCTTGAAGCGTATGTCGCATTTTCAATCCCTTTACCCTTCGTATCTAAGAAGCGTTCCCACATCTTATTGTAATCATCAAATCCATATTGATTATCATCAAGGATTACATATTCTTCAACATCAGGATGTTCTTTTAAGTAATCATTAATTCCCTCCTCTCTCTGACTTCCCCATCTTTCTTTGGTTTTTCCTAGTACTTCTATGTCGTATTTCTTAAGCGCCTCAACAAGATAAATGAAGTCTTCGTCATCCGGTCTCATATTTTTCCATGTGGTTGTAAGTACAACTCCGTCAGCTCTATTTTGTCTCATCGCGTGACTTAGAAGCGATATCCTTGATTCCTCAACCCCATAGTATTTGGCGGATGGAGTTCTAACACACGACGTCCTTGTATTAAGTACACCATCAACATCTAGAAATACAACAAAACTCATACGCTTTTCCTCCTCGTGAATATCAGACTCATATTTTTCTTTACACATATATTATGTTAATCTCTTTCCTCAACATTCTGAGGAAAAGATATTTTGACAATACTATCTTTTATTAACAGAAGAATAGAACTCTTCCCCTGTATCTAAACAAAGCGCCGCCAATCTTCCTCCGGGTGCAAATGCTCCGCAATCGATTACTATATTATTATTGTTTCTATATATGAATCCGGGATTAGGATTGTCGTCTATTACCTGCGTCGGAGTGTGTCCTGTCACAATATATGTGTCGTCTGAATGCTTTATATTATAATCAGGTCGCATCCATAATAACTCATGTAGCGAATAATCCTCTATTTCCTTTTTGGGAGAGTAGTTACCAAGTCCCGCATGTACCAGTAGATAATCTTTATTATTAACCGTTACTTCTTCATAAATTCGAAAATCCTTAATAAAGTCTATGATATCCTGTCTTTCTTCAGTCTTCAATTTTCGGAACTCTTCAATAGTTGGTTGACTTCCGTTATAATCCCATATTATCAAATTCTCCAGCATCTTATCATCTAGCTCTGCAATAGATGTGTCTGTTATTTCTTTCATGAGAAAATCAAAACATTCTATTGCCATAAGTTCATGATTACCTACTAAACAAATTACATTAGGCATTTCCATAAGCTTCTTAAGTGTCTTAATAGGATTAGGTCCACGATCTACCACATCTCCCAACACATAAAGCGTATCATTTTCATTAAATTCTATTATATCAAGTAGTTCCATGAACATATCGTATTGTCCATGAATATCTGACATTACATACGTAGCCATTATCAGTTCCTCCCATTCAAGAAAGAATACCTTCTACATTATCTATTATACCTCATGCACCTAATTTATCTGCATTAAAGCCACTCCCCATTGTAATACTTAAACCCACAAGCTATATCATGACGACTACAATAATCCATTATCCAAGCCTTCGCAAAACGTAAATCTCTTGTTTATTATCGGATTGTGATCCGAATTCGTATTCAACATATAAAGTATCTATATAGGGTGGTTCCCATAAACTTCGTTTTAAGCATGTCTCTAACATAATTTGCTCCTTACACTAATCATTCAAAATATTCGTATCAATATAGCTAATTGCCTCATCAAGAGATTGCTTACCACGAAGTACACCAAAGATCGGAGGTGCTAACCTATCTAATAGCTCTGGGCAATATGCCGTCATATAATCAAGCGTCTCTACCGGTGCAAGTTCCATAATGTCATAGTTTAATATTGTCGTAATTGTAATATCATAACAACCATCAGTAGTCATATATAATCGAGGCGTATATAGAATAGTGGCTTCATATAAACCACTAGGGGCTTGACACCTAAGAAATACGTTGGCATTAATGTAATTAATAAGCCATATTAAGTCATCACGCTTGTTGCTCTTCTTACAAATCTCTGCACCATTTTTATTATAATACATTCTGACCTCTGCATATCCATCAAGATAGAACCATATACATGACTCCACATAGCCTCCCGGAGATGCAGGTGAACGATACATCATTGTATATCTCTGACACCCCATATCAATATCTTTTTGATGTGGTATATTATGTAGCTTAAGATAAGCATCCATTTTTATAATTGCTTCCGTTCTACTCATGTGCATCCCCTCCTATTCAAACTCCTCAATGTCATGATTATCACCTCTCTTCGTAAATAAAAAATCTCCATAACATAGGTTTTATGTTATACCTATATTATGGAGATTGATTTACTCAATAAATTGAGGAAATAAGACTATCATGAGTCCCATCACCATAAAGTTTAATTTTTCTCATGTTGTGACCTCCTATACTCGTTAACTAATTATTTCATTGTTTTTGATCTTCTAGTTATTAGAACATTGACATTATTAAACATCTGTTCCATTGTATCTTTGTCTTTTTTAAATATAGAAAAGTCCTCTCTTTTTTTTTCGAAGTATTCTTCCTTTCTAATAGTTTCTTTACCTTTTAGTTTATCACCTTCCTCTACTAATTTACTATTTACAATATCAATAGGCTTATATTTCTTCTCATTATTATTTTTAACTTCGTGAACAAAATCATTAAAGCAGAAAAAGTCAACATACTTTTCAAAGCTCCCAAAATGGCCAAACCATTGCTTTGCTTTTTCTTTATCGGCTTCTTCATTCAAATCAAACCATTTTTTCAGCCTTATTTTGTTCCATTTATCGGAATACTCTTCTTTATGATAATACAAAAATATTTCTAACAATGTTAAGTCAACTCTATCTTCTATAGGATAATTATTATATTGTCTCCCTTTATATTTTCCATTTTCAAAAGGATTTGTTCCTCCTCTTGCTGTGTTATAATTGGCAAAAAATCTCCCTTTCAACATATCTGTTGGCCACAGGAAAGATCCACCAAGGGTTCTAGACTCTATCATCCATTTGCATACTTTATTAACCGAATCCTCCTTGCCTATTTTTTCTTCTTTGCATTTTTCCAAGTATATATAATATGGATATTTATGTTTTTGGTCTGTTGACGGTCTCGAAAAGCCAAATTGATCAGACTTCAAATAAAATTGTAATTCCCCTTTGTTATCAGTCACTTCTATTCCAAATGGCTTCTCTTCACACGGTTCATAATGATATAATTCTTCTTGTTCTGGCTTATATACATCTTCTTGTTCATTAAGAAATGCAGCAAGATCCTTATAAAACTCAAAACAATTGCCGTCTGGATCTTGATACGGTCCAACATGGATTCCCCTTTCAATATTCCACTCTTTACGCTCTGTTTGACTCTCTATTTCTTTCGTATTTTTATCAAATAATAGTTTCAAAAACTCTATATAATCATCTTTCAAATCCTTTCCATCTTTGTTTAAAATATAGCTCTGTAATTCATTATTCCCCATACACTTCCTCCATCCTCTTAAGCTCTTCTCTTATATCACTTCTTACTTCTTCATCCAGAATCTCGAATCTATCGCCATATTGCATCGCCCAGTGAGTAATCATAAACGGAGACGTCTTAACTCTTACAATTTCATAGCCGTCTTCACATTTCTTATTCGTAAGCTCCCACTCATTACCGAACCACTCCTGAAATGCTGTATATCTAACTTCATCAGACTTTGATACCTTGATTAACATTTCCCTTGGTTCGTCGAATCCCATATTGATATGCTCTGCCATATACTTCTCAGGATTCCAATTATCATTAAATATAGGTAAGTCCTTAAAATGGCATATTTCCATCGGAAGCCTATTTCCATCATCATCAACAAGAATCTCTATATCCGACATAAGGTCAACTCTTATATGCCAAGGTCTCTTATCTCCTTTCTTAAGTCCGATACAATAATAATTATCATGGTACACCACAAGATGATATGGACTCATAACATGCTTATAATCATACCGTTTTACAACACCGTGGTTGGCACCATAACAGTTAAAAGAGAACCTAATCTGACCTGTAGTATTAATAACATCCTGTATTATCTGAAGCTTCTCAGATAGCCCTTCCCTAATATTATCTTTTCCGGTATCGAATCTGGAATGAATCCCCTTAGGATTAAACGCTATGCTATCATTTTTCCAAAATGGGCTTCTATAATGCATACTCGTCTTATCCAAAAGCTTACGTATAATATCACATTTCTCTTCTTCCGAAACTATATCCGTAAATGAAATAATCTGTATTAACTTATCTAATGTGTCGTAATCAAAGGTATGCTCATAGTAAAAGTCTGTAATATTAGGAGCCTTCTGTCCCTTTTTCTTATTAAGCTTCTTGTCAAGATTATCTTCTTTATAGCCTTTATACTTTATAGTATATTCTTCATCGTTATCACCGGTATAGTGAATCGGATCCAGTTCAGATAATATCTCATCCATTAGCTTCGTTATCTTACGGTCATCTTCTATTTTCGTGTTATTATTGTATTTCAGGATGCGATACTCCTTAAGCGTCCCCGCAATCTCACCCTTGGAAATGGGATGCTTTTCATCAGTAATCTTTTGTAATAAATCTAAGATTTGTAAGGTACGCCTTGCATCGCTATAAGCACCTAGGTCTTTTGCTTGTTTTTTCTTTTCTATTTCCCTTGTTAAAAAACTATTTTCGGATTCGTCATATTCAACATCATCAGAAGTCAAGTATCTATCAAGCATCTCTGGCTTTTCATCTATTGAATGTGCTTCGTAAAATGTAGCCTCTCTGTACTTACTAAGTTCCTTTTTCATTTCACCATCGATATAAGCGGTGGCGTAAGTAAGAAATGTACCATATCCGCTCTTATAATTCCTAACAGCATCTATCATTCCAATAGAGCCCACTTGAATTAGTTCTTCGTACACTTCACTATTTCTATCAATAGACGAAGCAACCAGCAAGCGATTGGCACAAAACTCTACGTATTTCAGATAATTATAATAGAATTCATTCCAAGCATCATTATCGCCCTCTTTAATTCTTGATATTAGCTCTTCTACATATTCTTCCGAGAAAAATTCGTTACTCATGAGCTATTCCTCCCCGTAGTTTATTATCCTCAGGTTTTTGAAGATTCATTATTATTGTACCATACTATCCTCTATATTATTAAACAGAACTTTCCTGTATTATGTTAATTTCAAGCTTCTATGCGCAGAATCCAAGCTTCTTAGTATTAGCATTTTGATCCTCATTATATACCGGTACATCACATTCTTTAATGGTTGTAATCATTTCCGTAGTGATGTCAGACTTCTTTAGCTTGTATACCCTCTCTGCTATATTCATCTCTGCTTCTTCTAGAAGCTTTCTTACATAACGACCATTGCCGAAGTCATTATTCTTTCGTGCTGCTTCAACATTTTCACGAATCTTTGCCATTGCAGAATCAGTGATAGTCATGTTCTTCTTATCAACCATAAGCCTTGTGATATCACAGAGCTCATCCACAGTATAATCTTCGAAGTTCACATGAAATGCTATTCGAGATGACATTCCCGGATTCCTCTCGAGGAATTCCTTCATAGGCTTGGGATAGCCTGCGAATATTACTATTACATCATCTCTGTGATTCTCCATCTCTTGTACAATAGTGTTAATCGCTTCATCACCGTAGCTGTTATTCCATCCATCACAAAGTGAATACGCTTCATCGATAAATAACACGCCACCCTTTGCTTCTTTGAATCTCTTTCTTACAAGTGGTGCTGTATGACCGACAGCTTGACCGATAAGATCAGCTCTGCCAACTTCGACAAAGTTGCCGGTTGGAAGGACACCTTCTTCCTTCAGTATTTCTGCAAATAATCTTGCAACACTAGTCTTTGCTGTGCCCGGATTACCTGTAAATACCATGTGATAAGATGCATCTTCTTTAGATAGTCCTCTTTCCACACATATCTTCTTAAGCTTAAGATTAGCTATCGCTTTATGGATAACCTCCTTCGCGGATGTAAGACCTACCATATCCTTTAATTCCTTCTTAGGATCTTTAACTTCTCTTCTTGCCTCATCAAGATTTCTTATATCATCCTTTATAAGCATGAATAACTCTTTCTTCCTAATCTCGCTCGCGTCATCTTTTTCTGCGAGAGCTCTAACAGATTGATTCATAATCGCTTCTTCAAGAATGTTTCTTACATATCTTCCATTTCCAAAGTCATCTATATGCTGTGCTTTCTCAAAGATATATCTTGCTTCCTTTATTGCCGGTTCAGTCGCAGTGAATCCCTTATCCTTAACCATAAGCTTGAATATATCCGTTAACTCATCAGCATTATAATCAGGGAAATCTACCCAATGTGGAATACGGCTTTTTAGTCCCTCATTTTGCTTAACAAATTCCTTCATCCTTTCGTTATATCCGGCAAGAACGACAATTACTTCATCCCTATGCTCTTCCATTTCCTGAATAAGAACAGTTGTAGCCGTGTCTGATTGTAATGAATATGCTTCATCTATAAATAGTACTCCACCTTTCGCTGACTTAAAAGAATCTCTTATTCTTTCGACACAACCTAATCCGTCAAGGTCCATTCCTCCGCATGATACAAATGCTCCGCTTTTCAGAATCCCCTTTTCTTTCGCAATTCCTGCGAAGAGTCTTGCAACCGTAGTCTTAGCACTGCCGGGATTTCCTGCAAATATCATATGCATACAATTAGATTTATAGCTACTTCCCACTCTATTTCGTCTTTCTTTTTCTGCAATATCAGACAAAACTATTTTCCCGATGTGTTCTTTAACTTTTTCAAGACCAATAAGTGTTTCAAGTCTTTCCTCCGAAGACTCTACATTTTCATCTCTATCAAGCATAAAGTCATCATCAATATTATAATCATATGCACTGTAAATGTTCTTGTTAAGACACCAAGGCTCGAACTTTTCATACGCTTCCATAACATCTGTCTGCGTGAACTTTTCACCGGAAAATTCCTTCATGAATTCTTTCGCTTGATTAGCATACTCCGAATACTCAGATTTCTCAATCAGGTTCTTCATATATTTTGTTGCCGACTTCCTGTCACCTGTTCCTTCTCTTAGCATTACAGGTATAACATATTTCTTAATGTTAGGAAGAAGTCTATATGCAAAACCGGGCTTATCCATATTGTAAGTAAATATAAAGAGACAATCCTTTCGATGCTTTTTTACGAGCTTTTCTATGTATTTTGATAAAAGCTCATACTCTAAAGAGTCATGTCCGAATTTCTCAGACAAGTCAATCACTACTGCACCACCATAATTATTCTCTATAATGCTTTCGAGGAAGCTATACTTATAAGCATCTGGTCTCATCTGACTAATTATTCCCATTCGAAGGCTGCTAATTCTATTTGCTTCTATAAGCTTCTGGACTAGTGTTTCGGTCATATTACTTGCTGCTTCTACACTTCTCGTTGATATTACGTAGTGAACCATATTGCCTACATTTCCGTCTTCATTCTTATGCCCCTCTATATTCGAAAGTTCTTTCTTAAATGATTCACTAAGCATTGAATCGTCAATCTTCTTATTTGTATCAATTATACTTTCTCGAAAGTTGACTATCCATTCATATTTATCTTTATCACCGAATGTGAATCCATCATATTCAAACATTTCCAGGTTTGCCGCCTTAGCATTTTGAAGCCGAGTACCATAGTTGTAATTTCTCCTAGCCGCTTCATTAACACAATTATAATAATCATACATAGTTATCTCTTTTGTCTTACAATAAAGCTTCGCCGTTTTTGATATATCTTTTATCCTGTCAATAATATAATCATATGCCTTATCAAAACTATATTTCTTCTCATTATATGAAAAAATCGCATATATAATATTTTTGTCTTCCCTATAAAATATAGTGTTTATATCATTTGCAAATGTCTGAAACATATACCCATTTATTCGATTCTGATAATTATCATATCCATACCTTTTACAAGTTTCATTTACTGCTTCAGAAAAAATTTCAATCTCTGTCTTGATTAATAAATTATAGTATCTCATACGGCTTATCTCCTTCACTCATAAATGCGTTTATAATATGCTGTTTAATCATAGTATTTTATCTACTATTCCATACTTAACAGCATCATTAGCCTTCATCCAATAATCTCTGTCTGTATCTTTTTCAACCTGCTTAATAGGTTTGCCGCAATTATCGGATAATATCTTATTAAGAACCTTTTTGCACTCACGGATGTGTTCGGATGCAATCAGTATCTCAGACACTTGACCTTCATAGCCACCGGACGGCTGGTGAATCATAACTTCGGAATGTGGCAATATGCACCTCTTTCCTTTCGCTCCATTTGACAAAAGGACTGCTCCCATACTAGCTGCACGTCCTATACATATAGTTGCAACATCTGACTTTACATAATTCATTGTGTCAAGTATCGCAAGACCGGCACTCACGGATCCTCCCGGACTATTAATGTAAATATAAATATCTTCATTGTTTTCAGAATCAAGTTGCAGAAGCTGTGCTGTTATTAGCGCAGACATCTCATCATTTATCTCCCCAACCAGATGAATGATTCTGCTTTCAAGATTTTTACTAAAAATGTCCATGCTCTTTCCTGATGATTCATGAATAATTGGATTTATAATCATAACATGTTCTCCTTTCTAGTCTAAAAAATCCCATAACATAGGCGTTTTTCGTTTACACCTATATTATGGGAATTCTTTTACTCAATATTATGAAGAAAGAAAAATCAAACCTAAGATTTTTATAAAGACATAATTCTTTCATCAATAGTTTCCATCAATTCACCTCTATGAGTCGGTACTTTTATCTGTGTTCCTAATATACCTGGCATCTTTATTTCCTTCAAGATTTCGAATCGTTCAATTTTGTACTTACCATCGTTTTTCTTATAAGTTATGTTTGCTCATCTGTCAATACTGGTTTCATCCGTCAAAAAATCCATAAGCCCAAGCCTCAGAATTCCTTTATCATCCGTCCAGCTTTTGCCATATGATTTTGAAATCACCATCTTTTTAAAAGAATCGTCGATTGAAAGCAGCGATTTTAACTCCGCTTTGGCTTTCTCTTCGTTATCCATATTAAGAGCACACTGAATATAATATTTTTTACTTCCTCTACGCGCTATAAAATCGACTTCAAGGTTTTTTTGAACACGTCTGTCTTCCTGATTCCTCTCCACAATTTCAACATTACCCACGTCAACAGCAAAGCCCCTGCATATCAGTTCGTTGTATATGATGTTTTCCATGATATGCGTTTCTTCCTGTTGTCTGAGCCCAAGCCTTACATTTCTAAGCCCGACATCGGCAGCATAGTATTTGGAGGGATACTCAAAATATTTTTTCCCCTTGATATCATATCTTTCCACCTTTGAAAACAGAAAACTGTCCGTAAGATAAGAAAGGTAACTGCTGATTGTCTCTGGGTCCGTTTTGATCCCTTTAACTGAACCCACTGCCCTGGAAATCTTGCTTGCATTCGTGAGAGATCCAACGGATGAACACAAACTGCTTGTTAGTTCCCTTAACACCCCAGGCAAACGGATATCATAACGCTCTTCAATATCCTTAAAGTATATTTCCTCAAAAAGCTCCGCAAGATAGTTATACTTCTTCTCATCTGTATCCAGACTCAATAAATACGGCATCCCCCGAACATAAGATACTCATCATAAGCCTCATGTTTTTCAAGTCTAGAAAAATCAAGGAATTCACTGAACGTCAAAGGATAAATGTGGACATTGTCTCCCCTGCCTCTGAACTCAGTTGAAACGTCCTTTGATAGAAGCTTAGAATTGCTTCCAGTCACATATACATCGATATTCTTCATGTGCAGAAACCCGTTAAGGACGCTATACAGCTGGACTGGTTCATCACGATTTCGCAGTTCCTCTTTAGAAATCGCGTACTGTATTTCATCTAGAAACAAATAGTATTTATCATCGGTTCTGTTGCATTTTTCTCTTATAAATCCAGACATCTCATACGGGTCACGATATTTTTCATTTTCGTCAATATCCAGCGCGATTTCAAGAATATGATCCGGCCTTACACCATTTTCAATCAGATGAGCCTTAAACAGGTCAAAAAGGACAGTACTTTTTCCACATCTTCTAAGGCCTGTAATTACTTTAATTCGGCCATTCCACTGCTTATCAGCTAATATCCGAACATACTTCTCTCGATTATATATCATGTTTATTCCTCCGGCTTTGCTCGTATTGTCGACCAACTTCCGATTTGATTATACGTTAAACCAACTCCAAATTCAATCGTAAATACAACTAACTTCCGAATAAAGTTCTATGTTGCTCCAATTAGAGAGAAGAACCACCGTCTCCACATGCCCCGTTCCCGGGAACATGTCTACGCAGCATATTCTTCTCACTTCATAGCCGCTTGACTGTAACGTCACAAGGTCTCTTGCAAGACTTGTGGGCTTGCAGGAAATGTATATCATATTCTCCACACCGTAATCAATTATCTTACGAAGTGCCTTGGGGTTAATTCCGTCCCTTGGGGGATCTAAGATAATATAATCCGGCTTGTCTTCAATATCGTCTAGTACCTTAAGCACATCCCCTGCTATAAATTCACAATTAACAAGTCCGTTCTCTTTCGCATTTTCTATAGCAGCATCTACTGCTTCTTCTACAATCTCTACGCCAACAACCTTGTCTGCTACGCTCGCCATAATCTGCGCAATGGTTCCGGTTCCTGAATACAGGTCATATAGCACCGCACCCTTAAGCTTATCAAGACTACCACCTAGAGAATCCTTGATGAATTCTCGCGCCTTACTATACAGAAGCTCAGCCCCAAGTGAATTGGTCTGGAAGAACGAGAAAGGCGTTATCTTAAATGTTAATCCCAGAATCTCTTCTACTATGTAAGACTTTCCATATAATATAGTTGTGCCTTTATCCTTTACAACATCAGCTACATCATCATTTCTTGTATGAAGGATTCCCACAATCTTACCGGTCAAATCAAGAGTCAGCAACGTGTCCTTATAATCGGACAGCATTTCTCCCTCGTCTCCCAAAGGCTTTGTCCCGTTCCCCAGAAAATCCGATTCCCCATCACCACACCTGTAGTCACTACTTGTCACAAGACAAATAAGAATCTCTCCACTCTTAGATGCTTTTCTAACCAGGAGATGACGAAGGTATCCTTCGTGCCTTACCTTATGATAATAAGTCATTCCACGACTAGAGAAGAAGTCAAGTGTAGTCTTAAGAATAAGTCGATAATCCTCATCAACTATTCTGCAATCATCTACAGTTACAACATCATAGAAGCTTCCTCTCTTATGCATCCCAAGCGTAAGAGGACCATCCTTAATCTCATCTCCAAAGGAATACTCCATCTTGTTACGATAACCAAATTGCTTAGGACTTCTTATAACTCCTTCGAAGAGTTCATCAAATCTATCCTCTCCCACAACTGGACTAAGAAGCGACCGAACCTGTCTACTCTTAAGCTCAATCTGATCTTCATAGCCTAGACTCTGATACGAACATCCTCCACATACTTCGAAATGCTTACATATTCCATCTAACCTTTCATTATTTGCCCGCTTTAGTACATTTACAAGATTACCCTGTACCTTGCCGGTTCTCTTCTTAGTAATTCGAAATTCAACCATCTGTCCCACAAGACAATTCTTAACAGTGGCAATCTCACCGACGCCTTCTGCCGAGGATTCTCCTTCTACCTCTACTATCCTTACCTTGCCCTTATTAGGAAATGCCAGATCTTCTACTATACCTTTACATAGTTGTCCTTTTTTCACGCCATACACCTACCACTTAATTCTTTCAGTATCAACTATAACAGACATCATATAAGAAAAAAGCAACATACGAAAAATTCGTATGTTGCTATAATTAACAACCTAAATGAAGCGATTTATTTAGCGTCCTTAGCTTCTTCCTTAGCTGGAGCTACATCTTCCTCATCATCATCAAATAACTCGTCGTCATCATCATAGAATTCATCATCAATATCATCCATGAATTCATCTTCATACTCTGGCTTAAAGTACTTAATCAATGCGTATACGACACCACAGATAGCAGCACATACAAGAGCGAAAACTAAGAATTTCTTAAATCCACCTTTTTTCTTCTTCTCAACTACTACAACATCATCGTCTTTAAGGTTCTTGAGAGCCTCAACAGCCGACAAGTTGGAAATTGAATCTGTTAATCCTTTTAACTTATCAACATTCAAATAATCTGTTAAATCTTCTTTACTAATCATATCAAACTTCATAATTCTACCTCTCCTTTTTTTATTTTGACCTAAAAGTCATTTCAATCTTTTTAAATTATAACATATTTATTTTTATTAAGGAACACTAAATTTTGACAAGCTTTGCAAAGCTTGCAAACATTTTCTTCCTGCCAGCAGTATCAAAATCAACTGTGACCTCATAATCCCTTCCCCCATCGTTAATTAATGTCACTTCTCCTTCGCCGAACTTCATATGCTTTACTCTGTCACCAACTGCATAGTCTAGAGGCGCCTTATTAATTTTACTTCCAAAATTCTTTACCTTATACTTCTTGGCACTCACAGGTTCCTTCTTAACACGGTAGAAATCAGATACATTAGTAGACACGTCACTTTCTCTTGGCTTAGGTTCCCACACATTTCCATTAAGAAGGTCTTGTGGTATCTCCTTTACAAAACGTGATATGGCATTGTAACTAACCTGTCCTCTTGTAAATCTCTGAGCACATGATAGAAGTGTCAATCTCTCCATCGCTCTGGTAATTGCCACATAACACAGTCGCCTCTCTTCTTCAATCTCGCTTTCTTCATCAGGGCTTCCAAGACTCCTTCCACTAGGAAATAGATTTTCTTCCATTCCGGCTATATATACATTCGGAAATTCAAGTCCTTTTGCAGAATGCATAGTCATTAGAACAACAACATCATTTTCATCTTCTAAATTATCAATATCAGCAACTAATGAAACCTCAGAAAGGAAGGCGTCAAGACTGATTTCCTCCTCATTTGCTCTGGCATTTTCTTCATATAAATACACCTTGGATACTAATTCATCAATATTATCTATTCTGTCCCTCGCCTCTTCAGTTCCTTCTGATTTGAGATTCTCAACATATTCTGTATCTTCTATTATCTTCTCAATCAATTCTGACACAAGAGAAGTCTTAGAAAACTCTGACAATTTCTCAAGATAGTCAAAGAACTTAAGAACCTTCGCTGATGCCGCCTTAGATAAAGTACCTATCTCATCACAGATTCCCATAGCCTCTCTAAACGTCATATTGTTGGCATAGGCATAGTCACTGATTCTGCTAATTGTTGTGGCACCAATCCCTCTTTTCGGAACATTTATTATTCTTGTTATTGCCATATCGTCATATGGATTACTAACAACTTTGAGATATGACACAATGTCCTTAATCTCTTTTCTCGAATAGAAATTGGTTCCGCCAATAATCTTATAGGGGATAGTTTCTGCAATTAATCTCTCTTCAATTAGTCTGGATTGCGCATTCGTTCTATATAGAATCGCCGACTGACCATAGGAATATATTGAAAGCCTCGCCATCTTATCTATATCGCTTGCAATTTTATCAGCTTCCTCATAGGACGTATCGCATCTTATGAAATTGACAATATCTCCTTCCTGCTTACTTGTTCTTAAGGTCTTTTTTTTACGCATAGTATTATTCTTAATTACGGCATTAGCCACATCAAGGATATTCGGTGTTGATCTGTAGTTTTCTTCAAGCTTAATTACCGTGGTTTCCGGATAATTGTTCTCAAAATTCAAGATGTTATATATGTTGGCACCCCTGAATTTATAAATAGACTGATCATCATCTCCAACTACGCATAGATTCTTATTACGCTTTGCCAAATGTTTGATTAATTCAAACTGTGCAGTATTAGTATCCTGATATTCATCAACCATAATGTACTTAAATCTCTCATGATAATTACTAAGAACCTCTGGACACTTTGAGAATAATTCTACAGTCTTCATTATCAAATCATCAAAATCAAGGGCGTTATTATCACGAAGCATCACCTGATACTCCCTGTAAATCCTGGCAACTGTATCATCCCCAGCCTTGTTATGAACGTCAAGGAGTGCCTTCTCCGGATTAATCAGTTCATTCTTATAGGAAGATATAACATTAAGACACATGCGCTCAGCATATCTCTTAGGATCGATATTAAGCCTGTTCAACACTTCCTTAATAAGCTTCTTAGAATCATCTGTATCATATATTGTAAAACTTGTATCATAACCAATCCTGTCTATATATCTTCTTAGTATTCTTACACAGGTGGAGTGGAACGTTGCAACCCATATGGCATTTGAGCCATGTCCAACAATATTATTAATTCTTTCACGCATTTCATTTGCCGCTTTGTTGGTAAATGTTATTGCCATAATATTATATGGCTCGACATGCTTTTCTTCTATTAGATACGCAGTCCTATATGTTAGCACTCTTGTCTTGCCACTTCCTGCGCCAGCAAGAATAAGCACAGGTCCTTCTGTGGTAGTAACACCTAATTTCTGATTATCATTAAGCATTGATAAATCCATCTTAACTTCATCCTCTCTTTTTCATCAGGTAGAATTCTTTCTATAATAATATGCCACATCATGGTCCACTCTTCAACAACAATCTTGCTATGTTAAATGTGCAATAAAATACATAGTCTAAATTATGCAAACTGCTATTTTGGAAACTCATTATTGATTTTTGAGTTTCCAGGTCCTATAATTAAAGCATAAAGTTTCGTGGTTTTTTTAAGAAGAAAGGGGTAAAAATGAAAAAGTTTAAAAAGGTAGTAGCAATTTCAATGGCAATGGCAATGCTTTTCGGAAGCACAGCTTTTGCAAAAACAACTGAAGGTAACCAGGTTATGGATGCCGACATAGCAGCGGCTACTGAAGGTGAAAATGTAACAGAAGAAGCTTTATCTGGAATTGCTGCAACAGCAAACGTAGCTGCAGATGCGGACGAGAGAACAAAGCAAATCGCTTCTGCTGCAAAGGATGTTATTTCAGGCGAGCAAAAGACTTATACTAACTCAGCAGAGTTATCAAGACTTACAATGTTAGGATACTATAGTTTCCAACAGGATGGACCTATCTCTATCACAAAGGGAACACTTAATTACAACAATTGGTTAAGACAGAAGAAAGATGTATATCTTGTATGTCTATCAGGAACAGATATGGATGCAAAGAACCAGACAACAGGATGGTTTACAGATCTTCTATCAGGTTTTGAATTTGACAACAAGTATGTAAGAAACGTTAAGAAGGTTATATCAGAGAACATTCCTGCAGGTTCAAACATTATCGTAACAGGTCACTCACTTGGCGGTATGGTTGCACAACAGGTTGTATCTGACAGCACACTTAAGTCAAACTACAACTTCCTTAACACAGTAACTTTTGGTTCACCATTAATCAACGGTTTCAAGCGTGAAGGAACAGTTCAAAGATTAGGCGACAAGAGTGATGTAGTACCATTCTTAAGTGTATCTACATTCTTAAACATCTTCTGGCAGACACTTGGTCTTAACAAGGAAGATGGTGGTTACAGAATGGTTGACTTCCAGTTCCATGCTCATAACGAAAGTTATAACAGAACAGATGTATGGGGTGCTTATGATGTAACAGGTGTTAAGAACGGCAGCAAGACTCTTGCACTTGACTTCTCAACAACACAATTCTTCCATTCACCTGTAATCGTAACTGAGTAATCTAGAAATAACTTAGACCACATCGCAAGATGTGGTCTTTTTT
>OCTW011483625.1_pt1 | contig 16142 bp, 13 predicted proteins | sample 1539671 | NCBI WGS metagenome assembly OCTW01 (sample SAMN02144230, study PRJEB22623) | gut metagenome | biome: sheep rumen | host: Ovis aries | place: New Zealand
GACCGCAAGTCCGCGATTGTGAAGAAAACGGTACAATGCCAGAAAATTCGCGGTCTGCTGCGTCTGCACGGTCATCAGCCGGGCGGCCTGTGCCGCATAAGGCGCCGGAACCGCACCGGAAACGCCGCTTTGATGTGCGGCGTCCACGATCATGGGCAGCACATGCCGGCGGGAAGCCAGCCGAAAAATGCCCGCCCAATCGGCGGAAGCCGCATCTTCGGGAAGGTCAGCTTTGGTTCCTGCCGCGGCATTCCCGAGTAAAGAGAGGAAAATACGTTCGTTTCGATCCATGATATCTCCAGCAGAATATCCCTTTTCCCTGAAAAAGGGACAGAGTTTATAATGGTCTTTATGATACCATTTTTTCAGTATGCACGCAAGGAAGGAATATGATATAATAAGCTGATTCCTTTACAGACAAGCAGGGGTGTGTATGAACGGTTATTTTTGCATCGGGGACTTTCATTTTCAGATCATCTGTCCGGATATTGTGCCGATACCAGAGAATTTTATGAAGTTTTCGGCAGAACCGGTGCCGGTTCCCTATCTCTACACGATTGTTCTGCGCGAGCAGCTGCCCGAGCCGGAAGGCGATCCGGCTGCCCGGCGGGACGATATTCTGGTCTTCCGCCGCGGATCGCTGGAGACCCGGTATCAGAGCCTGCACGGCGGATACGGGCATGACGCCTACGCCTGCATGCGGGAGGACAGTGACCGGCGCACAACCATCTTCCTGCGGCCTCAGAGTCTGGATGATATGCGGTACGACACATTTTTTACCTCCCTGTTCTCGCTGGAACGCCGCTTGATAGACCGGGATGCACTGATTCTGCACTCCTCTTATATTCAGTACAAAGGACTCGCCATCCTGTTCTCCGCGCCCTCCCAGACCGGAAAGAGCACACAGGCCGGTCTGTGGGAACAATATCGGGGCGTCCGGCAAATCAACGGGGACCGGTCGCTGCTGCGGCAGATCGGCGGAATCTGGTATGCCTGCGGATGGCCTGTCTGCGGAAGCTCGGAAATCTGCTGCAACGAACAGACACCGATTCGCGCAATTATTATGCTGAGTCAGGGCTCTGCCAATGAGGTCCGGCCGCTGTCCCAAATGCAGGCCTTTTCTCAGATATATACGCAGGTGACCATCAACCGCTGGAACCGCAGCTTTCAGACGCGCGCAATGGACCGGATTGAAGCCCTTGTTCAGGACATTCCGGTCTATCATCTGATCTGCACCATTTCCAGAGAAGCGGTGGACTGCCTTGCCGAAGCACTGCAAATTGAGTAAACCGACTGCGGCATGCAGCCCGTATTTTTGCGCCAAAAGCGTTCCGTCGTTCCGCGCAGCGAAACGCAACCGCCATACCATACAGCGCCTGCCGAATGGCACATTCCGATAAAAAGGGCTATCTCAACGCGATTGGATCGTTAGAGACAGCCCTTTTGTCTGTATTCCGGTTTTTATCAGAAGGCAAAATAGTTGTTTTCGTACTCGTCGAAAATCTTGCGGAAGCCCTTGACATTCGCCGCGATATCGCCGCCGAAGACAGCCGAGCCTGCTACGATGACATTTGCGCCCGCCGCAACGATGTCCGGCGTGTTGGTCAGCTTCGCGCCGCCGTCGATTTCCAGCTCACACTTGTAGCCGTTTTCGTCGATCGCCTTGCGAATCCGGCGGATTTTATCGGTGCATGCGTCGATGTAGCCCTGACCGCCGAAGCCCGGCTCAACCGTCATAATCAGCACCATATCCAGCTCCGGCAGCAGCGGCAGCAGAACGTCTGCGGGTGTGCCCGGCTTGACGGAAACACAGGCGCGCACGCCGGCCGCCTTGATCTTGCGGACCTGCTCGAGGGTGTCGCCGTTGGATTCATAATGTACCGTGATGATGTCCGAACCGGCCTTGATGAAGTCGTCCAGGTACTGGTCGGGATTTGCGATCATCAGATGGACATCGAGGGTCGCGTCCGTCGCCTTGCGCAGCGCCTTGACAACCGGTGCGCCAATCGTCAGATTGGGGACAAAATGACCGTCCATGCAGTCTACATGGACATATTCTGCGCCGGCATCGACAGCAACGGCGATATCCCGCTGCAGATTGGCAAAGTCAGCGGACAAAATCGAAGGAGATAACTTAATCATGTGACATTCGTTCCTTTCCCGTTCCGGGAGTGCACGCGGACTCCCTGCGTTTCATATAACTGGAGCAGGCGGGATGCAGCCGCGGCGCCCTGCTGCACCGCCTTTCGCATACGGGAGCTGCCTGCGCTGTGCGGGCGGCTCCTCACTGAATCCCGAGCTTCAGCTGCTTTGCTCTTATTATACAACAAATGTGACAAATATCCAATTGGTTGCAGCAAAGTTTTGCAAAACAAACCGGCGCACCGCAGAGCATCTCTCCGCAGCGCGCCGGCAAAACACACGGTCTTTTTACTTGAAGTATTTGACGCCGTTCTCAAACAGCGGCTGATATTTTTCACCAAAGATATTCCGGCCGACATAGCGGGTATACCGCTCGGTGTGACCCATCTTGCCGAGAACACGGCCGTCTGCCGAGGTGATGCCCTCAATCGCACACATCGAACCGTTCGGGTTGAACGCGATGTCCATCGACGGCTCGCCTGCGAAGTCGACATACTGGAATGCAACCTGACCGTTCGCAATCAGGCGGTCAATTTCCGCCTGCGGCGCAACAAAGCGTCCCTCGCCGTGGGAAATTGCAATCGAATGCACATCGCCCACCTCACAGGAGGACAGCCACGGCGACTTGACCGATGCCACGCGCGTCTGTACATAGCGCGACTGGTGGCGTCCGATCAGGTTATAGGTGAGGGTCGGACAGCTGTCATCCAGATCGCGAATCTCACCATACGGTACCAGACCGAGCTTAATCAGTGCCTGGAAACCGTTGCAGATGCCGAGCATCAGACCGTCACGGTTGTTGAGCAGGTCGTGTACCGCGTCCTTGATCGCCGGTGCGCGCAGGAAGGATGCAATGAACTTGCCCGAGCCGTCCGGCTCATCGCCGCCGGAGAAGCCGCCCGGAAGAATCATCATCTGGGACGAGCGAATCGCCGCCTCCAGCTCCTCTGCGGACGCCATCAGCGCATCCTGCGACAGATTGCGTACGACAACAATCTTCGCCTCGCCGCCGGCGGTCTCGACCGCCTTTGCCGTATCATATTCGCAGTTGGTTCCCGGGAATACCGGAATGACCGCTGCCGGACGGGCGTGCTTCACAGCCGGGGCCCCGGTATTGCGTTCTGTATAACACGGCTTTGTCAGCTTGTCATCTTCCGCTGCGGCGCGGGTCGGGAAGACGCGCTCCAGCGTGCCTTCCAGTGCCTGCTTGAGCTCATCCAGCGTGATGACTTCTCCGAACGCGTCAATCTGCGGCTGTGCAGTCGTCATGCCGACCATCCACAGCGGCATATTTTCCAGTTCCTCGGTCGCTTCGATCAGAATGCCGCCGTAGTTCTTGAGGAACAGCGCGTCCGGCGTAAAGTCAGGCGCGAATGCAAAGCCGATGTCATTGCCGATTGCCATCTTTGCGATGCCCTCTGCAATGCCGCCGGAAGCCAGTGCCCACGACGCGGCAACCTTGCCCTCGTCGATGAGCTGCTGTACGGTCTCCCATGTCTGACGAATCGCCGTGTAATCGGGCGAGCCGTCCATGTTGTACATCGCATCGAAGAAATAAACCGGATGTCCCGCCGCCTTAAACTCCGGCGAAATCAGATGATCTGCCTCCTGCGGAGCAATCGCGAACGAAACCAGTGTGGGCGGAACGTGCATGTCGTCATAGGTGCCCGACATGGAGTCCTTGCCGCCGATTGCGGCGCGGCCGAGTGCCTCCTGCGCCTCATACGCGCCGAGCAGTGCTGCCAGCGGTGTGCCGAATTTCTCCGGGTCGCGGTTGAGGTGTTCAAAATATTCCTGGAATGTGAGATAAGCCGTGCGATAGTCGCAGCCCGCCGCGACAAGCCGCGCCATGGATTCAATGACCGCGCACGATGCGCCGAGGAACGGATTCTGCTCCATGAAATACGGGTCAAAACCAAAGCCCATGACCGATGCGGTGGAGCACTGTCCGGCTGTCGGCAGTGTGGCCGCCATGACCTGTGTCGGGGTCAGCTGATTCTTGCCGCCGTAGGGCATAAAGACAGAGCTTGCGCCGATGGAACCGTCAAACCGTTCGGTCAGGCCGCGCTCCAGGCAGATGTTGAGCTGTCCGCACAGATTGAGCAGCTTTTCGCGCACAGTTGCGCCCTCAGCCGGTGCTTCAATGCTCGGTGCCGGCAGCGGTGCGACATGGGCATTCGCATGCTTGGACGCGCCGTTGGTGTTGAGGAAATCGCGCGATACATCGACAATCGTCTTGCCGTTCCATGTCATGCGCAGGCGGTTGGTGTCTGTGACCTTTGCCACAACCGTCGCCTCGATGTTTTCCTCATTTGCCGCCTGAATAAAGCGATCCGCATTTTCCGGCGCGACAACGACAGCCATACGCTCCTGCGACTCGGAAATTGCCAGCTCGGTGCCGTCCAGACCGTCATATTTCTTCGGAACTGCATTCAGGTCGATATCCAGACCGTCTGCCAGCTCGCCGATCGCAACGGATACGCCGCCCGCGCCGAAGTCATTGCAGCGGCGAATCATACGGGTGACCTCCGGATTGCGGAACAGACGCTGCAGCTTGCGCTCCTCCGGCGGATTGCCCTTCTGTACCTCCGCGCCGCAGGTCTCCAGCGATTCGGTGGTGTGGCTCTTCGACGAGCCGGTTGCGCCGCCGCAGCCGTCACGGCCGGTGCGTCCGCCGAGCAGAATGACAATGTCGCCCGGATCGGGAACCTCGCGGATGACATTTTCAATCGGTGCCGCGCCGACAACCGCGCCGATTTCCATGCGCTTTGCGACGTAGCCCGGATGATAGATTTCATGTACCAGACCGGTTGCCAGACCGATCTGATTGCCATAGGACGAATAGCCGCCGGCAGCCGTGGTGCACAGCTTGCGCTGCGGCAGCTTGTGCTCGAGCGTTTCATTCAGCGGAACCGTCGGGTCTCCCGCGCCGGTGACGCGCATCGCCTGATATACATAGCTTCTGCCGGACAGCGGGTCGCGGATTGCGCCGCCGAGGCAGGTCGCCGCGCCGCCGAACGGTTCAATTTCCGTCGGGTGATTGTGCGTCTCGTTTTTGAACATCAGCAGCCACGGCTCTTTCTTGCCGTCAACGGTTGCGTCAATGCGAATTGAGCAGGCATTGATCTCCTCGCTCTCATCGAGATTGGGCAGGCAGCCGCGCTTCTTGAGCACCTTTCCTGCCGCCGTGCCGACGTCCATCAGCGTGATCGGGCGCTTCGCCGCCTTTTCCTCGCCGTAAACCTCGCGCCGTCCCGCCAGATAGCGGTCAAACGCGTCCTTAACCATCTGGTCCTCGATGTTGCTGCTGTCAATCTCCGTCAGGAAGGTCGTATGACGGCAGTGGTCAGACCAATAGGTATCAACCATGCGCACCTCGGTGATCGTCGGGTCGCGCTTCTCCTCATTTGCAAAATAGCCCTGTAAAAACTGCAGATCGTCCAGCTCCATCGCAAGACCGAGCTGTGTGCGCATTTCCTCCAGTGCTGCCGCATCCATCGAAATAAAGCCTGTTACCGTGTCGACAGAGGTCGGAATGGCATAGCTTGCCTCCAGTGTCTCCGGCTTGTCCGCAGACGCCTCACGTGAATCGACCGGATTGATGAGATAGGTGCGGATTTTATCCAGCTCCTCATCGGTGAGCTTGCCGCCGAGCACATAAATATGTGCCGCCGCGACCTTCGGGCGTTCGCCCTGTGTCATCAGCTGAATGCACTGTGCACAGGAATCCGACCGCTGATCGTACTGGCCGGGCAGCGGTTCAACCGCCAGAATGTGGTAATCGCCCTCCGGCATCGGATACTGCTCGTCGTAGCAGTTGTCCACCATCGGCTCGGAGAATACGATATTTTTTGCCCTGGTATAGGTCTCCGCATCAATGCCCTCGACATCGTAGCGGCAGAGCTCTCGCACATAGGTGAGCGACGGAATTTCCAGCAGCTCGCGCATGTTGCTGCACAGCGACTGCGACGCGCTGTCAAAACCGCTTCGTTTTTCAGTATAGCATCTCAATACTGCCATGTTGCACCTCAAAAAAGCAAAGTATAGTGGTACGTTTTGTGATTCAACCGATATTATCATACCGTTTTTTCCGCCTGTTTGCAACGGCATTGTGCGAATTGCGTCTGATTTTGTGAGATATGCCCAAATGGCCCGCTGCCGGCGCCCGTTTCCCCGCAAAAAAGGAGCAGGTTTCCCTGCTCCTTTGGCTGTCGACCGGACGTCGACAGCCTCAAAAAAATGCGGGCATTTTTTTGAATCCGGCAGCCTGCCGCAGCGCACTCCCTTCGGTCGCACGTTTGCAGGCTGAGAAGTAAAAATTTCGACGTACATGCCGCCGAAATTTTTGAAATTTAAAATATCCCGTCTGCTGCGCGGCGTAATTGCGCAAAAAAGCTTATCTCTTACAGGAAAAAGGAACAATATCTGCAATCTGAAAGGAGCAGGTTTCCCTGCTCCTTGTATGTGCATCTGAATTACGGAATGGTGTAGCCGTAGCCGCCGAACGGATTGCGGCCGTACTGCTGTGTGTCGTCTTCCGACGAGCCCTGCTGGGCCGCATAGGTTCCCGCCAGATCTGCCTGATCGACCAGTGTAATCTTGACCGTGACGGTCTTGCCCGAACGATAGATGGTCAGCGTCATCTGGTCGCCTGCCTTCATGTCGTTCTTGATCGTGTTGATGTCGCTCATGCCGGTGATTTCCTTGCCGTTGACTCCGGTGATGATATCGCCCTCCTTGATGCCCTGCTTGTAGGCATCCGAGGCGGTGTCAACACTCTTGACCATAACGCCCTGCGGGATGTTATAGTAGCTGGCGCGCATTTCGTCGATGTCGTAGCCGCTGATGCCGATGGCCGGACGTCCGGTCACATGTCCGTTGGCAATCAGCTGGTCGACGACCTCCTTGACCGTTGTCGTCGGGATGGCAAAGCCCATGCCCTCAATCGAGGCGCTGTCCGATGAGCTCGCACTCAGCTTGGAGGAGGTAATGCCGATGACCTGTCCGTCCGCATTGATGAGTGCGCCGCCGGAGTTGCCCGGATTGATCGCGGTGTCCGTCTGAATGAGGTTCATCACGCGGTCATTGATCGTGACATTGCGGTTGATGGCGGAGATGAAGCCGCCTGTAAAGCTGTTCTGAAATTCCACGCCGCCGGGCGAGCCGATCGCAAACGCGCGGTCGCCGACCTGCACCTGATCGGAATTTCCGAATTCCGCCGCTGACAGATTTTTCGCATCGATTTTCAGCACAGCCAGATCGGTCTGTTCATCCGTACCGATCAGCTCCGCCTGATAGGAGGTCGAATCGTGCAGAATAACCGTAAACCGGTCGCCGCCTTCTACAACGTGATTGTTGGTGATGACATAGCCGTCCTCGCTCATAATCACGCCCGAGCCGGACGACTCGCTTCCCATCTGGATTTCATCCACAACAATCGAGACAATGGACGGGGACACCTTCTGATATACGCCCGCATAGCTCGCCTTGTCATCGCCCGAGCTGCTGGTCTTGCTGATTTCCACCTTTGCGGAATTGGCGGGCAGTGCCGCATCTGCACTCGTCTTGCTGCCCGTATTTTCCGTGCCGACGGGCAGGCTCATTCCGCCGCTTGCCAGCATTCCGCCGCCAAAGGCGAGCGCGCCGACAACCACCACAGCCGCCACAGGCTTCCACGGAAATCCGCGTTTTTTCCGCGGTTTTCTTTCCGGCCGTTTTCCGCCGCTCCACTGCTCATAGGCAGAGGTGCTGTCTGCGCCGCGGGAAAATTCCTGCGCGCCGCTGTGGGCGGCGTTCCCCTGCTCATCCGCACCGCGCACCGGTGTCTGGAACGGTGTGGTCGGATTTTCTTCATTTTCATTATGCCGATTAAACTCATCCATAAGTGAAACCTCCTTGTTCTGTTTTTCATTGTACGCGCCGAATATGATATTTCGTTGTCGCCAATGTTAAAATTTTGTGAATGAGGAATAATTGATTCATTCCTCCCGCATTTTTTCTTATCAAACGCAAATTCTGTGTTCTTTTTGTGTTTTTCATCGGTGCTTACCGCCTGCCGACCGTCCGCGCACGGTGCAGTGCCGTTTTTCTCCGCCGCAGCGGAAAAGGCCCCCGCCCATGAGGGAGAGAGCCTTTGGTGTTCATCTCTGCGCCAGCCGGTGGGAATCGGCCGCACCGCCCGTCTTCGGTGCGAGCGGGATGGAAAACGCGAACTCCGTCTCTCCGCCGGAGGAGCGGACGGAAATGTCTCCGCCGTGCAGATTAACAATGGATTTGACGATGTACAGTCCCAGGCCCGCGCCGGTGCGGTCACGGCTGCGGCTGCGGTCGACCTTATAAAAGCGATCGAACACATGCGGCAGATCCTCCGCCGGTATTTCCGAGCCGGTATTGCGGATGGAGAACAGACTCATCGCGCCCTCCGCCTCTGCGCGGATGGTCAGGGTGCCGCCCTCGTTCACGAATTTCACCGCATTGTCGACGAGATTGTAAATGACGCGGTAAATGTGATCGCTGTCGCCGTTGACAATCAGGCTGTCCTGAAGATCGACATCCATTTCAATCTGTTTGTCATTGATCTGCTTTTCGAAGCTGATGAGCACGCGCGCCGCCATTTCCGTCAAATCAAACGGAGCCGGTGTGATAATCAGCTCGCCTGCCTGAATTTTAGCCGCATCGAGCATGCGCACAACGAGGCGGGACAGCCGCCCGACCTCCTCGGAAATGATGTGCAGATACTGGTCGTGCTTTTCCGGAGGAATGGTGCCGTCGAGCATGCCGTCGACAAAGCCGCGAATGGATGTCATCGGCGTTTTCAGCTCGTGGGAGACATTTGCCACAAACCCGCGGCTGAGCTCCTCCTGCTGCTGCAGGGAGGTCGCCATGTTATTAAAGCTCACGGCAAGCTCATCAATTTCATCGCAGTTGTTGTTTTCGGAAACGCGCACCTCAAATTCGCCGTGTCCGAACTTTTTCGCCGCGCTGACAATGCCCTTGAGCGGGCGCGTGAGCATGTCGGACAAAAACCAGCTGATAATCAAAGTGAGAACCAGCGTGATGGAGACGATGAACAGGTAACTGCGCATAATCGTGTTCATCAGGCCGGTGGTGGAGGCGGACGGAATTGCCGCAATGACAAGGGCTGCGGGCTGTCCGGCCGGATCGGTGCAGCTTGCACCGGCAATGAAATAGTTCTGTGAAAACAGGCCGCTGACGTTTCCGAGGCCGAAATAGGTGCCCTTTTCGTTGATGGAAGCGACCAGCGTTTCGCTCACCGTGCCCTGAATCTGATCCTTTTGAATGCCGTCGCTCTTGGGCAGCGAGGAAATTTGTACGTTGCCTTCCTTGTCGGTCAGCAGGATGGTGCAGCCGCTGACCGCCGCCTGCTGATCGAGATACGTTTTCAGGAAGCCGCCGTTTTCTTCTCGCAACAGCTGTGTATTGTTTTCCACGATGGCATCGACATAGCCCACCGTTGTCTCCAGCTGATCCTGCTTTTCCTGTACCGAATAGCGGCTGACCTGCGCCATGAACACGCCGCCGGCAAAGGTAAAGCTGACGAGAATCAGCATGGCAAACGCCATATAGTTTTTGACAAAAAGGTTTCTCATGCCATGTCAGTCCCGTGTTTCAAATTTATAGCCGACGCCCCAGACGGTCTTCAGCTCCCATTTGTCGCTGACGCCCTCCAGCTTTTCGCGCAGACGTTTGACATGTACATCGACGGTGCGTGTGTCGCCGAAATAGTCGAACCCCCACACATCGTCGAGCAGCTGCGCGCGGGTAAACACGCGGTTCGGGCTGGAGGCAAGGAAATACAGCAGTTCAATTTCCTTGGGCGGCGCATCCACGCGCTTGCCGTCGATAATCAGATCATATGCCTGCTTGTCAATCGTCAGCTTGTCAAACGAGATTTTTCCGCTGTCCTCGGGTGCAAACCGGCGAAAAACCGCGCGCACGCGAGCGACAACCTCACGCATTTCCAGCGGCTTGACAATATAATCGTCCGCGCCCATTTCCAGACCGTTTACCTTGTCGAATGTTTCGCCCTTCGCCGTCAGAATGATGATCGGCACCTTGCTCTCCGCGCGGATGATCTTGCACACCTGCCAGCCGTCCATGATCGGCATCATCACATCCAGCAGAATCATGTCCGGATTGACCTTGCGCCACTGGGCAACGCCCTCCTCACCGTTGGCGGCTTCGGTAATTTCATATCCCTCGCGCTCGAGGTACAGGCGCAGAAGCTCGCGGATATTTCCGTCATCTTCTACGATTAAAATTTTCTTACTCATGCTCTGGCCTCCTTTGAGCGATTGGCTCGTCTCTATTATACGGCATTTTATGGCGCATTTCATCACTTTTTTGTAAACGAAAGCAAATGGATCCAAAAAAAGAAACCCCATCGGCAGGTTTTGCCAACAGGATTTCTCCGTGTGCGCGAAGCGGATTACTCCGCCGCGTCCGTATTTTCTTCCGTCGGGTTTTGCGTCGGCTCAGCATCCGCAGTCCCTTTATTCTGACCGCCCTCCAGCGCGGCAAGCGCGGCCTCACTGTCGGACACTCCGTTCAGCGCCGCATCGCCGTTATAGGTGCTCCACAGACTGCTGCCGGAGAACACCGGGACAACAGCGGGATTCGATGCCGCTTCCCTGAGCTGCTGGATCGCAGAAGCCGCTTCCTCCGCCGTTTCGACGGGAACAAACAGCCGGTGCGCTGCGCCGAGGAGGGCTCCGATTTCTCCGACCGAAATGCCGTCCTCCGAACCGCTCGGAGAAAGCGCCGTCAGTGCACCAAGGGAATCTGCCGTCAGGCTGACCGGCACGTCGCCGACTGCGCCCTGAATATCCTTGAGCGCGGCTGCAAGCGCCTCTGCCTGCGTGTCCGGCCAGTCGGCAAAATCGGCGCGGTCGAGGTGTCCGCGCGGCGGGAAGGTGAAGTCCGCAAGCACAATTTCATCGCAGCCCGCCTGCACGGCGGCGCGCGCAACATCGTCCAAATAGGCGAGTGCATCGCCGTTGGTCGGGTCGAGCCAGCGCGTGTTGTCGTAGTCGAGCCACGAGCCGCCGCGCTCAAACTGAATCGCGAGGTCGGAATTTCTCGAGGCCGCGCGTCTGTCATGGAAGCAGTATATGCGTCCGACAACGTGTACGCCGGCATCTCGCAGGGCGGCAATCGTGCTCTTCAGCCCGTCCGCATCGCCCTCTGTAAAGTCGGATACGCCATCCACCACATCGGTTTCCACCGGAAGATTCAGATTGCCCTCGCTGTCCTTGATGTTGACGATGACCGTATCCAGCACGCCCTGCTCTGCCAGCTTCAGCAGACGGGCGCGCGTTCCCTCCTCTGCTGCGCTGCTCGCCGCAAGCATCAGCGCGCGCGTATATTTCACCTGCGGCTGCGGTGCAGTCTCCGGCTCTTTTTCCGGTTCGGGCTCCGCAGGCTCCGGTTCGGCGGGCGTTTCCGCGCTGCCCGCTGTCAGCTCCGGCCGGGTCTGACCCTGCTCCTCTGCCAGCACACCGTAACGGTCGATGACATGCGCGCCGTTTTCGTCAAAGGACAGACAGCGGCTGACAAGAATGACGCCCACGACAGCAATCAGCGCTGCCACAATCAAGACAGCGACCACCGTGCGGCGGATGCGGATTTGATTGCGATTGCGATTGATGTTCATGGGCGTCTCCTCTTAGATTTTTAATTTTGTAAGCAGAGCTTTTTTATTCTGCAGCTCCGGCAGTGGCTTCCTGCGCCTTCTTCGCGGCAGCAGCCTTCTCCATGGCGGCCTTCTTTGCAGCCGCCTGCTTTGCCTTGAGCTCCTGCAGCTCCTTGACCTTCTCCGGTGTGTTCCACGGCTCAATGATGTGGCGCGGGCACGCCTTTGCACACATCTGACAGCCCTTGCACTTATCGTAATCGATAACCGGCAGGTTGCCTTCCATGTGGATTGCGTCAAACTTACAGGTCTTTACGCACAGCGAGCAGCCGATGCAGCCGACTGTGCAGGCATCCATAACGTCCTTGCCCTTATCCTGGGACGAGCAGTCGATGCGAACCGGATTCTTCTCCGGCACGAGCGAGATGATGTGCTTCGGGCATGCCGCAGCACACTGTCCGCAGGAGGTACATTTGGAGGCGTCTACCTTGGCAACGCCGTCGACAACATGGATTGCGTCAAACTTACAGGCCTTGACACAGGTGCCCAGACCGAGGCAGGCAAAGCTGCATGCCTTGTAGCCGTTTGCTACACGAATTGCGCCGAGGCAGTCCTCGATGCCCTCATAATTTGCACGGTTCTTCACGTTTTCACAGCTGCCGCTGCAATGTACATGTGCAATCTGCTTGTCACTCGCCGAAACCTCGACGCCCATGACAGCAGCTACCTTCTCGGCAACAGCTGCGCCGCCGACCGGGCAGCCGTTAACCGGCGCCTTGCCCTCGACAATCGCGGTTGCCAGTGCGTTACAGCCGGTAAATCCGCAGCCGCCGCAGTTTGCGCCCGGCAGGCACTCGAGTACCGCCGGAATGCGCTCGTCAACCTCGACCGCAAAGATTTTGGAGGCGAATGCAAGGAGCACGCCGAACAGCAAGCCCATGACGCCCAGAACCAGCACTGCATATACAATGTTTATCATTTGTGATTCAACTCCTATTCTCTGACCGTCGGGTTTACCAGATCTTCATACCGCTGAAGCCAAGGAATGCCATCGCCATCAGAGACGCGGAAATCAGTGCGATCGGAACGCCTTCAAAGCACTTCGGGCACTCTGCCGATGCGTCCAGACGCTCGCGGATGGATGCGAACAGCACGATCGCCAGCATAAAGCCGAGACCGCCGGTGACGCCGTAGACGATGGACTCCAGGAAATTATAACCCTTCTGTACGTTCTGCAGCGCAACGCCCAAAACGGCACAGTTGGTGGTGATCAGCGGGAGAAAAATACCGAGCGCCTGATACAGGGCCGGCATGGACTTCATCAGGAACATCTCGATGAACTGTACGAGTGTCGCGATGACCAGAATGAAGGCTACCGTCTGCATAAAGCCCAGACCCAGCGGCATCAGAACAAAGGTGTTGATCAGCCATGTGACGGCAGATGCCAGACCCATGACGAATGTAACCGCCATGCCCATGCCGAACGCTGTGTCGATCTTCTTGGAAACGCCGAAGAACGGGCAGCAGCCCAGGAACTGGGACAGAATGAAGTTGTTAATCAGAATTGCGCCGAGAGAAATGGATAAAATAGATGTCATGATGGGTTATTCTCCTTTCTTCAGCAGCTTCTGCATAACGGCAATGATGCAGCCCAGCGTCAGGAATCCGCCTGCCGGAAGAATCATAATCGTTGCCGGCTGGCTGAAAATCGTGACTGCGCCGCCGCCGATTGTGCCGGCACCCAGCAGCTCGCGGACAATCGACATCAGGATCAGCGCAAAGGTGAAGCCGAGACCCATAACAATGCCGTCGACTGCGGACTGACCGACTGTGTTCTTCGAAGCAAATGCCTCTGCACGGCCGAGAATAATGCAGTTAACAACGATCAGCGGAATATACAGACCGAGGGATGCAGACAGCGACGGGATGAACGCCTGCAGCAGCAGGTCAATCATCGTTACAAAGCCTGCGATGATGGTGATGAAAGCTGCGATACGAACCTTGTTCGGAATGATCTTGCGCAGCAATGCGATAACAATGTTCGAGCAGATCAGTACGGCTGTGGCGGAAAGACCCATGCCGATGCCGTTGACAATCGAGGTCGTGGTAGCAAGCGTCGGGCAGAGGCCGATCATCTGTACCAGCGTCGGATTGTCCGTAAACAGACCCGCTTTCAGACTTTTTCCAAAACTCATGATGTGGCCTCCTTAACCCTGCTCCGCGGCAAACTTGACAGCGGCGTTAACGCCCTCTGATACCGCGCGGGAGGTGATGGTAGCGCCGGTCAGTGCGACGATGGAGCCGCCGTCCTTTTCAACTGCGACGGTGCCGTCAGCCGGCTGATCCTTAAACTGCGCCTGGAACTCTTCTTCGGTGCTTCGTGCGCCGAGACCCGGGGTCTCGGATGCGGCAGAGATGACGGAAATGCCGGTGATCTTGCCGTCGGTGCTGATGCCGACCATGGTGTCGACCGCGCCGCCGAAGCCGGTCGGACCGACCTCGACGCAGTAGCCTGCATCCTGGCCGTCCTTGGTCATCTTATATGCAGAGAAGATCTCGACAGACGTGCCGCTGTCCGTGGTGACGGTTGTTCCCTCCGGAACCTCGATCTCCTCGGAGTCCGCTTCCATGACCTGTGCCAGTGCGTTCTCCGTCTTGAGCTTGTTCTGCACGGCAATCGGGTCAACTGTGATGGCATTGACTGCGCCGAGGCACAGCGAAACGACCAGAGTAATTGCACAGAGGATGCCGCCGAGCTGTACAAATTCGTTTTTCTGCTTGACAGCCATTGTTTAGCCCTCCTTCTTCTGCTTTGCCGGTGCGCCGAACTTGGTCGGGCGGGTGTACTTGTCAATCAGCCATACTGTCGTGTTCATCAGCAGGATGGAGTAGCAAACGCCCTCCGGATAGCCGCCGAAGTAACGGATCATAACGGTCAGCAGACCGCAGCCGATACCGAAGACAACCTGGCCCTTATGGGAAACCGGGGAGGTGCTGTAATCGGTCGCCATGAAAAATGCGCCGAGCATCAGACCGCCGCTGAACAGGCCGTACAGCATGGACTGTACATGGCCGAGACCGCCTGCCGGGAACAGCAGGGTGAGAACGGCAACTGTGCCGATGTAAGCAGCCGGAGTATGGAAGCTGATGACCTTGCGGAAGAGCAGGTAAGCGCCGCCGATCAGCAGAGCAATCGCGGAAACCTCACCCATCGAGCCGCCGCACATGCCCCACAGCATGCTCGCGATGCTGGGCAGATCGCCCTCTGCGCTGCCTTTGATGATGGCGAGCGGCGTTGCCGCGGTGATCGCGTCGAGCGTCTCCTGCGAATTGGAGAGCAGACCTGCGCGGCTGCCGGCTGTAACCCATGTGGTCATCGCTACCGGCCAGGAAGCCAGCAGGAATGCACGGCCGGCCAGTGCCGGGTTGATGAAGTTTTTGCCGAGACCGCCGAACAGGCTCTTGGCAAGGATAATCGAAACGCCTGCGCCGACAATCAGCATCCAGTACGGAAGCGTGACCGGGCAGACAAATGCGAGCAGCACGCCGGTGACGGCTGCCGAAAGATCGCCGATCGTGTTCGCCTTGCCCACGATCTTGTTGTAGATCGTTTCAAATACCAGGCAGGCCGCCACGGAAACCGCCGTCATCAGAATGACGCGCAGGCCAAAAACATAGGTCGATACGAACAGCGACGGCAGCAGAGCGATGAGCACGTCGCACATGATCGATCGGGTATCCTCTTTACTCTTGATATGAGGGGAGGATGTAATTACTACTTTGCTGAAATCATACATACCGTTCCACCCTCCTTACTTCTTTGCCGCAGCGGCTTCCGCCCTGCGCTTTTCCTGTACACGCATCTTGGCAACGCGGAACTGCTGTACCAGCGGGATGCGTGCCGGACATACGTATGCACACGAGCCGCACTCGATGCAGTCGAGCACATCATATTCCTCGCAGCCTTCCAGATTGTTTCTGGAGGCAAACATGTTCATGTAAACCGGAACCAGATGCATCGGGCAGACGCCGACACAGCGGCCGCAGCGGATGCAGGTCGGATCCTTGACGCGCTTATCCTCGTCCTCAGCAAAGGCGAGGAACGCATTGGTGCCCTTGAGAACCGGAACGTCGGTTGTGAACTGGGCATTGCCCATCATCGGGCCGCCGGCCAGCAGCTTGTTCGGATCCTTCTTAAAGCCGCCGCAGGCATCAATCAGCTCGGTCACGCAGGTGCCGACGCGCGCTTCCAGGTTCTTCGGCTCGGCAATCGCGGAGCCGGAAACGGTGACAACGCGGCGGATGACCGGCATGCCCTTTGCAAAGCAGCGGTAAACCGCACCGGCGG